>Ga0210398_10003970_pt1 | contig 14036 bp, 11 predicted proteins | sample IncBWC4OmetaG_FD_161047 | JGI IMG/M metagenome (GOLD analysis project Ga0210398, IMG submission 161047) | Forest soil microbial communities from Barre Woods Harvard Forest LTER site, Petersham, Massachusetts, United States - Inc-BW-C-4-O | ecosystem: Environmental > Terrestrial > Soil >...
CCCTACCCGCACCCACTCGCCGGTAAATACATTCTCCAGCGCTGCCCCTGCCATCTCCGGCACCAGCAGGTCCCCGCGTCCCCACGCGCTGCCCAGCGGCAACCGCGCCTTCCCCCCCATCAGCGTGTAGGCAAATCGCGGAACCACTGCGAGCACCCTACTCCCGCGCGAAAATCCCACCACCTGTTCTGCCAATCCATTGGTAACTTCGACCGGCACATATTCGCCCCGCCGGAACGTATCCGCCATCCGGTTCCGCAGCGCCAGTGCCCGATGGATCGTCCACAGCTTCACCCGTCCATCGCCCAGCCGGTCCAGCACCTCGCGGCTCACCGCCAGTTCGCCCTTGCTGGTCGCCTGTTCCTTCAGTCCCTCCAGCGCCCGCCGCCGCAGCTCATAATCCACTGGCCGCCGGTTGTCGGGATCCACCAGGCTCAGATCCCACATCTCCGTTCCCTGATAAAAATCCGGAACTCCCGGCGACGCGATCTTCAGAACCGCCTGCGCCAGCGAGTTCACCGCGCCGAACAGTTGCAGCGACGGCAGAATCTCCCCCATCGTTTCCACAAACCGCGGTTCGCGTCCGCGCTGGTCCGGCATCAGAATCGCGCGCATGAACGCGTGCACCGCATCCACGTACGCCGGATTCGGATTGGTCCAGCTCAGACTCACCTTGGCCTCGCTCAGCGCCTTGGTCATATACTGCTGCATCCGCGCCAGAAATTCCTCGCGCTCCTCCAGGCCCTGCATCTTCCACGGCCACGCCCCAGCCAGCGTTTGATACAGGAAGTACTCCTCATTCGCGCTCGGGGCCACGCGTCCATCCGCCAGCGTGCGCTTGTGCCGCGCATTCAGCCGCGTCCACCTGCGCACGTACGACGGCCACATGTACGTCATCTCCGACAGCACGTCCATCCGGTTGCGCACGTCCTCGCTGCGCTTGGTATCGTGCGTCGAGGTCGCCAGCATCGCATCGGGCGCCGTCCGCAGCCGCCCGCGATTCGCCTCGTGAAATTCCTCCTGCGTAATCCCGAACGCCGCCATCGATCCACCCACATCGTTCGACGCAACGAAGCGGTTGTAAACGTAGAATGCCGTGTCCTCCACGCCCTTCGCCATCACCGGTCCCGTCAGCTGCTGGAACTTCAGCGCAAAATACAGCTCTCCCTGATCGATCTCCTCCCCGCTCCGGCCGTGCAGCAGCAGCGTGTTCTCCAGAAAATCGAAGACCGACTCGTCCGTCTCCCGGTTCCGCTGCTTCGCCCGCCCGATCGCCTGCCGGATGAACGCCCGATCTCGCTCCGTGTACTGGCCGCGATCGTCGATGTAGGTCCGGTACACCGGAAAACACGCAATCGTCTCCCGAATCGCACTCTCCAGCAAATCATCGGTAAAATCCCGCGCGCTGCGATTCCCGGCTGCCAGCCGGCTCAGCAAATTCGTCAGCACGTACGTCTCGCTGGACAGCGCATTCCGCATCACGTTCAGCTTCGACTCGTAAATGATCGTCTCCGGATCCTCAACCACCCCCGTCAGCTTGGTGTAAAAGTCCGTAAAGCGCTGCTCATTCGCCTTGCTGATGAAAATCTGCGTCCCCTGATAGACAAAGTCGTATCCCGACGTACCCCGCACCGGCCATTCCCGCGGCAGTGACTCCCGCGGCTCCAGGATCTTCTCCACCACCACATACAGCGGACCCTGTGCAGCCGCCCAGTCGCACGCGCGCATCGCGTCCCGCACTTCAATCTCGATGCCGTTGGGCGCCCTCGGCCCCACCGGCGCCTCTCCACAGCAGTGTGCCGCTACATAAAGTAACTGCAGCCGTATCAAATACTGGCGCGGATTGAACATCCCATCCGCATGATCGACGCGCAACCCCGTCACCTCACCCCGCGCCAGCATCCTGCGAATCAGGCAATGCGTCGCCGCAAAAACCTCGGGATTCTCCATCCGCAACCCCACCAGATCGTTGATGTCGAAGAACCGCCGGTAATTGATTTCCTCGCTGGACACCCTCCAGTACGCCAGCCGGTAAGGCTGCGCCTCCAGCAGCTCATGCAACCGGTCGAAACTTTTCGCATCGCCCTCGACTCCGTTGATCCGCTCCAGCGCCCGCTCTAAAACCGGCTGCATCTCCTCGCTCCGCAGCGCCTCCCGCAGCCGCGGCCGCAATTCCGCCAGTTGCTGCCTGCGCTGCGTCACCAGGTTCGCATCCGTCGTATCGTGCGGCGGAATATGCGCCGTGTCGCGCAAAATCTCCCTGAAAAACTTTGGCACTCCCAGCTCATCCAGCTCCGCATCGGGAAACATCATCGGGATCGTCCGCGGCGCGATCGGCACCAGGTGATCGAAATACTTCACCATCAGCCGTCCACCATCCACCGCCACCTGGATCCGCTTCGCCTCCAGTTCCTCGCCGTACTGCGACCCCAGAATGGGAAGCAGCAGCTTGTCTTTCATGTCCGGATTGAGCGGAGTCCAGTCGATGTCGAAGTAGCTGGCGTATTCCGACGCGCGCCCGTTCTCCAGCACGTCCTGCCACCACTGCGAATCGTTCCCCACCCCCATGTGGTTGGGCACGATGTCCAGCAGCAGCCCCATGTCCAGCTCCCGCAGCCGCCCCGCGAACCGCGCAAATCCCGCCTCCCCGCCCAGCTCCGGATTCATCCGGTCATGCCGCGTCACGTCATAGCCGTGCATGCTTCCCTGCCGCGCTTCGAAGATCGGCGACGCGTAGCAGTCCCCAATGCCCAGGTCCTTCAGATACGACAGCACCCCCTCCGCATCCGCAAAAGTGAATCCCGCATGCAGCTGCATGCGGTAAGTCGACAGCGGCGCGCGTGCCTCCATCCGAGGCGTCTGCTCGATGCAGTCCTTCATCTCTCGAATCGTCAACCTTGGTTCAGTTTTGGGTACGGGCGTTTGGATGCCGAAAATGCCGGGAAGAGTTTCTATGGTGGTCAATCGCCGCCTCCGCAGAAAAACAAAAATCCCCGCACCCCAACGAGGATCTCTTGCTCGTTACCCAGGCAGCTTATTGACTCTGCAGTTTCTTAACTATTTCGATACGAAGCGATCTTACACGAACTGGTCGCTGTCGGCGGTCGCGTTGACCTCGGGCTCTTTATGACGCAGGACATCGAATCCCGCACGCAACCCATGCAGCACGGCGCTGACCTGCCGCACCGGTCCCGACACCGCCTTCTGTACCGTCGCCGTCGCGTGCGCGACGCTGTTCAGTGTCCCCGTCACCATCTCATCCACGCGGTCCACCTGCACCGATGCCTTCTTCATCAGTTCGTCCACCGATGCCGCCACCCGCGTGGATTCCGCCTTCACCGTCAGGCTCACTTCCCGGGCCGTCTGGCTCACTTCCAGCGCATTCTGCGCCGCCACCTTCAGCTTCGGCGAAACTTCCTCGAGCAGGTTCCGCGTCGCTTCCAGTACCGGAAGCCCGTGCTCTTCGGCCTTTTTCGAAATCTCATTCACCCGGCCCAGAGCGCCCTTCAGCGCGAACAGCATGCCCAGCAGCACCAGCGCCTGCAGCAGCACTCCCACCGCCGTTACCGCGGTGAAGGTGATGTAGATCCAATCCGGAATTCCGTGGTGCATGGCTGACTCCCCGCTCGGACCCGTGCGCCGGCCCACCCAACTTCATCCCAGAACCACAGCTCTCCCGCGGTCCTGCTCCCTCCATCCCTGCTTGCCTTCAGGACTCCTGATTCGGCGACGCGTTGCTGCCCTGATACGGATTCGGCGCGCCGCCCTGGAACTGACTGGGCGACGAAGTGGTGCTCTGATACGCCTGCCGTCCGGCATCAACCGCCGCGGAAACGCGCCCCGTCTGGTCGTTGACGAACTGCCGCCCCTGATTCACGAACTCATCCCACTGCGCGCGGCCCCGCTCCACATATTCCTTGCCGCGCCCCACATACTCGGTCACCTGAGTCTTTCCGCGGTCCACCAGATCGTTGACCTGGTCCACGGCATCCCGGCTCTTCGCCTTTAGAAATTCCGTGCCCTCCCGCGCGCTGCTCATCAACTCCTCGCGCGTTTCCTTGCCCGCCTTCGGCGCATACAACACACCAATCAGGGCGCCGAGTCCCAACCCTGCCAGAAACCAGCTGAACCCGCTGGACTGTTTTTCTTCCGCCATGACTTCGTCTCCTTAGAAATAAACCGTTAGGAATAAACCGGATTCGCCGAATGTATGGTACTGGCTCATCCCCGCGCGCGCAAATAAAATCGGTCCCGCCTCGTGCTTCAGCTGGTGCCCGATCCGCCCATCGGCCGCAGCCGGAATCACTCCCCTGCTCGGTCTGATGCCCACGCAATCCCCCACGCTGCCCTCTTACCGCCGTGCTCCGTTTCCAAGTCCTGTGCCCAGGCTCGTCTTCCCTCACCCGCCCAGATCCACCAGTTCCACTCCATCAATCTCCCGTCCCAAAAACCGGCTTCCCAGTCCTCTGAATTTCTTCACCGAGTCCGTCGCGAAAAATTTCGCGCTCGTCCCCGCTCCTTCGCCGGAAAGCTGCAGCGTGTTCGCCACCTGGTTCGCCGTCACTTCGGCCGAGTCAATCACTCGCAGCCCCTCCGGCGCAGCTTTCTCAATCTGCGTCCGCAGCAACGGATAATGCGTGCACCCCAACACCAGCGTATCTGCCTTTAGCCCTGCGCCGCGCGCCTGCTCCCCGAGTTCCGCCATATAAATCCGCAGCACTTCCGCTGTCACCGCATGCTCGATCCATCCCTCTTCCACCAGCGGAACCAGCAGTGGGCAAGCCTTCTCCATCGCCCGCAGTTTCCGCTCCGCGCAGGCGGCCGCATACGCATGACTCTCCACCGTTGCTGCCGTCGCGATCACCAGCACATCACGCGTCCGCGAACTCGCTTCCGCCGCGTTGGCTCCCGTCTCCACCACACCCAGCACGGGAACCGCCACCGCCGCGCGAATCGCATCCAGAGCCAGCGCGCTCGCTGTGTTGCACGCAATCACCAAAAACTCCGCGCCCTGCTCCTCGACCAGAAACTTCGCGCTCGATACCGCATACCGTGCCACGGTCTCCCGGGACTTCGCCCCATAGGGCAAGCGCGCCGTGTCTCCCAGATACACATACTCGGCCGCAACGCGCTCCAGCAGCGCGCGCAGCACCGTCAGCCCGCCCACGCCCGAATCGAAGACTCCGATTCTCATTGCCCGGCTCCAGCCGGAACCGACGGACTCGGCCGTTGATCGGCATCCGACGCCAGATAGGTCCGCGTCAGATCCGCATGCCCCGCCAGCGTCTCGCGCGGCTGCCCATCCACCAGAAAATGCACCTGCGTCACCGCCGGCAGATTCGCATGCAGCGTCGCCATCATCGACAGCAGCGTCAGTGTCTCCGGCTCGATCCCCGAAGGCTGCGCCTGGGTCAGCGCCCCGCTCAAATCGACCACCGCCATCTGTCCTGCGCCGCCCGTCGCGTCCTTGCCCTCCGGCACCGCCAGGAAGTACACATCGTTAATTCCCGAAGCCACATTCATCGGGTGCGTCGAGTCCGGCGCACGGTATGCCTCCATCAGACTCTCCAGAATCACCCGTGCCTGCGCATTCCGATCCGCCGGCAGGGACAGGCTCTTCTCCTGCGCCGTCAGTGAGTCATCCAGATCGTTGGGCACATACAGAGTCACGGTCTTCGGCGCGCTCGTCGCCGTCTCCGCAATCTCCGTTGGCGCGCTGGCAGCCTGCGCCTGCAACCGGTCCTGCGCTCGGTTCCGCAACCGGATCAAAAACGCCGCCATCGCCACGCACGCCACCAGCATCGCGAAGAATAAATATTTCTGGAATTTCGAGATCATTATTCTTTCCAGTCGCTCCGCCACTGCTCCAGCGCTGCTGCAATCGCATCCACCACGGCCTTCTGGTAGCCGGCATCCGTCACCGGCTTGGCTCCCGTCACATGTCCCGCCACCAGCGGCGCCATTTCCACCGCAACCTCAGGACACGTCATGCTGTCCATCGGCTCCACCGACGCCCGCCCCAGCGTCACTGGAATCTCCGTATGCGCCAACGCCGAATCGATTTCCGACTCCAGCTTCAAACTCTGCGTCACATACGCCGACTGCGCCGTCGGCCACGGCAAAAATCGTGCATTCGCAGTCGGCGTCAGCGACGAGGTAAACAGATGCACACCGCTTCCCGTCGCCGTCGCGTGAATCGTCAGGCACGCCCCGCCCTGTGCATGATTGGCCGTCTCCGCTCGATTCACCGGAGCCAGATTCATATCTGCCTGGCGCGTCATCACCACATCGATCCCGCGCGCCCGCAGCGTCGATCGCAGCCGCCCCGCCAGCCCCAGCGTGATGTCCTTCTCTACCACGCCGCTCCCCATCCGTGCGCCGGTGTCGCTGCCCCCGTGCGCCGCATCCACCACCACCACAAATCGCGGCGGCTGCAGCGCGGTCGCCGGTGACGTCGCAACCGCCGGAGGAACTCCGGGACCCTGCGGCAGCTGCACGGGCGGCGGTGCCTGCTGCCAACCTCCGGTAACCGCGGCCATCCCCAGCACCGCGGCCTCAATCCAGCGCATAGATCGCCAGACCGCTCAGCAGCTTCGGATAAAAGTCCGTCGACTTCTGCGGCATCACTTCCCCGGCAAACGCTACCTCCCGCAACTGCTCCATGGTCACCGGATTCATCAGAAACGCCACATTCGCCTCACCGCGCGCCACCTGGTCCGTCGCCTCCGCCGCATCGCGCAGATACCGCAGATGCGTCTGATCCCGGATCGCCTCCTGCGAAATCCCCAGCAGCTTCTCCAGGACCAGGCTGTGCAGCTGCACGATATCCAGCTGCCGCTGCCGCGTCGGAATCCCCTTGAGCGCCTCCGCAATTGCCTCCGCCTTCGCCGTCAGCAGGAACCACCCCTTCGCCGTCACCGCCACAAACGCAGTGCGCTGAACGCCGGCCGCTTCCTGTCCGCTGTCCGCTGTCCGCCGTCCGCCATCCGCTAGTCTCGCCATAGCGGCAACCGGATCCCGCTCCACCAACTCATCGATCTCAAAATAACTCCGCACCGCCTCCAGCAGCCGCGCCGTCTCAAAGCCGGCCAGCCCAAACACCACCCGATGCGTCGGCAGAATCACCAGCCCTTCGGAATCCATATTCACGAACGTCATCATCGCCGCCGCTTCCGGATAAGGGGGCTGCGGCAACCCCGCGCTCAGGCGCTCGCAGTTTTCCCCGGCCGGCGGCTGACCACGCTCCTTCATATAGTTCAGCGCCGTCTCGTAGCGATGGTGCCCGTCCGCGATGATCAGCTTCTTGTCCTCCAGCGCCGTCGTCAGCAGGTTGATCCTCGCCGGATCCGTCACCTTCCACACCCGGTGCACCACCCCGTACTCGTCCGTCACCTCGATATCCGGCAGCGTCTCCCCAGCCGATCCATTCGCGAACAGAACTTCTTCCGCGCTGTGCGCCGGATCCGAATACAGCATGAAAATCTGCCCGAAATGCGCCTTTGTCGCGCGCAGCAGGTTCAGCCGGTCGCTCTTCGGCTTCGACAGCGTCTGCTCGTGCCGGAACACCACCTCGCGGCTGTAGTCATACAACTCACCCAGTGCGATGAATCCGCGACGCTCCTTCACCACCCCGGGCAGTCCCGGTACCGTGAACCGCTGCGCGTACGCAAACACCGAGGGCTGCCGCTCCTGCGCCAGGATCCCCTCCTCCCGCCACGCCCGAAAATCCCGCGCCGCGTTCGCGTAGAGATCGCCTTCCTTGTCGAAAAGCTCCGGCATCCGCAGGATGATCCGCACCAGGTTATACGGACTCCGCTGGTAGTACGCCTGCTGCATCGCCGGCGTGATCTTGTCATAGGGTTGGGTGGCAACATCCTGGGCGGAGACCTGGGCGAGGTTGTAGCGCAATGCGCGAAACGGATAAATGCGTGCCATGTAGTTTTCTTCTCAACGATTTTATCCCGAGCGCGGGGTCGGTCCGGAGCAGTCTCCTGCCTCCTGTCTCTTGTCTCCTGTCCCCGCGCCCTGTCCCCTGTGCCCTGTCCCCTGTCTCCTGTCCTCTCCCGGTTGTCGTATCACTCATCACGGATCACGGCTCATTCATCACGGATCGTTGGTCACTCATCACGGATCTCTGTTCTCTGTTCGCTCCCACACAATTTCCCTCACTCGCCCCATCACTTTTTCCCGAGCTTCCGCATCGTAGGTTTTAAGGCTCCCTGGGAACACCGGCAATTGTCATCCGTTTGTCCAAAAGCATCATTGGCTATTGCGCAAAGTCTCTCAATCGTGCCAGTATCGTCACACGAGAGGTAAGGCCATGGCGTCCTTGACTGGGCGCGAACGTGGTGTTAAAGCATCTCCGGGACCCTTCCAGGCGGCTCTCCTTGCCCGGCGTATTCCGCTGCTGTCACTCCTGCTCGCTCCCCTCCTCACCCTCTTCATCGTCGGTTCCGCCTTCGCCCAGGATAATCCCGACAATCCCCTGGACGAGGTCCACATCCATACGCCTCCTCCGGTTGCCGCTAAAACTGACCCATCCGTCCCCCTCACGGCAGGCGCCTCGCTGCGCACCGGCATCCAGTTCCGCGTCGATACCAACATCGTCCTCGTTCCCCTTACCGTTACCGATCCCCTAGATCGCCTGGTTACGGGCCTTGAGAAAGACAACTTCACCATCCTCGAAGACAATCACGCCCAGACCATCCGCACCTTCGCCTGCGACGACGCCCCCGTCTCCATCGGCGTCATCCTCGATCTCAGCGGCAGCATGAGCAATAAAGTCGTGCGCGCCCGCGGCGCCGTCCTGCAGTTTATGAAGACTTCCAACCCCCAGGATGAACTCTTCGTCATCGGATTCAATGACCGCCCCGAGCTCATCACCGACTTCACCTCGTCCCCCGATGACGTGGAAGCTCGCCTCGCCACCGTCCAGGCCGGCCATCGCACCGCTCTGCTCGACGCCATCTACTTCGGCCTGGAGAAAATGAAGCAGGCCAAATACCAGCGCAAGGCCCTCCTCATCGTCTCCGACGGCGGCGACAACAACAGCCGCTATACCGAAAATGAGGTCCGCTCCGCCGTCAAAGAAGCCGACGTCCAGGTCTACTCCATCGGCATCTTCGACCCCGAAGCCGCTACCATCGAGGAGCGCAACGGCCCGATGCTCCTCAACGACCTCAGCAACGACACCGGCGGCCGCCTCTTCCGCGTCGACGATCTCTCCGAAATGGGCGACATCGCCACCCGCATCAGCGCCGAACTCCGCAACGAATACGTTCTCGGCTATAAAACCGACAACGCCCGGATGGACGGGAAATGGCGTAAGGTCAAAGTGAAGCTGGCGCCGCCAGCGGGCCTGCCCGCCCTCACCGTCCATGCCCGCGCCGGCTACTATGCGCCCCTGCAATAAACCCGGTCTCAACCCCGGGGCTGGCCGGCCACCAGCCCAAAAACCACGCAAAGTGGCGTAAAGTGAAGATTCAGTTGCAGCCTCCTCCGCGTTCGCCGCAACTTACTGTTCATGCACGTGCCGGATTCTATGCGTCTCTGCGGTAATCCCCGACTGCTCCTCTGCTTCCTGCTTGCAGCCGCGCCTCTGAGCCTCGCCGCCCAGGCGCCTGCGACTGTCCCCGCTTCCCCCGCTCCGCAGACGGCTCCTCCCTCTGCGGCCCAGTCCGCCCCCGCCAATGTGCCTTCTCCGAGGCAGCCCGAAACCCAGCCTCCCCTCGACGTCGACCACGACCCCATCGTCTCCCCGGACGCCGCAGACGACGCAGCCGTCAGCCCCACGCACCCCAACGCTCCGAACCAGGAAATCAAGCGCAACCAGGGCGTCTACACCCTCACCCGCGACGTCGACGAAGTCATCCTGCCCTGCACCGTGGTCGATCAGGACGGCCACCTCGTCCAGGACCTCGCCCAGGGCGATTTCCACGTCTTCGAAGACAACACCCTGCAGAACATCGTCTCTTTCACCCACTCCGACGTCCCCGTCTCCCTCGGCATCCTGATCGATAACTCCGGCTCCATGCGCGACAAGCGCGCCGCCGTCAACACCGCCGCCCTCGACCTCGTCCGCGCCTCCAATCCCGAAGACGAAGCCTTCATCGTCAACTTCTCCGACGAGGCCTTCCTGGACCAGGATTTCACCTCCGACATCAATAAGCTGCGCGAAGGTCTTTCCCATATCGAGTCCCGTGGTGGCACCGCCCTGTATGACGCCGTGGTCGCCTCTGCCGATCAGCTCTCTCACGGCGCTCGCCGCTCCAAGCAGGTTCTGCTTATCATCACCGACGGCGAAGACAACGCCTCCACACTGAATCTCGAGCAAACCGTCCGCCGTGTGCAGGACCTCAGCGGTCCCGTCGTTTACTCCATCGGCCTGCTCTTTGGCGATGAGGACAAGGGCCAGGAAGCCCATCGCGCCCGCCGCGCCCTCCAGCTTCTCTCCGATGAAACCGGCGGCCTCGCCTTTTTCCCCCACTCCCTGGCCGACGTCGACAGCATCGCCGCCGAAGTCGCGAAAGATATCCGCAACCAGTACACCATCGGCTACCACTCCTCGAAAGCGGCCTCGCTCGGCGGCTATCGCACCGTGCGCGTGGAAGCCCACGCCGCCCATCACGGCAAGCTCTTCGTCCGCACCCGTACCGGCTACTACCCAAGGCCGCAGACCGGCACGCCCCACAAAACCAGCGTCGCCGAAACCGCCCCAGCGCACCAATAGCCGGCTCCGGATTCCGGATGCCCCCACCCTGGTGCAACACCGGTGCGGCAGTCTCCTCGCTCCTGCCTCCCACCGGATCCTGTTCACCGATCCCTCACAACTGAGAGCTGACGACGGATCGCCATTCGCTGCTAGACTATCCAGTCCTATGCCCGAAGCCTCTGCCCCCTCGACTCTCCGCACCGCAACCGATATCACCGCCCTCATCGGCAATACGCCGTTGCTGCAGCTCCGCCGCCTCCCGCCTCCCAACTCCGCCGACCTGTTCGCCAAGCTTGAATTTCTCAACCCCGGCGGCTCCGTCAAAGACCGCGCCGCTCTTGGCATGATCCTTGATGCCGAACGCCGCGGCTTGCTGCACAAAAACTCCATCATCACCGAAGCCACCGCCGGCAATACCGGTGTCGGACTCGCCCTTGTTGGCGTCAACCGCGGCTACCGCGTCGTCCTCTACGTCCCCGAAGGCTTCGCCGAAGAAAAATGCATCCTCATGCGCGGATTCGGCGCTGAAGTCCATCGCACTCCCGAAGCCGAAGGCATGGCCGGCGCCATCCGTCAGGCCATCGCCCTGGCCAAATCCGATCCCAATGTCTGGGCCGCCCTCCAGTTCGACAACCCCGCCAACCCCCGCTTCCACCACGACACCACCGCTGTCGAACTCTGGGACCAAATGGACGCCCGCATCGACGCCTTCGTCGCCGGCGTCGGCACCGGCGGCACTTTCTCCGGCATCGCCCGCTTCCTCAAGGAACAAAACCCGCGCATCCTCACTGTCGCCGTCGAAACCCAGGGCTCCATCCTCCAGGGAGGCGCGCCCGGCCCGCATAAAGTCGAAGGCATCGGCGTCTCCTTCGTTCCCAATACCTTCGATCGTTCCGTGGCCGACGAAATTGTCATGGTCTCCGACAACGACGCCTTCGCCGCCGTCCGCCGCCTCGCCGCCGAAGAGGGTCTCCTTGCCGGCTCCAGCTCCGGCGCCATGATCCACGCCGCCTGCGCCGTCGCCCAGCGCCTCGGCCCCGGCAAACGCGTCGCCACCCTCATCCCCGACTCTGCCGAACGCTACCTCAGCAAAAAAATCTTCGAAGCGGGTAGCTGACGTTGCGGGGAACAGCCTCACCCCCAGCCCCAACTCAACCCTGAAGCGCCAGGTTCACCCCACAGCAAGAAGCTAATCCTTCCTGCCGTCCCGTCGTCCAGACCAATGCCCTTTGTTGCAACCCCGAAGTACGGTCTGAACCCATTTTGGGAGAACGACCCCTTAGACTTTCTCCTGCTTCTGCCCTGTTCCGAAGCCCGCTCATAGCCGCACGCACGCCGGCACCACGCGGAACGCCCTAACTGCTCACGACCCGAAAATCTTCCCAAGCGCCTCGTTTCGGTAATCGAAAATCTTTTCGACCGACCGACCCACGAACAGTCGCCGCGCCAGCGCCCCGAGCGGCCCAAATCCCACCTCATAATCCACCCGATCCCACATCAGCGTCCCGCCCGGCACTTCCTCAAACTCATGCCGATGATGCCACCGCCGGTACGGCCCCTTCACTTGCTCATCCTCAAAAAAGAACGGGGCCTCGAACGCAGCGATGCGCGCCTTCCAGCGAAGCTTCACGCCATACAAATGCATTTCGTAGTCGATCAGCGTCCCTGGGCGCATCTCGATCGGCGCGGGCGTCACGGTATGAAACCGCAGAGACGTCGGCGTGATCCGGTCCAGGTTGAAAGCATCCGCAAAAAAGGCGAACACTTCTCTCCTCGGCTTCGGAATGAACAGCGATCGTTCCAGCCGATAGCTCACTGCGCGGTTCCTACCTGCCGGCGGCCGTGATCCAATCCGTCCCCTGCCCCACCTGCGTCAGCCGGTACATCAGCACCGCATCCCGCTTCGTATTAATCGGCTGCGTCGACAAATCAATCGTCTCTCCCGGCGCATGCGCCCCGTCGCCCGTCGCCCCGATCCCCGCCAGCCCCGGAACAATCCCCGCCACAAACGAAATGTCCCCCGCGCCCCGTTTCATCGGATCCAGCTCCGGCATCGGCGCAAATCCCAGGCTCGCGTTCGCCCCGTTCAGCATCTTCAGCAGCGCCCGGCTCTCCGCCGTCGGCGCCATCGCCGGATACCCTTCCTCAAACGTGAGCGTCGCGCCCGTCTTGGCCAGATGCGCGGCGGCAATCCCCTCCATCTTCTTCTCCACCCGCTCCGTCTGCTCGTTCGAAATCGTGCGAATGTCCCCGCTCGCGTACGCAGCCGGGGCAATCACATTGTCCTTCCCCGTCGCGGTTCCGTTATTCCCCGCGTCATCCACAGTCACCGACGACCCGCCCACCACCATCCCCACGTTGTAGGTCAGATACGGCTCCGGCAGCTGCGTCCTGAACGCATCCAGGATCCGCGCCAGTTCGTAAATCGCCCCGTACCCCTTGCTCTCCGAGAAAATCCCCGCCGAGTGTCCCGTCTCTCCCGTCGTCTTCAGGTGCCAGGTGATCGAGCTCCGCCGGCTCACGCTCCCATAGAACACCCCGTCAATCCGCGGCGTCCCCTCAAACTCCAGCGCCACATCGCTGTGATGCGCCGCCGCAATCATGTCGCGCCGCGAAATGCTTGCCGGAATCCCGTGCGCCTCTTCATCGCCGCTCAGCACCACCGTGATCTCCGCATCCTTCAGCACGCCCGCCGCCTGCATGGCCTTCAGCGCATACAGCATGTCCATCAGGCCGCCCTTCATGTCGCTCGTGCCTGGTCCGGTCGCAATGTGCCCATCGACGGTGTACTTCTGGAACGGGCTCGTCTTCTCGAACACCGTGTCCATGTGCCCGATCAGCAGCATCCGCTTCCCACATTTCCCCGCTCCTGCAGGACACGCGTGTTCCGCCACCAGATCGCCCGCCCTCTGCACCTCGTCCATCGGATTCCACTGCACGTCGAAGCCCAGGTCCTGCAGCTGGGCCGTCATGATCCTGCCCACCGCCCGCACACCTTCCAGGTTGTGCGTCCCGCTGTTGATGTCCACCAGCTTCTCCAGCAGCGCATTCGACTCCGCCTCATGCGCGTCGATATACGTCACCATCGCCTTCTCTTCCGGAGAAAGCGGTCGCGCCGTTTTCTGTGCCGCTGCCGGAAGATACACCATCGCCATCAGGCCAAAAAGAACAGGGAGAAGAATCTGTTGTGCTCGCATGCCCGAGAGCATACAGTACACGGCCCGCAGGTCGGAGGCCCGGGTCGGATGCCCTGTTCCCTGTTCGCTGTACGCTGTCCCCTATCCCCTGTCCCCTGTCGTGTACCCTGTATTCGCCATGCCCTGGT
>Ga0210398_10003971_pt1 | contig 14036 bp, 15 predicted proteins | sample IncBWC4OmetaG_FD_161047 | JGI IMG/M metagenome (GOLD analysis project Ga0210398, IMG submission 161047) | Forest soil microbial communities from Barre Woods Harvard Forest LTER site, Petersham, Massachusetts, United States - Inc-BW-C-4-O | ecosystem: Environmental > Terrestrial > Soil >...
CAGCAACCAAGATTCCGTCTTGCCGGGGACGACGCAGGCAAGCTCGGCGATTTTGCGCGCGCCCGGAGTCAGTCTCATGGCGCGCGCCAGCACCGCGTCGCGCACGCTGACCGGCACGGTATCCGCCACGGCGGCGAGCGCCTCGGTGACGAAGAATGGATTGCCGCCCGTTATGCGGTGCAGGCCCGCCGGCGATTGGCCGGCCTGCCGCGCAAGCTGAGCTACGGCCGACTCCGACAGCGGCAAAAGCGACATTCTATGCGTGGAAGAGCGCGGCAAATCCCCAATGACGAACCGCAATGGATGCCGCGGTCCTGCCTCATCGTCGCGATAGCTCACGACCAGCATTGCGCGGGCATGTTGAATGCGCCGTCCGAGATACTTGAGCAGGTCGAGCGTGGCTTCGTCCGCCCAATGCATGTCCTCGAAGACGACGAGAGTCTGCGTGCGCTCGAGCTCATTCAACGCGGCTGCAAATATTGCTTCGCGATTTGCATTGCCGTAAATGGCGGCCAAGAGCTCGCCCTGGGTCTGACGGGCGATGTCGTATAGTGGTCCGAGCGGTCGCGGCGCGAACAGCGCATCGCAGCCGCCCCATAGCACACGTGCACCGAGGGGCGGTGCCTTGGCGAATTCCTGCAAAAGCGCGGTCTTGCCGATTCCGGCTTCGGCACCAAGCAAAGCAATGCATCCCGGACCCTCGATCGCACGCCGCAGCCAGTCAGTGAGCTCGGCGAGGCTTTTTTTGCGCTCGAGTAACTCCATCGAAAATGCACTCCCCGCCCATCTTCTAAAGGGAACTTGTAACCGATCCCTGACGTGCACGCAAAGCGGGTCGACGCTAAAGCTGCGTTCCACTCTCAATCTGGGTATGCGATTTGTCTAAATTGGGTAGATCCTCTGATTCACCAAACTCTCGAATGAACCATGATTTCCCAACGGTTGGTTTGCATGGGAGATAACTGCATGGCCCGATATTTGATCGAACGAGAGTTCCCAGACGGTCTTCACATCCCTCTCGATGAGAGCGGCACCCAATTATGTCGAAACGTCATCGATAGGAACGCGGAAGACGGTGTCACCTGGCTGCACTCCTACGTCACCCCCGATCGCAAACGCACCTTCTGTCTTTACGACGGGCCGACGCCCGAGGCTGTGCGGCGCGCTGCCGTTCGCAGCCAATTGCCCATTACGCAAATCACCGAGGTGCGCGTCCTCGATCCGTACTTCTACAAATGAAGATTTCTTGTTCACTTACCTATAAGCCAATCTAAGGGGAGATCATCGATGAAGATTTCAGGCCGGTTGATATTAAGCATGTTGTCTCTATCCGTTCCTTTCATCGCCGTCGCGGCAGAGCCCCCGCCCCATGTCATGGAAATGAGCGCCATCGATCAAAATTCGCCGCTGGTTAACAAGGTGCACAAAGCCACAGCACAGTTCCGAGACATCAATGCGGCGCTCGCCGCCGGCTTCACGCAGGCCACGCCCTGCGTCAGCGGGCCGGATTTCGGCGCGATGGGGGTGCACTTCGTCTTGGGCTCCCGAATCACGGCCGGGACCCTCAACGCAACCGAACCCGAAGCGCTGATCTACGAACCATTGCCGAACGGTGCCTTTCGCCTGGTTGGCGTGGAATTCATCATTCTCCAGAGCGTTTGGCAAACCCAGATTCCGCAAGGAAGCACCGCCGCCCCGGCATTGGAAGGGCATTTGATGAACTTGGTTGAATTCCCGAATCGCTACGGTTTACCCGCGTTTTACGAATTGCATGTTTGGGCCTGGGAACACAATCCCGTAGGTAGTTTTGCAGATTGGAACACGCACGTGTCCTGCGATCAGCAGGCCGCCAGCTGAGGAAAGATCGGGAACTCTCATTGGCTTTGATCCGGCGTCCATGGCAGGTGTACCAGACGTCCCGATCAAGCGCCGAGTGCGCGCTACCCGGCGCAGTCGTTACAACTTGGGAATCGAGCTCATCAATTCACTATCACACTCGCGGGCGCCGAGGCGATGCCGTTGGCCACGACGATAAGCGCACTTGGCCCGGTCTCGGCGCCCGCCGGAACATCGAAGTGGGTGGAGACGATCGTGCTACCGGTCGCCACGCCCATACTGCTGTGGTCATGAGTGCGCGCATAGATCACATGGCCCGATGCCGCATTGGTGATGCGCACCAGCGGATAGTTGGTCGCAGCGTTGAGCTCATCGCCGACCGCGGCGGCTTGCGACAAGCCATTGAACTGCGTGCCGGAAATCGTGTAGCTCGAGCCGCGCGTCACAGTGGCCGGTGCAGCCGTGATCGTCGGCGCCCAAGTTGGGTCGGGGCTGCCGGCGCCCGTATAAATCTGCGTCACCCCTCCCGTCACCAGCACCTGACCGCTCGGCAGCGGCAACAGGAAATACTCGGTATTGCCACCGTCGTTGGTCAAGGTTGCGCTGACCGGCATCGTGGCCCCATCAAATTCGTAAAACCGACCTGAAGCCGCAGCGATCAGGACATGACCGGAGGGCAACAGGGCGCCACTCGAGTCGTCGGCATCATCGCCATTGGCAAAATCCGGTCCCGCTGTGAAACTGCCGGCGGCGGCGGGAGTTGCGCTCGGCGTATACAGCGCCGTGTGCGCCACCGTCCCGCCGGCCGCAGCGCCCGTCGCAAACACCCTGCCGTCCGGCAGGAGTAACGCGGGGCCAATCTCTCCCGGTGGGAAATATGTACCCGTGGGTCCCGGCCCGTACGTGACTCCGCCGACAATCTCCAGCGGCGCCGGCCCATACGTCAAGCCGCCGGGTGAGCCGGTAGGCGAGGTCAGTCCCATCGGCGTATTCCCATCGCTGTACCATTGCGCAGCGATCGGATCGTAGTGTTCCGCGTGGGGCGGAGTACCCACATCGATGGTGAAGAGATCGCCGTTGGGCAACAACGTCCACCCTTCTTCAGCGAAATCGTCGGCCTTGCCCGTGGCAGGCACCGACGTCCACGTCAAGCTCACCGGATCGAGGCGCCACATGTCTCGCCCCAACTTCCTGCCGAAAACGAAGCTGCCGTCCGGCAGTACCGCCGAAGGCGAATCGCCGATATAAGCCACGCCGGGCGGTGGCGCGATCATCGTCCAACTGTCGGCAACCGGATCGTAGACCGCGCACATGTTGGTCATTCCACTCGGCGCGAAGGGCAATACGTACTGGTTCTGATTGTATTCGCCGCCTACAAATAGCACGCGCCCGTCAGCCAGGACGACTTGGGCACCATCAGCCGGGGCATATCCCGCAGGGGGACTCGCCAACCTTCGCCAAGTCCCGTTGACATATCCACCATCGGCGGCCGGGATCAAATTGTAAAACAGGCTGGCGTCGTTCGCCGATTGCATCATGATACTGCCGTCGGTTAGCAGCAGGCTCAAGTAACCAATCTCAGGCGGCTGATTCGCCAGCACCGTGAAGGGACCGACGGCGATGCTGCAGACGACGCTCACATTCGTCACGTTCGCGCCGGCCACCGTCCCAGAACCGTTTGTAACTAGGCAATCCTGTGCCGGCGCGGTGGGTTGTGTCGTCACGGTGACCGAATAGGCAGCGCCGTTTTGAAGACTGCCCGAAAAAGTAAAGGCACCCGACGCCGATATCGCGGCATCAGCGCCTCCATTGTTTGTCAAAATAAGTCCCGTGCCGCTGAGACCTGCGACCACGCCGCCCACTGTGAAGGAGGTGACCGGTGGGGGAGCCGCGCCGCTTCCGCCACCGCCACACGCGACGAGCGCCGCGCTGAGCACGGCCGTGACTACCCATTCGCGGCATGTGCTCATCGATGTCTGACCCCGTTCATTTCGGTAGCGGCGTATTCATCGACCAAACAAGCCATATCCATGCCGCAATCCAAATCGGACCTATTGCCGCGAGGAGCTTCACCCGCCCTGCGGTAAGCTCAAAGGTTCCTCGCGTCGTTCCGCGCCATCCGGCTCGATACCATTTGAGCTCGACTGGCTGCAGCAGAGCCACTTTCTCGGCGCCCGCGAGAATAAAAACCCAAAATGCGAAACCAAAAGCGATGGCGAACAGGGTGGCAAACCACACCCAGACATAAGGGTTGCGATCCTGCGGCCTGAAGAAGTACCAGATGCTAGGCACCCCGCCGATGAGAATCGCCCATCCCATCACAACCCACGGCAGGGCTGAAACAAGCGCAAACCAACGACGTAACGCCATCGCCGCCGGACTCGCGCGTGGATCGGAGGGGCCCAACGAAGCCAGGGAGCGGATTCCGACCACATATCGATAGGCCGAAAGACCCAAACACAGGAGCCAAAAATAGCGGCCGATGATGCTAAAGAGATTCATTGCGCCTCGTCCGCTCGCGGCATCTGGCCTGTCTCGGGTACTGGGGGCTTCTGCACGAAAAAAACGCACACGACGGCGAAGAGCGAGATGATGGCGCCGCAGAGAAACCCAGCCCGGACGCCATCCGACAGCGCGTCGATGGGCGCGAGTCCCTGTGCGGCCAGCGTCGTAGCCCGCGCCGACATCAACGCCACGAACAGCGCGACCCCGGCGGCACCGGCGACTTGCTGAATGGTGCCGATGACAGCGCTCCCGTGCGAATAAAGGCTTGGCTTCACGGATGACAAGCTGGCAGTAAATAGGGGTGTGAACAGGAAAGCAAAGCCGACACTCATCACCACGTGTCCGGCGAGAATATAGCCCACCCAAGTGGTCGGACCCAAGAGCGTCATCGCCCACAGCACGGCACTAACGACGATGACGCCGGGAACCATCAGCTTTGTCGGCCCCACTTTGTCGTATAGGCGACCAACATGGGGGCCAAGTAAACCCATCAGCAGACCTCCGGGTAGCAGCAACAGTCCCGTTTGAAGGGTACTGAGTCCGAGCACGTTTTGCAGGTAGATCGGCAGTAGGATAATGGTACCGAACAGCGCCATCATCATGATTGCGATGAGCAGCACCGACACGGTGAAGTTACGCGATTTGAAAGTACGCAGGTCGAGCAGCGGATAGCCGGTTCTCTGAAGCGAGAGCTGCCGGAAGATGAACACCGCCAAGAACACGGCCCCGACCGCACTGAAGAATCCGGCCGGCAGCGTTCCCGGCGCTGCGCGAATACCAACATTGCTGAGTCCATAGACAAGGCCGCCGAAGGCCAAGCCCGAGAGGACTACCGAGGCCCCATCAAGGGGCGCATGATGCGGCGTCGTCACGTTTAAGATGCGCCGAGCGCCGAGCGCCAATGCGCCGAGCGAGATGGGCAGCATCAGGAGGAACATCCATCGCCAACTGAGATAGTTGAGGATGACTCCCGAGATCGTCGGACCAATGGCGGGCGCCACCGATATGACGGTAGAAATAAAGCCCATGGTCTTGCCGCGAGTCTCCGGGGGCGCCAGCGTCATCACCGTGGTCATCAGCAGCGGCATCATGATCGCGGTGCCGGATGCCTGAATGACGCGCGCGAGGATCAACACTTCGAGATTGGAAGCCAACGTGGCGATCAGCGTGCGCAGAGTGAACAAGGACATCGCCAAGACAAAGATCGGCCGCGTGTTCATCCTCTGCAGCAAGAAGCCAGTGACCGGAATGACCACCGACACGGTCAGCAGAAATGCCGTGGTCAACCACTGCACCGCACCGGCTGTGACATTGAGGTCGCGCATGAGCCGCGGAATGGCCACGGCCATGAACGTCTCGTTGAGAATGACAACGAAAGTGGCGACCAGGAGCAGATTGATGACGAGTCGGTTGCGTCCCGGCGTGTCGGCGACTACCGCGGTGATGACCTCGTCCGCAGACAGGTTGGAGGCGCCGGCTGAATTGTTGGTCAAAATCGAACTCCTTAAATATCCTGCGTTCTGGTCCACATCCGCAACGCAATATTCCAGAAATCATGGCCCACTGTCGGCAATCCGAGCTTTGGCTCTATACTTAAACCGGTAACTTACCAACCCTTACACGGAAATCCGCTCATGCCAGGCGCCAAACTTGCAACACTTCAGCCACCCCCTTTCCAATTGTCCCTGCGGATCAAGCATCCTTCCATGGATCCGGCGGACATCTCAAAGGAACTTGGCATCGAACCTGAGCATTCCTTCCGATCCGGCCAACCGCGCCCGTCGAAGAGCGGCCTCGTGCCGGCGACGGTTCACACCGAATCCTACTGGCTGGCCCGCTTAAATCCCGCGTCGTGGTTCGGCAATCCATCCTTCGCGGAACCGCTCAACCTCGCGATCATGCAAGAGCATATAGACACAGCCATCGCACGGAATCTCACGGGGGCACTCGGCTTGTTCGCGGTACGCTTTAATAAAGCGCACGCCGCATTGTTGCAAAGAATTCGCTCCGATGGCGGTGAGGTCAGTTTGCTCGTGACACTGTCGCCCACCGCCGTGAATACCTTCAGCCTGCCGCCGCAGGTCAGTCGGATGTTCGGCGAGTCGGGAATTACACTCGAATTCGAGTTGGCGAACGACTGACTTTCGTGACTGAACGCCTTCTTAAATTCCCCGTCAAATGCCCGATCTGCGAGACGGAATGGACTTGCGCATTGAGCGTCAGCGAAATCAAGGAATCACTCGAGAAGGGCACGCCCATCCGCGCGTACGCGGAATGTCACGACTGGCACTGGGATCTAAAAGAACACGAGCGCCAAGCGCTGGCCGCCAAACTTTGAGCCTGATCCGCCGAGCATAGAAGACGGGCATCGTGCCTCACTCAAGGCCGCACCGGGTCTGTGGCGTCCTTTCCCACCACCGTAGACCACTCTCGAATATGCCATCGCGTTACAAGACCACCGACCACATAGGGATCCGACTCAACGAAGCGTTCCGGTATAGTCTTTGAGTCGCATCGGAACAGCAATGCTGCTCCATCGACTGGATTGCCGTAAGCGCCGGCCAGAACCAGCTCGCCCCTCTCCTGCGCTTTCCAGGCCGCCAGTAAATGCGCGGTTCTGAACGGCGCGCGACGCGTAACGTAATCAGGAACGAACTCGTAGAAAAGCAAATAGTGCATATACGCTCCTTGGTCACCGGACCTTTGAAACCAGACCGCGATGGCGTGAACCGATTGTTTGGCGGCGTGTAAAAATGGCCAATCACAGCGAGCAATAGAATTGCAGGCTATTCTGACTGGGATCACGAAGGTGAAACTCCCGCGTACCCCACGGCGTGTCCTGGGGCGAAGCCCACGGGCTTCGCTCGCTTGTGTTCGAGCGGATCCCGCCGCTTTTGACGAATTCATTGAATATTTGATCGACATCGGTGACCACGAAACGAAAGACCGGGCGATCGACGGGATAGGCCCATTGCTCTTTGTCGGCCCATTGTATGTGCAACTCCACGCTGTCGCGCCGCACCGCGACATACTTCGGATTTGCTGAAGCGTCTCGAAACACCTCTACGAAGCCAAGGCTTTGGTAGAAGCGCACCGACTCCTCCACGTCACGTGCACCAAGAACAGGATGGACCGCTCGAAGAGTGGCTCTCATGGCACGCCTCGATTGAACAACCCTTGCTCGCGCAAGACATCAGTCAGCGGAGCTTCCGTTAGCTTGGCAAGACCGCGATCCCTCCAACCCACTTAGGACTCCCAATCGATCTGCTGCGGTTTTTCGCTCATCGGATCATATTCCAAGATGTCTCCGTTGCTGAGCGACTTCCCGGTCAATGCCAGGATGAACGCCCAGTGACTTACCAACAGTGTGGTCTTTGCATCATCTCGTTTCTTCATCAGCGCCCGAAAATTGTCCGCTCTGAGGGTGGTCGCTTCCAATGTCTCTACGGGTTTCGACCACCACGTCGAGGGCAAATGCTTGAAATCATGGTGCGGAAACCGCGCTGCCAGCAACTCGGGTGCACTGCCCACATCACAGACGAACGCCGCTCGTTCGCGCACCTCATGCATGATCTCTACGGGAGCCGGTTGGAATTCAAGTATTGGCTGCGCGGTCTGCAGCGCGCGCGTGTAAGGTGAAATGATGATACGCGTCAAGGACACTTCCGCCAATTGTGCCGCCGCGGCATGCGCCTGAGCGAAGCCTAAGTCCGTCAACTCCGGATCTTCTATTCCCGGATCGATCCGGGTGGGCGTGAAATGCAGGTTAAAGTAGCTTTGCCCGTGACGCAGTAAAAACATGATGCATTGTACCGGATCGATCTGCGCTCGCGCGGCATCGGCGAATCAGAGGCGAGATTCGAACTCGACTAGCAGGTCAGCGACAGCCCGGTGGCATTCGTGAAACGCCTGCCACACGGATACGCACCAAGCGTGTACCGCTTGGTCACGCTCCACGCCTTCGGGCGCGCACATCACCGCGGCCGCCGACATCGATCCTCTCGCTTGTGGGAGGGGGAATGTGGGCCATAGGCGCTTGCGCCGCGCGAGGACCATGTGCGCTCGTTGGACCTGCCTTCCCGAAATCCCCTTCTCGACGTGGAGATAGAGACCAACGAGGGCAAAGGTCAGCGCGATCGGTTTGGTCCGCTCATCGGCGTGCTGAGCCGTGAACGCATCCACGACGTGCTGATGAATGAACGACGGATCGCCAAGCGTCAGTGTGTAACAGCGCAATTCGTCATAGGCATTTTGCTCTGAAGGCATGAGCATCTCAGTTCAATATCCGCGTATTTCTAACACATTTGGCAATAGCATTTACTGCTGCTATAAGGCGCGGATCGCCAAGAGGAGCCGAGTATGATCAACGGCGGACATATCATTCTGTATTCGAAAGATGCCGAGGCCGACAAGGAATTCATCAAGAATGTATTGAAGTTCAAATATGTGGACGTTCACGGTGGCTGGCTGATTTTCAAGCTGCCGCCATCGGAAATTGCCGTTCACCCGTCCAATGAGAACGACAAGCATGAATTTTATCTCATGACCGACGATTTGGATCTTGAGATCGCCTCGCTGAAGAAAGCGGGCACGGTGTGCGAAGCAGTGACTCAGCAAAACTGGGGCCGCGTGACGCGCGTCCATTTGCCCGGCGGCGGCACGCTGGGACTCTACCAGCCACGCCACGAGAGACCCTAGTAGTGGCCTAATCAATCTGCGGCGGTCGCGAAGCCTGCCTCACGCGGCACTCTGGTCCGATTGCTGGTTTTGACTTGCCGCTGCTGGAAGCGTCAAGCAATCCGCTAGCTCGCTCCACTCGCCTGCCACCATATAGGCGAAACCGCAGAGTCCAGCCGCGCCGGCGATGATCCAACTTGTCACTCCGGGCGTGCTGAACCAGCGCAGCGCTCCCAATGTGAATGCAAAGCATATCCCGCCCCACACCAGCGCCATGCCAAGCGTAGCGATCAGCCAGGCCGTTAACTCTTCTACCTGGCGGGACATGGCCGCGCTCGCGCGCCAGCGGGCGAAATGATAGGCAAATAGACTGGTCCCCACGGCCATCGCCAGAAAAAATCCCGTTTGAAGTGCGGGCTTGTGCGTCAGCAGTTCATACAGCCACAACAAGACGCCGCCTGCGATCGCGACGTTCGAGCCGAGATATAGCGATTCAAGGACGCCGCGACGCAGCACTTCGCGCCCCCATCGCCACTCTTCGCGTGGATCGCGCGCCGCTGTAGCGGCGCCCGCAGCGCCTGTGCTGTTCGATCCTTTGGCGTCCTTCACGCAACTCTCCCTAACACGCCGGCCAGCCTATGAGTACTGAGGCGATGTGTCTGCGATGTGAGCCCGGCGCGGAGTTTTTTGTTGTGACGAGGTTAACAACCCCGGCCGCAGCGCAGAATCATAACAAGATTGCAGGCACGTGCGTACCATGCACAATGCTGGCCGGATCGTCTGCGGTAGCGGCGCTACCGATCTCGCAGCCTAGTGGTGAAAAAATCCACTACGGACTGGTTGAACGCGCGATGAAAGGCGGCGCGATCGAATCCGGCCGGGTCACGACAGATTTGCGGAGCGGCCGCGGCAAGGGCGTCGCTGCAAGGCGCCAGAAACACGAAGTGATCGGCGCCTTGCACGACGTGGGAATCCGGATGCACCTTCAGATTGTCGCGAACCATCGCGCCATTCCAGGCGTCCGGCGCTTGGCTATCGTTGTCGACGCGCCACAGTTGAATGGGCACGCTGACTTCGCGTAGATCCCCGGGGCCGAATAAATAGCTCGCAGCGGGTGCCGCGATGACCGCCGCCTTGATGCGTTCATCATGAATCCAATGAGGAGCTTCAGTGCTCGGACTCAACTGATCGCCGTGCGCATTTTGGATGAATGCGCACTCAGGCGCAGCCGGCGTCGAATCGCAGAGCTGCGCCATGCGCGCGATCTCCGGCGTGCCGCCGACCAAAACCAAGCTCGTAAATCCGCCGAGCGAAAAGCCAAACACCCCGACGCGCCGGGGATTCAAGTTCAAGCGCTCCGGCCACGACGACAGTGCCCAATCGAGCGCCACCTTGACCTGCCGCGGCCGGTCGATCAGGTCAATGCGATTTCCCACGTAGCGTTGATCTTGAGTGTTATCGCCGATATGCGTAACCGCGAGGACCACGAAACCCGCACGAGCCAACGCGTTGGCGGTGTCAATGTGGCTGGATAACGAGCCGCCCGTCCCATGCGAAATCAAAATCAGGGGTAGCCCTCGGCCTGTGACGGGCCCATTCAGCGCCACCTCTTGAGAAAACATCCCCAGCGGATGCGCCGAAGGCTGCGTGTTGCTGGGGTACCAAATGCCCGCCTGCATCGACCTGCCGTCACGATCCGGGATCGTGACCTGCTGATAGCCCACCGCGGCGAAAGACGCGGCAGCAAACAACTCTCCGGCGAGCAGCATGGCTGGCCACAGCATCGCTCTTGCCCAGGACGCATTCAGCAAACCAGACCTCCTTTGTTATGATTGTCAGCTCATGAAAGCTAACAACTCCAATGGCGTTTGTCTCGTCATCGGCGCCGGCGATGGGCTTGGGGGCGCCATCGCCAAAGCATTTGCCCGGGACGGCCATCCGGTCTGCATCACCCGGCGGGCCCGTAACCTCGAGCAGCTCGAGGCGCTGGCCGGCGAGATCCGCGCTCAGGGCGGCGTCGCGCACGCTTTTGGAGTCGATGCGCGCACCGAAGACGAAATGATCCTCCTGTTCGATGACATCGAAGCGCGAATCGGGCCGCTCGAAGTCGTGGTCTTCAATATCGGCGCCAATGTGCGCTTTGGCCTCGTCGAGACGACCGCGCGAGTTTTCACGAAAGTGTGGGAGATGGCCTGTTTCGCCGGGTTCCTCGCCGGGCGTGAAGCGGCGCGCGTGATGGCCCCGCGCGGCCGCGGTTCCATTTTGTTCACCGGCGCGACCGCCTCCCTGCGCGGGCGCGAAGACTTCGCGGCCTTCGCGGCCGCCAAGGCCGGACTGCGCGCGATTGCGCAGAGTGCCGCGCGCGAGTTGGCGCCGAAGGGCATTCACGTCGCTCATGTCGTGGTGGACGGCGCCATCGACGGGGCCTTTACGCGCTCCAATCGCGCGGATGTGGAGACCTTATTATCCGAGGACCGGCTCCTCAAACCCGACCAGATCGCCGCCAACTACGTCTGGCTGCATGGACAGCAACGCTCGGCTTGGACACACGAGCTGGACCTGCGTCCGTGGACGGAGCACTGGTGAGCGGCGCGAACTCGTGCTCATGAGCAAAACCGTGGATTTTATTTTCGACTTCGGCAGCCCAAACGCCTATCTGGCGTGGAAGGTGCTGCCCGGCATCGCGGCTCGCACCAAGGCGCAGGTGAATCTGATTCCGTGCCTCTTGGGCGGACTGTTCAAGCTGACGGGGAACCAGGCTCCGATGACTGCCTTTGGCAACGTGAAAGGCAAACTCGAGTACGAGCGCCTCGAAACACAGCGTTTCATCGCCAAACACGGCCTCCGCGACTTTCGCTTCAATCCGCACTTCCCGGTCAATACGCTTTTGATCATGCGCGGCTTGCTCGCCGCCCGGCGCGCGAACGTCGGCGACGTCTATTTCGAAACAGTCCTCAAGGGGATGTGGGAAGAAGGTCAAAAGATGGACGACCCCGACGTGGTCGCCGCCCTGCTCGGCGGCGCGGGTCTCGACGCCAAGGCCATTCTCGATGGCACTCAAGATCCCGACGTCAAAGCTGAACTCGCCGCCAACACCAATGCGGCCGCCACGCGCGGCGCCTTTGGCATCCCAACTTTTTTCGTCGGCGATGAAATGTTCTTTGGCAAGGAGCGCTTAGGACAAGTCGAGGAAGAACTGAGCTAGCGCTTTCATTCATTGAAATGAAACGAAAATCGGGAGATCCCTTGAAAAACTCACGCAGACGTTTTCTCGCCGGCGCATCCCTAGGGGTTGTCGGCGCCTCCCTCGGCTACGAAGCGGCCCGCGGACAGAGCGGAGCGCAGGTCAGTACGCCACCGCCCGGCGCACCTTCGGCATTCGCCACGTCGCCGCCCGTAGGACCGGAAGTTTCCGCTGCCACCTTCCTGGAAGCGGAGAAATTGGTGCAGGTTCAATTGAGTCCGCAGGAAGCTCGGGATGCTGCCGGCAGTTGGCGAGCTGCCATGGCGCCGCTGTATGAGCGGCGCACCGGGCCCAAGAAACTCCGGTTGGAGGCGGCGCTTGCGCCGGCCACGCGGTGGGAACCCAATCAGGTCGCTCAAAAAACGGGGCTCGGTCGAAACCAATTTGTCCGCAGCAAGCTCGCGGAGCGGCCTCTGCCTGTTCGCGATTCAGACATTGCCTTTGCATCCGTGACACACCTATCGCACTGGATCGAGACTCGGCAACTCACCTCAGAGCGGCTGACCCAAATCTACCTAACGCGCTTGGAGCGCTACGATCCAAGGCTTCGGTGTGTCATCACGCTGACGCGTGAACTGGGGCTCAAGCAGGCAAAAGCCGCGGATGCCGAGATTGCGGCCGGAAAGTATCGCGGTCCGTTGCACGGCATCCCGTGGGGAGCCAAGGACTTGCTCGACACGGCGGGCATTGCGACCACTTATGGCGCGGAACCCTTCAAGAATCGCAAACCTTCCGCCGATGCCACCGTCGTTCGGCGGCTTCACGAGGCGGGCGCCGTCCTGGTCGCCAAGCTGAGCTTAGGAGCGCTGGCGCTCAACGATGTCTGGTTCGGCGGGCAGACCATGAATCCTTGGCTGCTCGAGGAAGGATCTTCCGGATCAAGCGCCGGTCCTGGCGCGGCCACGGCCGCGGGTTTGGTGGGTTTTGCCGTGGGAAGCGAAACCGGCGGCAGCATCGTGGCACCGAGCATGCGCTGCGGTGTCACGGGATTGCGGCCGACGTATGGCCGCGTGCCGCGCACGGGTGCGATGACTCTATGTTGGTCCCTCGATAAGTTGGGGCCGATGGCGCGCAACGTCGAAGACACCCTGCTGGTTTTGCATGCCATCTCGGGGCCGGACAAAGTAGACGTCGCTTGCGTACCGAGCACGCTCAACTATGACGCGAATGCCCCGATCACCGGATTGCGCGTCGGCTATTTTCCAGAGTGGATGAAGCAAGCGACTGACGCGGACCGCGCGGCGCTCGATACCGTACGAAAGCTCGGAGCGACTGCCGTTGAGGTGACGATCCCTGACTGGCCGTATGATTCGCTCAACGTGATTCTGTTCGCTGAGGCGGCTGCAGCCTTCGAGGAGTTGACCCTAAGCGGCGCGGTGAATCAGCTGAAAATGCAGGTCCCGGACGCGTGGCCGAATATTTTTCGGCAATCCAGATTCCTCTCCGCGGTCGATTTCGTTCAATGCGATCGACTCCGGCGCAAAGTGGCGATCGAGATGGCGCGAGTCTTTTCTGAAGTCGACGTGCTGTTGGTGCCTTCGCTGCAAGACGAGATTCTGGTAATCACCAACGCCACCGGGCATCCCTCACTGACACTTCGCACCGGGTTTGTCGAAGTCTCCGAGGCGCGCAGTGATTGGGCGCCGGCTCCTGCGCATCCTTTACCTAGGTTCAATCCGCCACGCCGCGTACCCCACGGAGTAACGTTGATCGGGCGTCTCTTCGACGAGGGCACCATCGGGCGGGTCGGAGTGGCTCTCGAGCGAGCGTCCGG
>Ga0210398_10003973_pt1 | contig 14034 bp, 10 predicted proteins | sample IncBWC4OmetaG_FD_161047 | JGI IMG/M metagenome (GOLD analysis project Ga0210398, IMG submission 161047) | Forest soil microbial communities from Barre Woods Harvard Forest LTER site, Petersham, Massachusetts, United States - Inc-BW-C-4-O | ecosystem: Environmental > Terrestrial > Soil >...
ACGGGGTTGTCCACCGTGAACGTCTGAGGGCCGCTGGTGCCGCCACCTGGCGTGGCGTTCGTCACCGTCACGCTCACCGGCCCTGCCGTCGCCACGTCGCCTGCCGGTACCGTCACCGTGAGCGTGGTGCCGCCGCTCCCCAGCGTCCCGCCGGTGATCTGATTGCTCCCGAAATTAACCGTCGAGCTGGCCACGAACCCCGATCCGGTAAGCACCAAGGAAGAAACTGCCTGGCCCACGATGCCCGAGGTCGGTGAAATGCTGGTCAATGTTGGTGCCGGGTTATTCACCGTGAAGGCCGTGGTCGTGGTGCCGGAGGAGCTGGTGTAATTCGAGTCCCCGCTATACGTCGCCTTGATCGTGAAAGTGCCTAGCGGGAGGCCGGTGGTCATGAGTATCGCCTGCCCACTGGACACAGGAGCGCTACCGATGGCCGTGCTGCCTTCCGAGAACGTCACCGTCCCGGTTATCGCCGGACTCGTCTGCGTCGAGGTCACTGTCGCAGTGATTGTGACGGTCTGCCCCACTGTGCTCGGGTTGGGGCTGGCTGAGACCGTCGTTGTCGTAGCTGCCATCGCCGTGACGGTAATGACGATCGGTGCGGAGGCCGACGACGCGGCATAATTGGAGTCCGCGGTATCCCCGTTATAAATCGCAGTGATGTTGTCTGTCCCGGCAGGAAGAGTAGTTGTCAACGAGGCTACAGCACTGGCAGGCGTGCCTGCTCCGGCGAATGTTTGGTTGCCCGCAGTGCCGGTAGCCGCTACTGGGCTGCCAAGCTGAGTAGAGCCAGAAAAGAATGTGACGGTGCCGTTCGGCGCGTTGCCGCTGCCGCTGGACGTGGCAACGGCCGCATTCAGCGTAACGGGTGTCGTCGTGAGAACCGTAGTGCCACTCGCGGGAGAAGAAACAGAGGTCGAAGTGGTGGCCGAAGTGATCGTAACCAACAAGGAAAAACTGGGATTTGAAGTGCCTGAATTGCCGGCCGTGTAACTGTTGTCCCCGGAATAGCTGGCATTGATGGTATTGGCCCCAGGCGTGAGGCAGGTGCTTGGAGTCCCGGAGCAATCGAAGAATTCAGCATTGCCTGCATCCGCTTGCGCAAGATCAGTCAAGGTTATGGCCGGTGAGAGATTGCTGGTTGTAGAACCAAGGGTGCGAGTGAACGTAACGGTTCCCGTTGCGGCGCCATCTCCGGTCGAATCATTAAACCTGGATAGACCTGATATCAAGGTTTCAAAAGCAATCGGCGTTCCATAGGAGACGGTGATGGGCGTGTTGCCGAGTGCTGATGCCCCCGCGGGTGCATCGGCGAGCTCGACGGCAGGAGCCTCTTTCGCGACGGTCACATTGATTGCAGTTGACGCGCTTCCAGCGAAGGTTCCATTTCCTGGGTAATTCGCATATAAGGTGTAGCTTCCGCCCGGAAGGTCGCCGATATCGACTGTGCCCGTGGCAGTGGCACCGCTGCCGCTCAGGGTCGTGGAGCCTCGGCCGACTGGGTTTGGAAACGGTCCGCCTTGGGCGATCAATGCAATGGTTCCAGTCGGCGTGAGAGTCGTGCCGTCGGTTGATAACCTTGCGGTGGAGCCCGTAATTGCAACGGTTGTGCCGTGAGTGATGTTAATAGAAGCCGGGGATGTAATTGTGGTTTGAGTTCCGAAGAAAGCAGCCGCTGAAGTGCTCCACGCATTGATAAGGTTGTTGGCATCCACTGAACCCAACCCGCTGGCCAGGTCGAACCCAGTGCCCGCCGGATATCCAAGGGCGCCAGAAGTGGGGTCGTTCGTCACGTCGTTGCCCGGCACGCCGTTGTTTCCGACTGTATTGTCATTGAAGATACAGGTCGTAGGCGTAGCCGGATTCGTTCGGCTGCTGGAGTTGCAAGCGCCGTAGGTCTCTGCAGCCGCCAGTGGATACAACACGTAGTTGGCCAATCCCTGCGGCTTGTTGCCAAGCTTTTGATCTACGAGCGCCATAATGCCAGCAAAAGCCGGGGAAGACGCCGAAGTGCCACCGACCAGATAGAACCCGGGGTTAGTCGATGGCTCGCAGCTAAAGTTGAGGCAAAGAAGGTAGCCATCATGATTGGGAGAAGCTGCCAGGGAGACGTCGGGCACAGCGCGAGGAGTTACGCCGGACACAGCGAATGGACTCAGTGTTGCCTGGAGCCCTGAAACGTTTAGGGTCTGATATGGCGGGGTTGCATACAGCACGCTCACGCCCCCGCCTCCGGCCTCGAGGCTATCGAACCCATCGTCGCATCCCGTGGAGCAGCTGTCATTCCAGACCATTTCGGGGATGTAGCCGAGCACCGACCCAAGATTCGTGGCGTTGACCGGGTTCCAGAAATTTGTGGTAGTGATGGATTCGTTGAATTCCGTGCCTCCAACGGCGGTGTCGTACCAAGGGGAAGACAGGGCGCTGATCCCCACGCCCCCAGAAGCGCCGGGCGGCAGCACGGGTGCGTTGGGATCGCAATCAGCGGCGCCGTCGTCCCCGGAAGCAACAAAAACGCTGATGCCCTGTGCCGCAGCCTGCTGCCAGAGGCTATTAAAAAAACTGCTCTCGCTGCCCGCCCCAGAGCCGTTTAACGCTTCGCAACCCGCAAAGCTGACGCTCATGATGGGGGCCAGATTGTGGTCCACGATATAGATAGACGAAAGGTCCACGCCGTCCTCAATCAAAGTGGGCTGGCTGATGACCACATCAATTGTGGCGGCAGGCGCCACCGCGCCCGACCACTCCGTGTCCAGAGTCGTCTCCACTTGATCGTCGAGAGACCAGACTCCCGGATCTTCTCCGTTTAAAATAAAATTCGGATTCGAGGCAGTAGCCGGGGGCAAGCCGGTAACCGTACGGAAGTCCGCTACGTCCTGCGGATTGATATCAGTCCGGGCCACGATCGCAATCGTCTCGCCGGCACCATTCAACACGGTGCTCGGCGCGGGACTCAAAAGCGAGTTCGGCACGTCGTAAATTGTGGCAAAATCGGCCGGAGAGAGGGCGTGCCCAATTGTGAGATCGGTTTCTCCACCGAGCGGTGCATACGTACCGTTGGTCGTGCGACGAACGAAAGCACTTTGGACGTGCATGGGCTTGCTGAAGAAATTATGCAGGGAGGCGACGCCACGCACTACCGGGGACAGCGCCGCAGGGATGGAAATATTCGATGCGTTGGCCACGTGCGCTTCGCCGTTCACCAGGTAACGCCGCATCTGGGTTTGGAGCGCGGCTTCCACTTGCGCGGAAGTACCGGAGAACTCAATCCAGCGGCCACTGCGCGCGACACTTCCCACCGTGAAGCCTTGCTGCTGGAGCCAGCTGATAACCACCTGAATATCTTGAGGCGCCGGACCGAATCTTTGCCCGAATTGGTCTGGCGTGAGCCAGTTGTGATAATCCGGAGACCCCTGGGTCTGCTGGCTGTCCAGGAAGGTGGTGAGATCGTGCGCTTGTTCGGGGGACACGCCCAGAACGAGGATCATGCGCTGCATTGGCGTGGTGCCATCCAGTGGCCCGGCGTCAAAGGCAGGCTGCGCTAGCGGGTGTTTGGATTGCGGAATCGTCACACGCGACGACGTGTCCACAGCCGCGGTGATCCTCGGCGCGACGTTACTCGTTTGCTGCGCCAGAACTAGTCTGGGGGCTGCCAGAAGGATCGCAACCGCCAGCCAGAATCGGGAGGGAAATGCATGCAAGTTGCCGCGATGCAGGAGTTGGACTGCGCGGTCATGCAAGCCCTGAAGCTTCCGGCCCTCAACGACGACGATGCTTCGGGGATAAGCCTTGCGCTGGGCGGGCATGGCTTTCTCCTTTAACCAACGAGTAACGACTGGACAGAATTTAGAGTACGATATCTCCTTGTCAACTAGTTGTCAACGAGTAATCAACGCACTTGCGTGCTCAAGCTAGCGATTATGACGCTTCGCAAGCATGCGGCCGGCCATGCCGTTGCAGCAGAAGGGCAATCGCCGTCTACAAAAGTGCAACTTAATGCATAGAATGAATTGCAAACAACCCATAAGCTCTGGGCTTGTATCGTCCACAAGATCGCTTCTATCTCCAGATCAACAATTGTGGTTTAACAGTGTTGGCCGAAATTCCTCAGATCAAATGGGTGTGATTTACTAAGGCGAGGTAGCCGGCGAGTGAGCGTTGCGTCGACCATTGAGACCGCCCGTCTAATGGGAATGTGAGACCTTTAGCAGAAAAATGGGATGTAATAGAGCTTACAGTCGCGTGCTACATTTTCCATTGCTGTGCTACATTGTCCGTGGCAATTAGCCTTCAATACATATCGACAAGATTGACCGGAAGCCGAAACCACAATAAGTGCTTTGTTTCCATCGCGCCAACAAGGCGATGCAAGGCTGTACAAGGCTCCGCATTCAATGCGTCGAATCCCACCCTCCCCGCCATATCAACTTTCCCCCGTACTTTCATACTATTTTCGCGCATACTACACCGTGCTACATTTTCGGCGCTGATTGCAACTTCGACCAGACGGCCGTCATGCACGACGAGGACGATTGAGCCGTAACGAATCGCCCGGATGCCTTCAGCCAATTCGCGCAGGATCTGGCTTTCATTGGACGACAGGGCCTTTTCCAGTTCTCCGGTCGTTTTCCCATTGAGACTTGAGAAGACGCCCGTCGAAGTCTGCTTCTTGTTTTTCTCGTCGTTGCAAAACCTTCTACTTCTCAGAAACAGATGTTTTTGGCCATTCGGCCGGTCAAATGACTGCTCCGGACTCAGCTCTCGCCAGCCGCACTCCGTAGGCATAAAGCTCGCCGCGATCGACGGAGCAACGTAGCCCAACTCACCGCCTATCGCCCTCCAATCTAACAAGCTTCTATCTAGTTCGGAAAAACAAAGGTGTTTCTGGATCGCATCCTATTCGGGATCGCTATCAAGCTCCCTCGCAGCCTCGGCACGGTCGCGCGAATGATATTTATCCTTGGACAGGGAGATGAACGGCGCGCACCTCAAAAGGAAGTGGCGACGCCGCGAACTGGCGGCCGCCCCTTGGACGGCAGGCCGGAGATTCAAATAAGTGATCCACGCAATTAAAACATTGGGTTTCTCTTTCCACAGGAAACCGAATAGGTTCCTCTTAGGTAGCCTCCCAGTCGAGCGTCAAGCAAACGTCACGGGCGATTTGTAGAACAACGGTGCTGGTAAGACCCCGGAAAATCGGCCCGTCTCCTTCCGTGGAGGGCCCATGTTCAAAAAGATACGATTTTATATTCTGTTTTTAGCGCTAGGCCACTGGCTTGCATTTCTCGTCGTTCCCTGCGCACACGCCCAGCAGACCCTCGGCGGGATCGCTGGAGCTCTCACGGATAAATCTGGGGGCGCGCTGTCAGACGCCACAGTAACGATTGTCAGCGAGCAAACCACACTGAGCCGCACGCAGAAAACGAATGCGGCCGGCACCTACGAATTCGTGAATCTGCCGATCGGTACCTACGACATTACTTTCACTCGCGAAGGTTTTCAGACGCAGACCGTGCCGTCGATCCTGGTGCAGGCGAACCGCACGACGACCGTAAACGCGACACTCGACGTGGGGAAGGTAACTTCGACCATTACTGTGAACGAAAGCCCGCTCTTGAATGAGACCGACACGACGAACGGTTACGCGCTGGACAAATCGCAGATCGAATCGATCCCGTTGCCAACGGGGAGTTTCACGGGATTAGCCGTTCTTTCTCCGGGTGTTAGCGCGGAACTAGCCAGCGGGACGGGATCCAATAGCGGCCTGGGAAACCGTCCCGTTTGGGCCAACGGGCAGCGCGACACCAGCAACAGCTTTCTCCTGAACGGAGTAGATTCAAGTAACCTGTTCAATGGTAAGAGCACGAGCCAAGTAAATTCGGCGCGAGTTGTAAACGGGACAAACGGGGGACTGGCCAACAATCCGGGAGTAATTCAGAGCAGCGCTTCTGTCTATCTTGCGATTGGACAGGCGCTTCCCACTCCCGCACCTGAAAGCATTCAGGAGGTTCAGGTCAACACCTCCATGTACGATGCTCAGCAAGGTTCAACGAGCGGCGCGCATATTGACGTAAGCACAAATTCGGGAACAAACGGTTTTCACGGTAGCGGCTACCTGCATCGAGGCACGGATTGGCTGAACGCCGCTCCGCTATTCTTCGAGTTGGATCCCCACATTCCAGACAGCCAGAAGGTCCCAGAGTTGCATCGCGAAGTTCCCGGTGGGACGTTTGGCGGGCCCATCATTAAGGATAAATTGTTTGGATTTATTGCCTATCAGCACGTTCATGTTTCGGATCAGGAGACTGGCATATCACGATTGACCGTTCCGCTGGGGCTGACGGATTCAAACCGAACCGCGCAGGGGTTAGCGGACCTGGCCAACACCAATTTCGCCATTCCCAACGGCCAGCCCCTGCTGACAGCTAGTCAGATTAATAACGTCGCTCTCGCGCTGTTTCAATTCAAGCTGCCGAATGGCCAGTTCCTGATTCCCTCGGCAAACGGCCCGACACCGACGCCAGCATTCCCCGACAATGCGGTGGTCTCCGGCACTTCGTATTTCTTCTCGGACCAGGCGGTGGCGAACCTTGACTGGAACGCGAGCTCGAAGGACGTCGTTTCGGCCAAATACTACTATCAACATGACCCTAGCATTGCGCCTTATGCTTTCTCCAATGTTGCCGGCTTCAGTGAAAACACGGACGCGGGAAGCCAGGTTATGTCGATCTCGAACGCTCAACAAGTAAAGCCCAACCTAAATATCGTCGAAACTTTCGGATTCGTCCGTGAAAAGATTTACATCACTAACCAGCAGCCCTTTACCGCAGCGCAGTTGGGGATCAACTCCTTCGGATCGTCCTATTTTCCGGGCATATCGATCACCGACATCGTGGGTAACAGTTCACCGAACAATCCCGGCATCTTTAATCAAACCCTTAACATCGGCGCTGGCCCGACTTCGCAGGGCGCGTTTACCGGTGCTTTTCAAAACCGCTTTAATCCGTCGGTGGAAGCCGTTTGGACGCTGGGCAAGCATACGCTGAGTTTTGGCGGGAATTATGCGTACACACAGCTCAATACGCGCGATGCCCGGACGAATAAAGGGATGGTGGCGTCGGTCGATCTCTATGAGTTCTTGCAGGGACTGATTTCCCCGTACGAAAACTTTGTCGCTACGGCGTATCTCCAGGGAGATGCGAGTCGCTATTACCGGGCGAATCAAGCCGGTCCCTATGTTCAGGACAAGTATCAGATCCGACCCAACCTTACAGTCACGGCGGGCCTGCGTTGGGATTGGAATGGAGGTCTTTCGGAGAAGTATGGACGGATTTTCAATTTCGACCCCTCGCAGTATGCATTCGACGAAGCGACGGGAGCCGTTACCTCAAACGGATTGATCGTAGCAGGCAACAATAAGCAGGCAGCCACGCCGGGCGTGGGTAACACGACGCTGACCGGCAGGCAGTGGGGTTTCGCGCCGCGGCTGGGCATTGCATGGAGTCCAACGAGCTTTCACAGCAAGATCGTAGTTCGCGCAGGCACCGGCTTGTACTACGATCGCGGAGAACTGTTTTCGTATTTGTCCCCGGCCTATGCGGTCGGCCTCGTGGATTCAGGCCCCTTTGGCGTGAACCAGGCTCCGCCGTTCGTGGTGAGTCAGACCTGCACCGCTCTTACCGCGCCATACCTTAATTTCTTCAATACCTGCGATCCGAATTCGCCCACGGGGGGATCGCTCTCCAACCCGTTCGGGACAATTCCTCCGCCCAATCCGACCGGCAATCCGGCGGACATCAGCAAATTTCTTCCCACGGCGAGCCAGATCGCACAAGGAGCGCCTCTGTTTTCATTGGGGGTTTACGATCGTACGAATAAACTCCCATACACCATTAACGATACACTCGATATTCAATGGCAGCTGCGAAACGATTTAGCGATCGATATCGGGTACGTCGGGAACCTCGGGCGCCACGAAGTGATCCCAGTGCCGTTCAACCAGCCGGGAATCGCGTCACCAACGAATCCGATCCATGGCCAAGAATATACGTATGGTTATCAGGTCAATGGTCCGGCCGGCTGCCAGGCCACAAGCAGTTGCGCGCCTCTTTCACTGCCCAATGGGCAGGGGCCCTATCTGGCAACCTATGAGGGTGGAAACACGGATTTGCGCGTGCCTTACATTGGATATTCGGCGGAATCCATTTCTTACGAAGCGGCAGGCGTCTCAGCTTACAACGCTTTGCAAACGCACGTGGAAAAACGCATGAGCCACGGACTTCAGATAGGCTTCTCTTATACTTATTCGCATTCACTAGATGAACAGAGCGCCCTCGGCTTGGAGTATAACGGGAACAACCCTCTCGACTTGCGGAGCGGTTACGGGTCGTCCGACTTTGACCGCACGCATATCTTCAACTTCAACTACGTCTACGAATTTCCTAAAGCTTTCCCGGAATCTTCGCTGAGGGGCCGGCTGGCGGACGGTTGGGCAGTCGAGGGTATTGCTGTGCTCCAATCCGGGCAGCCCTTCAGTGTGGTGGATTTTTCGGGAGCGGTGGGGAGTATCGCCTATAGCGTGAACGACAACATCACGAATCCGATCGCGCCGCTTTGCACGCCAGCGTTAGCTGCGACAAACGGCTGCACGCCCTGCACGCCTCAACAAGCGTACACGGGATCTAACGGAGTGAATGGCCCCGCGCTCAACGCCAGCTGCTTTACAGTTCCCTTGCTCAGTCCTGGGGCTCTCAACGGAGCTATTCCCTCGAACGATCCTTACGAGACCACGTTCACATCGGGGCAGCGCAATATCTTTCGGCAGGCGTGGCAGAAGCGGACGGATCTTTCCATCGTCAAGCTGACGAAAGTTTCGGAGAGGATCTCCGTGAGATACAGTCTGGACATATTCAATCTGACCAATACTCCAAGTCTCGACGTCCCCGAGAATTTCATCTTTCAGAATTCGACGTTCAATGGCGCACCCATCGCCGGGACGACTCCCGTTGGTGCGAGCGGGAGCGGCTCGTTTTACCAGCCCGGGACCGGGCTAGGCCTCGTACATAATACAGTTGGCAGCGCCCGACAGATTCAGATGTCCCTACAAGTAAGCTTCTAGTCCAGTGCGGGAGACGAGCATTCACTGAAGCCGCGCGGCCTCGTTTCGACCGCAAATCATGAGATTCCGGAGCAAAGCGATGATCAAACTTTTTCCGCTCGCCCTTCTGATTTTGTCCTTTCATGGAGATGTCGAGGCGGCACCGGCACAGGCTCCGAGCAAAGCCACCGCTGCTCCAGCCTCGCAATCGATGGCCGGTCCCGATTCCACCAAGGGCGGAGACTCGCGAGAGATCGTCGCGCTTGTAAACCGTCAAGTCCAAGCATGGGAGAAAAACAACTTCGCCATTGCCGCTGCGGACTGGCTTCCGACCGGGGAACTGATTTCGCCGGGCGGACATGTAGCCGCCAAGGACATGCAAGCGGCCATGACAGACTATTTCACACATTTCGGGAACGCGCGCATTACTGTAAAGAACGTCTTTCTATCCCCGGACGGAAATAAGGCCGCGATCGAATGGGACTGGGAAGTGACGAGGCTCAGAGACGGAGCGCGAGCCGTGACTCATGATGCGATTATCGTTGACCTCAAAGGCGGAAAGATTTCTTCGTGGCGCGAGTATTTTGACTTCGGCGACTCAGTGGACGCAAAACCCTAGCCCATGGTGGAGGAGCGGAGGAAACTTGGTAGCGCGCCATTCCACAGAAGGCAGATCGGAGCTGCTCCACTGGTAGCGACCATCTGATCGCGACCTACCAAGCCAGCCTGCTGTGTCACCGGGTAGCCTCCCGGCGCAGGGACCCTAGTGCTTAGCCCTGTTCAATCTTTCCCGTGCTGTGGTCCGTCCGCCCGAATTTCCTCGCACCGTCCGAATGAAGCCACTTCTGTACGATAAGTCGAATCCATGTTCAACACTTCCACGGCGTATTTGTACCGAAGCGTCTGCCAGTTTATGCCGAACCTGATTTTGATTGGCGTGTGTTCATCCAGCATGCGCTGATCGCTAATCCATGATGATTCGTCCTTTTCCAGGATCTCTTGCCCTTTCCACGGAATTCCCTTGACGTAACCGCGGAGCACGACGAAGTCTGTCTTCATTTGTTCTTGATTTGCTCTCGGGAACTCGCTGAAGACTCCGTCAGCAGTCATGGAATCGCGGAGGTCCTTGCCTTCCCCGAAAATAAAAAAGGTATCGACCCTTGGATCATCTTGAAAACAGACATGTGCGCCAGCCACACGGTCTAGGCTACCGGCAGAATAGAGTTCGTTGTAGTAGTCACGGGCGGTCCGACTTTCGTGATTCTGTGCGCGCGACGGAAGTAAGAGGGATAAGACGACGGCAAACAGCAGGCTACTGAATCTCAAAATACGCATGGGCTGGGCCTCCTATGCTCAAGTGTGAGGAAGTCACCAGACCACGAGAATAGTACTGTGTCGTTTCCCAAACGCTGTACCTAGGGTCAACCGGGGGCAAGGTGGCGCGCCTATTGAGGCATGGCGAACACAAAGCGAATCTGCTAACCGACGCACCGATGCGAGTCCGCTCCTGCAAAGTGACCATCGAGGACCTGAACGGCGTGAGCCATACGGCCGTTCCGTCTGGAGCCCGCCCGTAATTCCTAAGGTTTGTTCTCGGGGATAAGGCCCGCCGAACTCAGGGATGGCTGACCACCACCGTACTCCGGGATGCTTCTTTGGAAAACACGATAGACATGGTCATAGCCCACGACATGTTCTTGCCCGTCGGGACCTTTTTCCACAGTTTCAGGGTTCCTGCCTAAAAAAGCGATGGCTTCGGCGCGATCCGCGACCAATACCATGGTCGCTTCGTACAGTTTGTCGCCGATCTTTATCCGCACGCGCGGATCGCGGGCCACATTGGATGTCCAGGACTTGTCATGCGGAAACGGCACGTCCATTCGATCCTGGTGCGAACGTATGAAGAGCTCGCCGTTGCGCACGGTGGGCATCGTCCGGACCGAGTGGGGAATGAAATAGGGCGTTCGCGTCTCGACGAGGACGGTGTTGAGACTGCGTCCGGGGTGGGGTACTTGCTCAACGAATGACCAATCCGCGACGGGCGTGGTGACGACTACGCCTTTCAGCCACAAGCCGGGGCGGGCAATCATGTGGTGAGCTCGAAGTTGGTCCAAGTCGAGGTATTCCGGTTCGAGACCGGTAACGCGGAGGGTCAACAGCGTCACCGCCAGGACCACTACGATCACTAGGATTCCTATTTTTAGCGTTTTCATCATTTGCTTCCTGATTAGCCATGATCCGCTTGGGGGATGCTACACCACCGATCGGCGGTCTGTAAAAAGTTCGTTTTGTCTAAGGTCTTTGCGGCTTCCAGCGGTCGGCCGATGAGAAATCGAGTGATCTTCCAAAAGCTGTTTCCGATGTCGAAGGGACCTGCTCCGGTGGTGAACTCGTTGTATCCCGGGCGAGTGAGACGTTACGACAAACGAATAAGAGGTCCAAATCTGGAATCATGGTTTATATTGAGCACGTTACGCACGGAATGCCTCCAAATCTTTTTGGTCGATCAAGGCTCGTGCAAGGGGCATCTGCAGAGTGAGGGGTCAGCAATGAGGACGCTGCTGAAGAGAGCAGGAGGAATATTACTTTGCTTGGCCTTGGTGTTGATCGTGTTGCGCATCACAGGACTCAACCCGCATGGCAGAATCCCCGGTTTGTGGCTCACGGGAGATCTCGTCGCCACTCCGGTCACCGATTGGTCGTTCACCGATGACGTTCCCAACATCAAGCTGCAGACCCAGAGTCGATTTCTACTCCCGCACTCGGTAACAATTAATTGTCTCGCCTACAAGGGCCAGCTTTACGTTTCCTCCGCTCATCCTGTAGAAGCGCCAAGAAGCTGGGATGAGAATGTGATGCGAGACCCCCACGTACGCATAAAAATCGGAGATAAGCTTTACGATCGTACGCTGGTTCTGGTCACGGATCCGGCGGAGAAGGATGCCGTGGTCCAGGTCAGAGAGAAAAAATACCAGTTGAAAGTTCCAGCGAATGCAACGATAGACGTATTTCACGTCGTCGGCTGATCGGGAACCTAGATGAAGATCGTCATTACCGGGGCCAATAGCGCTGTCGGTCAGGCTATCCTGCGATGCGGACCGAAACACGAGGTTACGACAAACACGTTTGTTGCCGCGGTTCGCTCTGCCCGTGCTGCAGAACAGATTCGCTCGGGTTCCACGAATGCCAACGGTGTGGTACGAATCTCGTACGATGACCCCGGAAGTCTGGATACGGCGTTTCAGGGAGCTTCCGCAGTCATCCACCTTGCGGGAATTCTCGTCGAAACCCCTGATTCGACTTATGAGCAGGCCAATGTTGCGTCGACCCGGGGCGTCGTAGAAGCCGCGAAGCGAAGCGGGGTGCAGAAAATCGTCTTGGTGAGCGCGACAGGAGCCGATGAGACGTCTCGAAATCGGTACTACCGCACCAAAGGGCAGGCGGAGGCTCTGGTGCGAGCATCGGGACTGAGTCATACGGTGCTACGCGCTCCGCTTTTGCTTGGTCCTGGCACTGCAGGAGGCGCAGCACTCGGGCGGCACGTAAGCCACAGCCGGGCTAAGCTGATCGGTGGGGGTCACAATCTTCAGCAGCCTCTCTCTGTAGATGACCTGGCGCGGGCTGCAGTGGCCGCCACAAACCCATCGGTTGCGAACAACCTTGTTCTAGACCTCGTTGGGCCCGTCTCGCTGCGGGAGCGGGAACTCGTCGAGCGTGCCGCCCGCTTGTTAGGTCGCCATGTCCGGATCGGTTCGATTCCAAAGTATTGGCTTTCGTTGGCGCTGGCCATCCGTCAGCGCATCGGTAAACCCGGGTTTTCGCGCGACGTTCTTGACGTAATCACTGCGGACACGCGCCTGAATCCGCAGCCGGCCGCGTCTGCGCTCGGCATCGAACTCACCGGAATCGACGAAATGATTAAAAACAGTTTAGGCCAAGGATGACAAAATGAGTGAGAGCGTCCCAACCACCAGCGCATCTTCAATGCCAGCTGGCAAAAAGGCCAAATCATGGCAGCGGATTTTGCCATTCGCCATTACGGTGGTTTGCTTCGCCTATCTCTACACCCGTCTCAGGGGCGCCGCTGCGGCCGAAGGCAGTGGGCTGCTTGCGTACCTCTTAAAAAGCTTCGAGAACGTAAACTGGCTGCATTGGCTGGCCTTGGTGATTCCCTACTGTTTCCTTTATCTCCTGATTGACAGCCTGGTTGTTTGGAGCGTGATCAACTGGTTTAACGCAAAAATCCGGTACATGGATATCCTGCCGATTCGCGCCAGCGCCTATATTCTTTCTTTGGTGAACGAACAAGTCAGCAAGGGCGCCATCGCTCTCTATCTGAACCGCAGGGACGGTTTACCCGGCTGGGAGATCGGCTCCAGCATGCTTTTCCTCATGTTTTGTGAGTATTACAGCCTGATGCTATGGGCGTCCGTCGGCACGCTGCTCAGGTGGAATAACATTCAGAATGTTTTTCACATTATTCCTTGGATCGCGTTAGGCTCCTGTGTTTTCTTTGTGTTTTTCCATCTCTTCTTCGTCGGAAAAATCGGCGCGGGGATCGCTTTGCGCGATCGTCCGATCTTCCGCGCGTTCCGGCTGGCGAAAGTGTGGCACTACGGAGCGGTGATTGCCATGCGCGCACCGCTGGTCATCGCCGGCGTCATCGTTTATACCCTGGCCTTAAGACTCTTTGGCGGCACGATCGGCTTTGGCGAAATGTTGGGATATCTGCCGGTCATATTCTTCGGCGCGGCCATGCCGGGGCCCATGCACTCGGTCGCCATCCTTTTCTGGGTTCTGCTCTTTCCAGACAGGCCCGGACAAATGACCGCGTTTGGGTTCGTCATGCATAATTTCTTCATCTTCTTTAATGCCGGAGTCGGTCTGCTATTTCTCCGGCGAGCGAGCCGGGAGATGTTCGGCTAGTCTGCTGAGCA
>Ga0210398_10003974_pt1 | contig 14033 bp, 14 predicted proteins | sample IncBWC4OmetaG_FD_161047 | JGI IMG/M metagenome (GOLD analysis project Ga0210398, IMG submission 161047) | Forest soil microbial communities from Barre Woods Harvard Forest LTER site, Petersham, Massachusetts, United States - Inc-BW-C-4-O | ecosystem: Environmental > Terrestrial > Soil >...
CCGAAGCGCATCCGCGAGCAGATGTCGTGAGCCACCACCGTTCGAATGAACACCTCGCCGTGTCCCGTGGCGGAAACCGCGCATGAGCGATTGTCTGCATAGGTACCCGCCCCGATGATGGGCGAACCGCCGATGCGTTGATAGCGCTTGCCGGTCATACCGCCGGTGGAGGTGGCCGCGGCCAGCCGGCCGTGGTCGTCGAGTGCGACGGCACCCACCGTACCGATATGCGAAATCGTCAGTGCGGAAAGTCCGGCATCTCCGCCGCGGATGCGTTCGAGCTGCCGCCAGCGCTCGGGGGTATGAAAATAGCTCTGCGGCACGAACGAAAAGCCCTGCGTCAAGGCGAACTCCTCCGCGCCGGCCCCCGCCAGCATGACATGCGGCGACTTCTCCATCACGGCGCGCGCCAGCGTCACCGGATTGCGGATGCGCGTCAGGCCGCACACCGCACCGGCCTTCAAAGTGCTCCCGTCCATGATCGAGGCATCCAATTCATTGCGCCCGTCAAGCGTGAATACGGCGCCCTTCCCCGCATTGAACAAGGGGTTGTCCTCGAGCAGCACCACCGCCCGGGTCACCGCCTCGATGCTCGTGCCCCCTTCCTGGAGTACCGCGAAGCCCGCGTCGATCGCCTCCTGCAAGCCGGCCCGGTACCGGCGTTCCGCCTCGGCGGACATGTCGGCGCGCGGCAAAGTGCCGGCGCCGCCGTGAATTGCCATACCAAACATCGTCTAGATCGCTCCTTGCCGCTGCGGAACAGTCACTTCGAGCCCCTCGAGATCCGAGGTGAGGTGGATCTGGCAGCTCAGGCGGCTGTTCGCGCGCGGCTCCCAGGCAGACTCCAGCATACCTTCCTCCATCTCCTCGCGGGGCTGAAGCTTCGGCAGCCAAGTTGGATCGACATACACGTGGCACGTTGCGCATGCGCACGCTCCGCCGCACAGGGCGAGGATGCCTTGGACGCCGTTTTGCACTGCCGCCTCCATTAGGGTGATGCCGGCGGGTGCATCGATCGTGCGCCGCGAGCCGCCCGGCTCGATGAAGGTGATGCGGGGCATCAGGAGAGGGTCCCATTGACGGCTTCTTTGAGCGCGAGATCCGGGTTGGCCAATTTGACCGGGTTCATTTGCGCGCGCTGCGCGATGAGCTTGCGTGCGGCCATGTAGTCCTTCGAATGATTGACGGCTTCCACCGCGATCAATTCGCCGCCCTTGAGGTAACAGACGCTGAAGCTGCGCGATGCCGGGTCGCCGCGCAACACCTCCTGGTCGTAATCCTGCGACAGGCCCGCGATCAGGAGCTTGTTGGCGAATTGATCCGACCAGAACCACGGCACGCGGTCATGGGCAACCCGTCGATCCAGTGCGTTGAGGGCTGCGGTTTTGGCTTGCTCGAAGGCATTGTCCACCGACTCGATCCTGACGCGGCGCCCGAAGCGCGGCGACGGGTGATTGGTGCAATCCCCCGCCGAAAAGATCGCTTCATCCTGCGTTCGGCAGTACTCATCGACGATGATGCCGTCATTGCATGGCAATCCCGCGTCGCCGGCGAGCGCCGTGGTGGGAATGGCGCCCACGCCGGCGATGACGGCATCCGCCGCGATTTCGCTGCCGTCGGCGCAGACCACCCGCTCGATGCGCCCGCGGCCTTCGAGCCGGGTGACCCGCGTGTCGCATCGAATGTGGATGCCCTGCGCCCGATGCTCTTGCGCAAAGAACTGCGACACGCAGGGCGCCACCACGCGATTCATCAGGCGGTCGGCAAGCTCCAGGACCGTGACCTCGCAGCCGATCTGCCGGCAGGTGGCGGCTGCTTCCAGGCCGATATATCCGCCGCCGATCATGACCACGCGCGAACCCGGTTGGATGGCCGCGCGGATGAGCGTCACGTCCGCGACGGTGCGCAAGTAATGCAGCCCGGGAAGATCGGCTCCCGGGCAGCTCAGGCGGCGCGCCGCGGAACCGAGACAAAGCAGCAGCCGGTCGTAACTTAAAGACTCACCGTCGGCCAGGTTCACCTGCCGGGCGCGACGATCCAGCCCCACGGCCGGCAGGCCCAATCTCAGCTCCACCCGATGCTCCTCGTAGAAGGCTTGGTGCCGGAACGGCAGCCGTTCGGCTGTCAGCTCGCCCGACAGATAGCTTTTGGATAACGGCGGCCGCTGGTACGGCAGCACGGGCTCGTCGCAGACCAACAACAGGCGGCCCGCGAAGCCCTCACGGCGCAGTGTGTCGACGGCCTGTGCGCCGGCCTGCCCGCCGCCTACGACCACGATTGTGGAGATCATTGTGTGCCCCCGACAGAATCGTAATAGTATTACCCAGACGGCCCCTGATCGGAGTCTAGAATGAAATTGATAACCGCAATCATCAAACCCTTCAAGCTGGATGACGTGCGCGCTGCCCTGTCGGAAATCGGGGTCTCCGGTATGACGGTGACCGAAGTCAAGGGGTTCGGCCGCCAGCGCGGGCACACGGAGCTGTACCGCGGCGCAGAGTACGTGGTCGATTTCGTGCCGAAGACGCGCATCGAGGTCGCCGTCAAGAACGAACTCGTCGATCAGGTGATGGAGGCCATCGTCGGCGCCTCGAAAACAGGAAAAGTCGGCGACGGCAAGATTTTTGTCACCGACATCCTGCGGGTGTTGCGCATTCGTACCGGCGAAAGCGACAACGCCGCGCTCTAGCTCGAGCAATAGTTCAGGCTAAGTCTGCGCGGCCTTGCGGCGCTTCGAGATCAGCCACAGAACGCCGAAGCACACGGCGAAGTTCAGCACCCACCACCATAGCTGGCGGGCGTTGTTCTTATCCTCGGATCGGCCGCCGGCGTCTGCGATATCCAACGTACCCTTGAGGCTTGCGCGCACGGCCCCTTGGGCCACCTGAAATTCGACCACCGCCGCTCCGGGCAGCGCCAGATCCTTCGTCTGCAGCGAATAGCTGCCGTCCGTTTCCGCCGTGGCGGCGTGCGCCGCTCCGCGCAATATCACGGTGATCGCCGCATCCCGCACCGGCGCATTGTCCGCCGGCCGGCTGACATGAATGCTCATGGTATCGCCGTGCACGACGCCCACGGCCAAGTAGTCCGCGGAGCGCGCTTCCACGCGCGCAGGCGCAGGCGCCCCGGTGGGCGCGCCGACGGCGCACGTCGCCGCCGCCGATAACAGCAACGCGAGCAGCCTCATCACAGCAGGGCACCCAGCACGCCCATGGCGGTGCCGACGATGCTCGAGACCACGCCGAGCAGCGGGAAGAACAATTTGCGCGCCAGGAAGAACAACGAACAGAGCACCAAGCCCAATTCCAGCAAGCCTTCGCCGATATCGAAGTACAGTGCGCGATGCTCTTCGAGTTCGCTCTCTTTGTCTTTCGCGCGCGCGTCGTCCTGAATCCTTTCCGCATCGGAGGCGTACTTGGCGCGTGCCGCCTCCAGCTTGTGTGCGGCGGTATCGGTCCTGGAGGTATCCGCACCCAAGGACTGGATCAGCGCCAGCGCGACCTCGTCGGTGTTTTCGCGGATTTTCTTCGCCTGATAGTAGCTCCATTGATCGTTCGATTCGGTGCGGTGAATGACGGCCTGCGTGTGGGCGCGATGCGAGGCAATCGTCACCACCGACAGTAAAATTCCGACCACCGCCACCAGAATTCCCACGCGCCGGTTGTTGGGATCTGCGGCGTGTTCCGGTGTTAGTTCAATCTCAGGCACAGTTGACCATCCTCGTCGTTTCAGTTCGTAAATTTTAGCGCAAACGGCGCGAGCCCAAGGCCGCGGGACGCATTCTATGTGATCTATGTGATCGAGCGCAGGCGCGGATTGCTGCGCGCAATGCCGAGAACGCCGCTACGCACCACTTCGATGATTTCGCCGAACGCGCCGATGTCGGCAATGAATTCTCCGATCTCGAATTCGGTGCCGGCGAGTTCTGCGATGTAGCTCGAGGGATCGGCCGACAGCACGCTGCCGCCGGCCCGGCGCACCCGCGCGTTTGCCGGTTCCAGATGTTCTGCGGCAATCTGCAATTTGATCAGCAGCAGCTCACGGGCCAGATGGTCGCCGCCCGTCATGTCTTCGACGGCGACCACATCGACCAGCTTCAGGAGCTGGGCGTTGATCTGGGCGATGACGGCGTCGGATCCGATGGTCACCAGCGTGACCCGAGAGACGGTGGGATCGTTGGTCGGAGCCACCGACAGCGACTCGATGTTGTACCCCCTCGCGGAAATCAAACCGCTGACGCGGGTCAGCGCGCCGGCTTCATTCTGCAGCAGTATCGCGATCACGTGGCGCATGGCAGCGCAGGATACGGGACCACGGCACTTGGACGCCAGAACTGCTAGTCTTTCCTCGTGAAAGAGCCTTCCGAACTGCCGGGCCAGTCCGTGCATCCGCTGGCGGGAACCACCATGAGCGGGGCGGACATGCTCGTCCAGGTATTGGCCGACGAAGGCGTCGACACCATTTTCGGCTACAGCGGCGGCGCCATACTGCCGATCTACGATGCGGTGTTTCGCTACAACCAGGAACACCAATCCGCCATGCCGCTCGTCGTACCCGCCAACGAGCAAGGCGCCGGCTTCATGGCGGCGGGCTTCGCCCGCGCCAGCGGCAGGGTGGGCGTGGCCTTGGTGACCTCGGGACCCGGCGCGACCAACACGGTGACGCCGGTGCGCGACAGCTTGGCGGATTCCGTACCCATTGTGGTGATTTGCGGCCAGGTACCGACCACAGCGATCGGTACCGATGCGTTTCAGGAAGCGCCCGTGCCCAGCATCATGGGGGCAGTGGCCAAGCATGTGTTCTTGATCACCGATCCCGCCAAATTGGAAGCCACCGTGCGTACCGCGTTCGAGATCGCACGCACCGGCCGGCCCGGTCCGGTGGTGCTCGATGTGCCGAAGGACGTCCAGAATTGGAAGGGCGTGTTCCAGGGATCGGGGCGCTTGAGGATTCCGGGTTACCGGCAGCGGATGAACCGTCTGGAAGCCGCCAAGTTGCCGGAGACCGCCTGCGCCGACTTCTTTGCGGCGCTCCGCGCCGCGAGCCGGCCCTTGATTTACGCCGGCGGCGGCGTGATCAACGGCGGCGCCGCCCAAGCGCTGCGCGCATTCTCGGCTGAATTTCGCATTCCCGTAGTGACCACCCTGATGGGAATAGGCGCCGTCGACACCACCGACCCGCTGTCCATGCGCATGCTCGGCATGCATGGTACGGCGTTCGCCAATTACGCCGTCGATGACTGCGATTGCCTGCTCACGGTCGGTGCGCGCTTCGACGACCGGGTTGCCGGCAACGTGGCCAAATTCGCGGGACGGGCCAAGTTCATTGCGCACTTCGACATCGACGCGTCCGAGATCGACAAGGTCAAACAGGTGAATTGGAGTCACGTGGGGCTCATGGCCGATGCGCTGCTGCGCCTGCTGGAGTACGGCAAAGGCAAAGGGTTTCAGCGCGACTGGTCGCCGTGGCACCGGCATTGCGAGGAGCTGCGCACCCGGTACGCCATGAATTACGATCGGGACAGCCCCTACATCCAGCCGTACTACGTCATCGAAGAAATCAATCGGCTGACCCGGGGCGAGGCGGTCATCACGACCGGCGTCGGCCAGCACCAGATGTGGGCCGCTCAGTATTTTGATTTCCGCAGCCCCCGTCTGTGGTTGACGTCGGGCAGCATGGGCACCATGGGGTTCGGGTTGCCGGCGGCGGTAGGCGCGCAGTTCGCACGGCGCGATCGCATGGTCATCGATTTCGACGGCGATGCCAGCATCCGCATGAATATCGGCGAACTGGAAACCGTCACCACCTATGACTTGCCGATCAAGGTGGTGGTGCTCAACAACTTCGGCGACGGCATGGTCCGCCAATGGCAGAAGCTGTTCCACAAGGGCCGCATGAGCGCCAGCGACAAGAGCCTGCATACCAAGGATTTCATCAAGGCGGCGGTGGCCGACGGATTCAAATATGCGGTGCGCCTCGACCGCAAGGCCGATGTACCCGGAGTCGTCTCAGAGTTCATCCAATTCCAGGGACCGGCGTTTCTGGAGGTCATCATCGACCGGGATGCGGGCGTGTATCCCATGGTCGGCCCAGGGCAGGGATACAGCGACATGATCACCGGCGATCACATTCCCTCGCGCACCCAAGTGGCGGCCAAGACCCCGGACGAATCGAAGATGTTCTAGGCCGCGCCCCGCGCTAGGCCGCGCCTACCACTGTCCGGTATTGGGCATGGTGGTCCAGGGCGCCGCCGGCGCGAGGGCGGCACCCTTCTGCAGCAATTCAATGGAAACCTGGTCCGGGGAGCGAACGAAGGCCATGCGCCCGTCGCGCGGCGGCCGATTGATGATGACCCCGTGATCCATGAGACGCTTGCAGGTCTCATAGATATTATCCACCGCGTAGGCCAGATGCCCGAAGTTGCGGCCGCCCGAATAGGTTTCCGGATCCCAGTTATGGGTCAGTTCAACCTGCGCCGCATCGTCGCCGGGCGCCGCCAAAAACACCAGGGTATAGCGCCCCTGCGGGTAGTCCTTACGCGATAATTCCGTAAGGCCGAGCGCGTCGCGATAGAAGCGCAGCGATTGCTCGATGTCCGTCACCCGCACCATGGTGTGTAAATACTTCATGAGTCATCTCGTGAAATTCATGAATTTGGAGCAACGCATGCATAAAAGCAAACTGGCGGGACTCGGGACTGATGTTGTTTTGTTACCAATTGGCAACAGGTTTGACATAGCGCAGCAAAATCCGATTAAAAAGCGTTAACTATTGGATTTCTTTACCTAAAAGCATATGATAGCTTCAACGAAGCGGTTCGTGTTTTTGCCAGCGTTACTTAGTTGCAACACTGGTCGACAGAAACAAGGTTGAGCGTTCCGGCACTTTTGTGCGGCGTATCTGCCACTTACGGACGTGTAGGGTTATTACCCGGCACCTGTTCCCCTGAAATTCCCCGGTTAATCCCGGGGATTCTTTTTTAAAATCCCACCACTTTCGGCCGGCGGATCGCTTAAATTCGCAGCACCCGCAGGCTCAAGCGCAACACTTTAGACAGGCTCCCAGGCATTGAAGAACATCAAGAACGGATTTACGGATTCCATCGGCAACACGCCATTGATTCGCCTGCGGGCGTTCAGCGAAGAGACGGGCTGCGAGATTCTGGGGAAAGCCGAATTCATGAACCCCGGCGGGTCGGTGAAGGATCGAGCCGCGAAATGGATCGTGCTCGATGCCGAGCGCCGCGGCACGCTGAAACCGGGCGGCACGGTGGTCGAAGGTACGGCCGGCAACACCGGCATCGGCCTCGCGCACGTGTGCAACGCGCGCGGCTACCGATGCGTCATCGTCATGCCCGACAATCAGGCCGCCGAGAAGTACCAGATCATCGAAGCGCTGGGCGCGGAGCTGCGCAAGGTTCCCGCGGTGCCTTACAGCCATCCGAATCAGTACCAGAAAGTCGCGGGCCGCCTGGCCGAAGAATTGCCGGATGCGATCTGGGCCAATCAATTCGACAACACGGCGAATCGCGACGCCCATTTCGAGTCGACGGGTCCTGAACTGTGGCGCGACACGGACGGCGGCATCGACGCCTTCTGCGCTTCCACCGGCACGGGGGGAACGCTGGCGGGCATTGCTCGCTACCTGAAATCCAAGTCACCCGCCGTACGCATCGTCCTGGTCGATCCTCCGGGCAGTGCCTTGTATCACTACGTCAAGGACGGCGAGCTGAAAACCGACGGCGGTTCTTCGATCACCGAGGGCATCGGCACCGGGCGCGTCACGGCCAATCTCGAAGGCACGCCGATCGATGATGCCTTGCGCATATCGGATGCCGAGACCATGCATTTTGTGTATCGCCTGCTGCGCGAAGAGGGCCTGCTGCTCGGCAGCACCGCCGGCATCAATGTGGCCGCGGCGGTCACCCTGGCGAAACAAATGGGCCCTGGCCACACCATCGTCACCATTCTCTGCGACGGCGGAGCGAAGTATCAATCCCGCCTGTTCAATCAGGCCTGGATCGCGGAGCGCGGGTTTCTCGACGCCATCGCTTGATGGCTCACGCCGACTGGGATGCCTCGAGCGGCGGGGCGTCGTTGAACCACGCGAGCGAGTGGTGCAGGGACACGACTTCACCCACCACCAACAGCGCCGGGGATCGAACATCCGCGGCCGCCGTGGCGTCTGCGATGGTGGCCAGCGTGCCGACAATGACGCGCTGATCCTCGAGCGTACCCTGGGCAACGATGGCGGCCGGCAGAGCCGCGGCCGCACCGTGCGCAACGAGCTTTGCCGCGATGTGTTCGATGCGCGCAAGACCCATGTAGAACACGGCGGTGATCCCGGGCTGGGCCAGTGCCCGCCAATCGGGTTCCCGTCCGTCCTTGTCCGCGTGTGCCGTCACGAACGTGACGCTGTGTGCATGGTCCCGATGGGTGAGCGGTATGCCCGCGTATGCCGCGCACCCGGCCGCGGCCGTGACGCCGGGAATCACCGAAAAGCTGATCTGCGACTCGAGGAGAGCTTCCAATTCTTCGCCGCCCCGGCCGAAGATAAAGGGATCGCCGCCCTTTAAACGAACCACGCGCTTACCCCGAAGGGCGTGTTCGATGAGCAGCGCATTGATCTCTTCCTGGGTGCTGCCGATGCTGCCGGCGGCTTTACCGACGCAGATTTGCGCCGCATCGCGCCGCGCCATATCCAGCACGCCTCGAGGAACGAGGCGATCGTACAAAATGACATCGGCGTCTTGCAGGGCGCGCAGCGCTTTGAGGGTCAGCAGTTCCGGATCCCCGGGACCTGCGCCCACCAGAGTCACTTCGCCCCGGGTGCGAGGAGCGATCGAGGTCCTGGCCAGCAATTGTTGCGCGATGCTTTGCGCGCCCCGAACATCGCCGTCGATGAAACGCCGCGCGGCCGGCCCGTCCACGATGGTTTCGAAAAATCGCCGCCGCTCGTCCGTGTCGCGCAACCGGCGCCGGGCGGTGTGCCTCAGGGCCCGCAGCCAAGCGGCGAGCGCCCCCATTTTCTTCGGGATCGCGGCCTCCAGGCGCTCGCGCAAGCGGCGTGCCAGGACCGGCGATGTCCCGGCCGTGGAAATGGCCACCAGCACGGGGTCTCGATCGATGATGGCCGGAACGATGAAACGTGAGGCCTCGCGGTCATCGACCACATTCACGGGAATAGCGCGCGCTTCGCTCAAAGAAGCGATCCAGCGGGTTACCGCGCGGCGAGCGGTCGCGACGATCACCAGCCGCGCGCCGACAAGATCATCGGGGAGAAACTCGCGTATTTGCACCTGGATCTTGCCGGCGGCGGCGCGCTCCCGAAGCTCGGGGAGAACCTCCGGCGCAACCAAGGTGATGGACGCGCCGCTTCGCTCGAGCAGCGCCACCTTGCGCAAGGCCACTTCGCCGCCCCCGACCACGAGCACCTTCTGCGCCGTGAGGTCGAAGAAAATCGGAAAGTAGTTCATTTGGAGAATCCTACCTGAGTGCGCGGATGCAAGCCGCATTCGCGCGACTCGCTGCGCTCCCACCACCACCGCCCCGACCGCTGATCATCGCCGGGCTGCACGGCGCGCGTGCAGGGTGCACAGCCGATGCTGGGGAAACCCTTGTCATGCAATGTGTTGTAGGGCAGGCGCTTCCTGCGGATGTACTCCCAGACGTCTTTCTCGGTCCATTCGAGCAGCGGACTGACCTTGTACAGGCCGTATTCGCCATCCCATGCCACAGGCGCCGCCATGGCACGGCCCGCCGACTGGCTGCGACGGATGCCGGTGACCCAGGCGGCGCGGCCGGAGACGGCGCGCCGGAACGGCTCCACCTTGCGGATCGCACAGCATCCGCGACGCTGCTCGATGCCATCGCGAAATCCGTTGATCCCGTTCGCACCCACCCAACCTTCCACGCCGGCGGCCTGCGGGTAATAAATACGCAAGGCCCGCCCGTAGCGCTGCTGTACGCGCTCGATGAGATCGTAGGTCTCCGGATAGAGGCGCCCGGTATCGATGCTGAAAATCTCGATGTCGGAAAGCTTCCCTGCGCCAGATTCCGGCGCCGTTCCCCAAATGAGATCGGTAAGGACCATCGATTCGGGGCCTAAGCTGTTGGCATAGCACACATTTTTGAACTCCGCGAGCGCCGCGGCAAGCTGTGAGTTACTGGCCTGCACGCGTTCTTGCAGAGCTTTGGAGAGTTCGAACATCGGCTCACTATAAAATGAGCCTCCGTTTCGCAAAACGAACTCTGAAGCATGAGTACATGCCTATTCGTGATGCGAGCTAACCTTATATGCTAAGACCACCACTTAACTTATGGCCAAGGGCCGGACGGGTCGATGAAATTCCAGCAATTGCGCTATCTAGTGGCAGTCCACGAAAACGGACTGAACATCACGGCCGCGGCGCGCCAGCTGCATACCTCGCAGCCCGGCGTCAGCCGGCAGCTCAAATTGCTGGAGGAAGAACTCGGTTTTCAACTGTTCGAGCGCGAGGGCCGCGCACTCACGCGCACCACCGCCGCCGGCGAGGAAATCATTTCGCGCGCCAGCAGCATCCTGCGTGAAATGCAAAACATCCGCCGCACATCGGCGGAGTTGCGCAAAGCCGACGGCGGCACCTTGTCGATCGCCACCACGCACACGCAGGCCCGCTACGTGCTTCCGCAGGTGATTCGCGCGTTTCGGATCAAGTATCCGAAGGTGCGCCTGCACCTGCATCAGGGCACCTCCGAGCAGATCGCGGAAATGGTGGCGCGCGATCGGGTCGATTTCGCGATTGCCACCGGCTCGGAGGAATTATTTCCGCACCTGGTGCGCTTGCCGCTCTACCACTGGCATCGCGCCGTGGTCGTGCCGCGCGGCCACCCGCTGGCATCCGCCGGAAAGCTCACGCTCAAGAAGTTGGCCGAGTATCCCATCGTGACCTACGTGTTCAGCTTTTCCGGCCGATCATCGCTGCCTGCCCTGTTTGAAACGGCCGGCCTGTCGTTGGACGTGGCATTGACCGCGCGCGATTCGGACGTGATCAAGACTTATGTGCGCATCGGCCTGGGTGTCGGCATCCTGGCCCGCCTGGCCATCGACCCGCTCGCGGACGCCGATCTGGTGGTGCTCGACGCCTCGCATCTGTTCGAGGGCCACACCACCTGGATTGGATTTCGACGCAGTGCCCTGCTGCGCGCCTACATGTATGAGTTCATCGAACTTTTGGCACCGCACCTTCCGCGCAAGATGGTGCGGGAAATCGAGAAGCTGGAGACTCAGGAGGAAGCCGACAGGCTCCTGAAGGATGTGGTCATCCCGCTGCGCGACGTGCCGTGATCAGACGCGCTCCCGGAGCCCGGGCCATGATGGCGGGTGTGTTGCTGCTGTACGCCTTGGGGTGCGGCGGTGCCTCGCCGGCGGCCACCGTCAAGCTGCTGAATGTCTCCTATGATCCGACGCGCGAGTTTTACGAGGACTACAACAAGGCGTTTGCGGCGTACTGGAAAAGCAAGACCGGCGACACCGTCATCGTCAACCAAAGCCACGGCGGTTCGGGAAAACAGGCCCGCTCCGTGATCGACGGCCTGGATGCCGACGTGGTGACCCTGGCGTTGGCCTTCGACATCGACGCTCTCTCGACGCTGGGCGGCTTGATCCCGCGCAACTGGCAGCAGCGGCTGCCGAACAACAGCACACCGTACACATCGACCATCGTTTTTCTGGTACGCAAGGGAAATCCGAAGAACATTCACGACTGGGGCGATCTGGTGCGGCCGGGCGTGGCGGTGATCACCTCGAGCCCGAAGACCTCCGGCGGCGCACGCTGGAACTATCTGGCGGCATGGGCCTGGGCGTTGAAACAACCGGGCGGCAGCGACGCCACGGCCGAAGCGTTCGTGAAAAAGCTGTATCGCAACGTGCCGGTGCTCGACTCGGGTGCACGCGGCGCCACGGTGACATTCGTCGAACGCGGCATCGGCGATGTCTTGCTCGCCTGGGAGAACGAGGCCTACCTCGCGGTCAAGGAACTGGGGCCGGAGAAGTTCGACATCGTCGCGCCCTCGGTGAGCATCGTCGCCGAACCGCCGGTGAGCGTGGTCGATCAGAACATCGAGGAACACGGCACGCGCAAAGTGGCCGAGGCGTACTTGGCGTACCTGTATTCCCCGCAGGGACAAGAGATCGCGGCCAGGCATTTTTACCGTCCGCGCGATGAAGCCGTGGCTGCCAGGTATTCAAAGCAGTTCCAAAATATCCCGCTGCTGGTCACCGTCGATGAGCTATTCGGCGGCTGGACCAAGGCTCAGGCCACGCATTTCGCCGACCATGGTACCTTCGATAGGATCTACGGCCGGTAGACTTGGTCCCCAGGAATCACATGGCAACCACTGCGTCGGTGGCACTGAAGAGACGCAAGACCCGGCGTGTACTGCCGGGCTTTGGGCTCACGCTGGGATACACCATGGTGTATCTCTCGCTGCTGGTTTTGATTCCGCTCTCGGCGGTGTTCATCCGCAGTGTCGGGTCGGGATGGGGCCATTTCTGGGAGGTCGTGACCGCGCCGCGGGTATTGGCCTCCCTGCGCTTGAGCTTCGGGGCCTCGCTGATTGCCGCCTCGATCAATGTCGTGTTCGGGCTCATCGTCTCGTGGGTGCTGGTTCGCTACACCTTTCCGTTCAAGCGATTCATCGATGGCATGGTGGACCTGCCCTTTGCGCTGCCCACTGCGGTGGCGGGAATTGCCCTGACCGCGCTCTATGCCCCCAACGGCTGGCTCGGGGTGTGGCTCAAGCCCTTAGGGATCAACGTCGCCTTCACGCCCCTGGGTATCGTCGTGGCGCTCACCTTCATCGGCCTGCCCTTCGTGGTGCGCACCCTGCAGCCGGTACTGGAAGAGCTCGACAAGGAGGTGGAGCAGGCCGCCGCTTCCTTGGGAGCCTCGCCGCTGCAAGCTTTCTGCCGCGTCATATTCCCGGCCCTGTGGCCGGCGCTGCTGACCGGTTTTGCGCTGGCGTTTGCGCGCGCCATCGGCGAATACGGTTCGGTGATTTTCATCGCCGGCAACATGCCCATGAGATCCGAGATCGCTCCGCTGCTGATCGTCAGCAAGCTGGAGCAATACGATTACGCCGGCGCCACGGCCATCGCGGTGGTGATGCTGGTGCTGTCCTTCGCGATCATGTTTGGAATCAACGCCCTGCAGAATTGGGCCTCATCCAGGCACGGGGAGCGCTGATGGGACGCTGGCTGCTGATCATCACCGCCCTGCTGTTTCTGTGCGTGTTTCTGGTGCTGCCGCTGCTCGCGGTATTCGCCCAAGCGCTGGCCAAGGGCTTCGACGCGTACTACCTCGCCATCATGGCACCCATGGCGTGGGCGGCGGTGAAGCTCACGCTGCTGGTGGCCGCGATCGCGGTTCCCCTGAATCTGATTTTTGGCGTGGCCGCCGCATGGGCGATCGCCAAATTCAACTTCCGCGGCAAGAGCGCATTGATCACGCTGATCGATCTGCCGTTTGCGGTTTCTCCGGTGATCGCCGGCCTGATTTTCATCTTGGTGTTCGGCACCCACGGCTGGTTCGGCGGCTACCTGCGGGCGCACCACATCCGGGTGGTATTCGCCGTGCCGGGCATCGTGCTGGCCACCCTATTCGTCACCTTTCCGTTCATCGCCCGGGAGTTGATCCCCGTGATGCAGTCGCAGGGCAAGGACGATGAGGAAACCGCGCTGTCGCTCGGCGCCACGGGCTGGCAGACCTTCTGGCGTGTCACGCTGCCCAATATCCGCTGGGGCCTCCTCTATGGGGTTCTGCTGTGCAATGCCCGGGCCATGGGCGAGTTCGGCGCGGTCTCGGTGGTGTCCGGACACATTCGCGGCGTGACCAATACCATGCCTTTGCACGTCGAGATTCTCTACAACGAGTACAACTACACCGCTGCATTCGCGGTCGCCTCGCTGCTGGCATTGCTGGCCTTGCTGACCCTGGCGGGAAAAAGCATTCTTGAATGGCGCCAGACCGAGCTGCGCCTCGCGGTCCGCATGCC
>Ga0210398_10003975_pt1 | contig 14029 bp, 10 predicted proteins | sample IncBWC4OmetaG_FD_161047 | JGI IMG/M metagenome (GOLD analysis project Ga0210398, IMG submission 161047) | Forest soil microbial communities from Barre Woods Harvard Forest LTER site, Petersham, Massachusetts, United States - Inc-BW-C-4-O | ecosystem: Environmental > Terrestrial > Soil >...
TGGCTCAGGGCGACGACGTTCTTGGCCTTGGTGCGGAACAGGCCGATCGTCCGGATCAGCTCGACCACCCGCTCCTCGCCGAGCGCCAACATCCCTTGCGGCGTGTCGGCGAGCGCGAACAACGCCGGGGTCGCCTTGTTGACGCCGGCATCGGTCGCTTGCGCCGACAACACGACCGCGATCAGCAACGTGAAGGGGTTGATAAATTCGAGCTCGGTCTTTGGGATCGGCCGGGTCTCGGCGAGCCGCCGATAGAATTCCCGGATTTCGCGTTTCGACATCAGGCGCATCGGGCATCAGTGTAAAAGTGCTGCGGGCCGCCGGCAAACAGCGCGACGCGATCACCGGGCTTTACCCGATTTCGGCCTCGCCCTAAGTTTTCGCCTGCGATGGCCCTGCCCCCTGCCTGCGCGGAAATGCCCGCGCCCCTCGGAGGTCTCGTTTTCGAACGCGTGCTGCTGCCGCACCGCAGCCTGCCGCCGCGCGGCTTTCACGCGATGATGCTGGTTCTCGGGCTCGTCAGCCTCGCCGTCGGCATCGGTTTCGTGTCGGTCGGCGCGTGGCCGGTGACCGGCTTTTTCGGGCTCGACGTGGCGCTGATCTATCTCGCCTTCCGCCTCAACTACCGCAGTGCGCGGCGCAGCGAAACCCTGCGCCTCGCCGGCGACGCCTTTACCGTCGAGCGCATCAGCGTGCGCGGCAATCGCCGGGTGTGGCAATTCCAGCCGTTCTGGCTGCGGGTCGTGCTCGAAGAGCGCGACCCCGACCGCAACCGTCTGTTTGTCGCCTCGCATGGGCGGTTTCTGGCAATCGGCGATTTCCTCGCACCCGCCGCGCGGCGCGAGCTCGCCGCGACGATCCGCGACGCACTCTCCCGCTGGCGCGCCTCACTTGCCTGGCAAACGGATTAAAGGCCCAGCACCTCCTTGAGCCCATAGAGCCCGGGCGGGCGGCCGACGACCCAGCGCGCGGCGCGCACCGCACCCTTGGCATAGATCGCGCGGGTCGTCGCCCGATGGATCAGTTCGAGCCGCTCGCCGGCGCCGGCGAAGATCACGTGGTGGTCGCCGGTGGTGTCGCCGCCGCGCAGGGCGGCAAAGCCGATGTCGCCGCGCCGGCGCGGACCGGTGCTGCCGTCGCGGGCGCGCTGCTCGACCTGATCGAGCACGACATCGCGGCCCGCGGCCGCGGCCTGCCCGAGCGCCAGTGCCGTGCCGGACGGCGCGTCGACCTTGCCGCGATGGTGCATCTCCATGATCTCGATGTCCCAATCAGTGCCGAGCCGGCGCGCCACCTCCTCGACGACGCTCAGCAGTACATTGACGCCGAGGCTCATATTGGGCGCCCAGACGATCGGGATATGGCGCGCCGCTTGGCGCACCACGTCGCCCTGTTCGGGCGACAGCCCGGTGGTGCCGATGACCATCGCCTTGCCGAGCTCGGCGGCGAGCGAGGCATGCTCGGCGGTCGCCGCCGGCGAGGTGAATTCCAACACCACGTCGCTGATGCGGATCAGCTTGTCTACGGCCTCGCCCACCGGGATCCCGATCCGCCCGATGCCGGCGACTTCGCCGATGTCCTGGTTGACGTAGCCGCTGCCCGGCGCCTCGCTGCCGCCGGCGACGCTGCAGTCTTCGGTCGCCGCGATCTCGGCGACCAGCATCCTCCCCATTCGGCCGCCGCATCCGACGACGCCGATCTTGGTCTTTGCCATCTTCCGCCTCCCGCGTTCGGTCACGGAATCGTTACCGATTGCCCGGCAAAAGACAAGCGCTGCCCATTAACGAACGACCGGCGCAACGCCGCGGTGCTGGCATCTCAATCGGGGTCGAAGCGATGGCGGTAGTCGAGGCGCCGCACCGGGTCCTGGTCCTCCTTGCGCAGCAGGCAGTTGCCGATGGCGAGCAGGTCGATCTCGCTGCCCATAAAACAGCCGAACGCGTCTTCCGGGGTGCACACGATCGGCTCGCCGCGCACGTTGAAGCTGGTGTTGACCAGTACCGGGCAGCCGGTTAGCGCCTTGAACCGGGTGATCAACGCATGGTAGCGCGGGTTGGTTTCGCGGTGCACGGTCTGGATCCGCGCCGAATAGTCGACATGGGTGACCGCCGGGATGTCCGAGCGCGGTACGTTGAGTTTGTCGATCCCGAACAGGCCGCACTCGTCCTTGCTCATCTCGCGGCGCCGGCGCTCAACGACATCGGCGACGATCAGCATGTAGGGGCTGTCGCCGTCGAGTTCGAACCACTCGCCGACATCTTCGCGCAGGACCGACGGGGCGAACGGGCGAAAGCTTTCGCGATATTTGACCTTGAGGTTCAGCGTGCGCTGCATACTCGGGCTGCGCGCATCGGCCAGGATCGAGCGCGCGCCCAATGCCCGCGGCCCGAACTCCATGCGCCCCTGAAACCACCCGACCGCCTTTTCCTCGGCGAGCGCATGGGCGGTGCGGTCGATGATCTCGTCGTCGCCGAGATCGGCAAAAACCGCGCCCGCCACGGCGAGCCGCCGGCAAATCTCTTGGTTGCCGAATGCGGGGCCAAGATAGCCGCCGGACATGCCGTCGATCTCGTTCGAGGATGGCCGCGGGGAGCCGAGTTCGAGGTGATAGGCGGCCAATGCCGCGCCGAGCGAGCCGCCGGCATCGCCCGCCGCCGGCTGCACCCACACATGGTCGAACTTGCCGTCGCGCAGGATCTTGCCGTTGGCGACGCAATTGAGCGCCACACCGCCGGCGAGGCACAAATTTCGCACGCCGGTTTCGGCCGCCAGTGCACGCGTCAGCCGCAAAACGACCTCTTCGGTGACACGCTGGATCGAGGCGGCGAGGTCCATGTGCACGCCTTCGATCCGCTCATCGTCTCGGCGCGCCGGCACCCCGAACAGTGCGGCAAACCGCTCGTTGGTCATGCGCAACCCGGTGCAGTAGTCGAAATACTCCTGATTCAGGCGAAAGCTGCCGTCGTCTTTCAGATCGACCAGATGATCGAGGATCGTCTGCGCGAAGCGCGGCTCGCCGTAGGGGGCGAGCCCCATGACCTTGTACTCGCCCGAATTGACGCGAAAGCCGGTGAAATCGGTAAAGGCCGAGTACAAGAGACCGAGCGAATGCGGAAAGTGGATCTCCTTCAAAATCGTGATCTGGTTGCCGGCGCCGAGCCCGGCCGAGGTCGTCGTCCATTCGCCGACCCCGTCCATCGTCAGGATCACCGCCGCCTCAAAGGGCGACGGGAAAAAGGCCGAGGCCGCGTGGCTCAGATGGTGCTCGGAAAACAACAGGCGAGTGTCCCAGTCGAAACCCGGTGCCGCCGCGCGCAGTTTCTTGATCAGCGCCCTTTTCTGAAACAGCTTGTCCTTTAGCCAAATCGGCATCGCCTCGCGAAACGAGCGAAAGCCGCGCGGGGCGAACGCCAGGTAGGTCTCGATGAGCCGCTCGAATTTGAGAAAAGGCTTATCGTAAAACGCGACACGGTCGACCTCGCCGAGACCGATGCCGGCTTCGGCCAAACAATAGGCGATCGCGTTCGCCGGGTATCCGCTGTCGTATTTCTTGCGGGTGAAGCGCTCCTCCTGTGCCGCGGCGACGACATGCCCGTCCTCGACCAGAGCCGCCGCACTGTCGTGGTAGAAAGCCGAGATGCCAAGGACGCGCATCGCGATCAGCGGGGGGCCGAGAGCCGATGTCCGATCATGACGAACACCCTGCCGCCGCGACCGCCGCTCGGCAACATTTCTGATTGGACTATCGCGCGAACCTCAAAACTGCCGGGTCATCGAGGTCTGCCGTTCGTTCCGCGTGGTATCGCGAACCAGCCAATAGCTCGACGCTTCCCGGTCCAGGCGGCGCCGCAACGGATCTCTGCCGGCCATCCGCATGACGAGACCGACCGGCGTCACCACCGCGAAAAACAGAATCGCCATGACGATCCGGCCAAGCACCTTGGACAGCATGGGTTCAGAGCTTGTGCATGGGTTCAGAGTCTGTGAAGGAATTCATAATCCGTAGGGTGAGATGGGCCGGCCAAATGTCGATAAGGGTCACGTCTTCGCCGGCCCGCGCCATATGCGCGCCGGTGTAGCCGCCGACGGCACCCGTGCCGACAACCACGATCCGCTTGCCCATGCTTTTTCTCCCGGCTGCTCCCCGGCGATCCTAGCCCCGCGCCCCCGCCGGGCTGAAGGCTTTTCACCCGCCATTTCCTCTGCGGGTTACAGTTGCCGCACGCGGGAGCGGAGGGGAGGGAGGGGGAACATGACCGTAGCGCAGCGCGCAGGCGAGGGGCGCACCGACATTGCAGCCTCTCGGCCGCCGTCACCGCCGTTGTCGTGTCTACGTTCCTCGTCACCGGGCCGTTCGAACATCGCGATCGCCGCGGATCATCTGCCCCCGGAACTGCCGCGACAATCGCGACCTTGTCGCTCCCTTACAACTCGGCCTTGACTCGATCATCGCGCAGTCGCCAGGGAGGTAACTTATGAGCATGAGAACGTTGCTGATGTCCGTGGCCGCGCTCTGCACTGGCGCCATGGTCGTGCTTAGCGCAACGGCGGCGGTGGCGGCGCCGCAAGCGTTGCGGCCCGAAGCGCCGATCGAGGTTTCGGCCGCTCCCAAACGCTTTGATCTGATGACGGTGGACAAGGCTCGGCGTCGCCTGCTCGTGGCGCACAGCCAGGCGGGCACGCTGACGCTGATTGATCTTGCCGCTGACAAGCTCGAGCGCGAGGTGCCGGTCGGCCAGTCCTCGGGGGTTGCGGTCGATCCGCAGGACGGCAAGTACTTTGTCGGCACCACTCAGGGTGTCGCTGTCGTCGATCGCAATACCCTCGGCAAGATCGGCTTTATTTCAACCCCGGGCCCGGCCGACGCGATGGTCTTCGATCAGAACGATGATCGCCTCTATGTCGGGCATGATGACGACGGCGAGCTTTGGGTCATCGATCCGCGTCACGACAAAATCACCGGCCAGATCGCGATCCCCGGCGCACCGGAGCTGATGGCGATCGATCGGCAGTCGCACCGCCTTTATGTCAACATCAAGCCAAAGAACGAAGTCGTCGCGATCGATCCAGGCATTGGCAAGATCATCGCCCGTTGGTCGAGCTTGCCGACCGATTCGCCGCATGGGCTCGCTCTCGACCTGCCTGACCGGCGTCTGTTCGTCGCCGGTCGCAGCCGCACGGTCTCGGTGTTCTCGCTACCGGCGGGCAAGCCGGTCGAGGGCATCGATATTGGCCCCGGCCATGTCGACCAGATCGCCTTCGATGCGCTCGCCCGGCGGTTGTATTGTCCGAGCAGCGGGCGGCTGGTCACTGTCGCGATCAGCGCCGGTTCGGACACCGTCCTCGGTTCGGTGGCGATCCCGCAGGGCACGCACTCGGTGGCGGTCGACCCGCGCACCCATCGGGTGTGGATCGCCTATGCGGACGAGGATCACAGCTACGTGCAGGCATTTGCCCCCGCGGCCGCCGAGAAATGACCTCCGACCCAACGTCACCGGTTCGTTGCGCCGGCTCGCGGCGGCAGCCTTCACGCGGCCAATTTAGAGGAGCGTAGATACGATTCCCCTCTCCGCCCTCAGGGGGGGAGAGGGAGGGACCCATTGCGACGCAATGGGAGGGTGAGGTGGGTGTCGGCGGGCGCGGTGGAATCCCCCACCTCACCCCGGCCGTCTCCGCCCCCAGAGAGCTTAGGCAAGGACCGGATTTCGCCACAAAGGTGTCGTAGCCTCCCTCGCTCGATGCCGGTCGACGGGGCTATTGAGGCGGTGATCGTTGTTTTCCCGATTATCCGAAACTAATTCCCGTTTATGCAGAAAGAGATTCCCGGTTATTCGGCTCATGATTTTGTTCAACATATTGATATCACTTGGGTAATTATCAGATCGACGAAAAAATTCGCGGTTAATTCCCGGCTCTACGGGAATTAGCCGGCGCGCAGGTATTGGACGGCTTCGTCGCGGCGGAAGAGGTAGAGAAGGGTGCGCAAGGCTTGGCCGCGCGGGCTTTCGAGATGCGGGTCGCGGTCGAGGACGAGGCGGGCGTCGTCATGGGCGATCGCGATCAATTCGGCATGGGCGGCGAGGTCGGCGAGGCGCAGGGTCGGCAATCCGCTCTGCCGCGTGCCCAAGACCTCGCCGGCGCCGCGCAATCGCAAATCCTCTTCGGCGATATGAAAACCGTCATCGGTTTCGCGCAGGGTGGAGAGCCGCTGCCGCGCCACCGCGCCCAACGGCGACTGGTACAATAAGAGGCAGGTCGAGGGCTTGTCGCCCCGGCCGATGCGGCCGCGCAACTGGTGCAATTGAGCGAGGCCAAAGCGCTCGGCATGCTCGACGACCATGATCGTCGCGGCCGGTACATCGACCCCGACCTCGATCACCGTTGTCGCCACCAACAGGTCGATCGCGTCGCCGGCGAAGGCGGCCATGACGCGGTCCTTGTCCGATGTCTTCATCCGTCCGTGAACCAGGCCGACCCGGCCCGGCCGCAACGGTTCGAGCGCCTTCGACCGCTCGCGCGCGGCGGCGAGGTCGGCATCTTCCGATTCGTCGACCAGCGGGCAGATCCAATAGGCCTTCGCCCCGTGCGCCAACGCGCGGCCAACCGCGGCCTCGACCTCGCCCAAGCGTTCGAGCGGGACGGTGCGGGTGTCGACGGGCTGGCGGCCGGGCGGCTTTTCGGTCAGCCGCGAGGTGTCGAGATCGCCATAGGCGGTCATCATCAGGGTGCGCGGGATCGGCGTGGCACTCATCAGCAAGGTGTCGGCGTCATGGCCTTTTTCGGCGAGTGCCAGGCGCTGCTCGACGCCAAAGCGGTGCTGCTCGTCGATGACCGCAAGTGCGAGGTCGGCAAACGCGACATCGGGCTGTAAGAGGGCATGGGTTCCGACCACGACCGGGGTCAGCCCGGAGGCGAGGCCGGCCAGCGCCGCGTCGCGCGCCCGGCCCTTTTCACGGCCGGTCAGGAGGCCGATGTCGAGCCCGGCCGGGCGGCCGAGCCGGCGCAAGGTCGCCTGGTGCTGGCGGGCGAGGATCTCGGTCGGCGCCATCAGTGCGGCCTGTGCGCCGCTCTCGACCGCACTCAGCATCGCCATCAGCGCCACCAGGGTCTTGCCGCTGCCGACATCGCCCTGCAACAGGCGCATCATATGGCGCGGCTGCGCCAGGTCGGCGCTGATCTCGGCGATCGCCAGGCGTTGCGCCCCGGTCAAGGCAAAGCCGAGCCCGGCCTCGACCGCGGCGGCGAGTTTGCCGGTGGCGACGATGGCGCGGCCGCGGCGGCGCTGGCGGCGGGCGCGGACCAGGGCCACCGCGAGCTGGCTCGCGAACACCTCGTCATAGGCGAGCCGCTCGCGCGCCGGGGCCGCGGGCGACAGATCGGCCTCGCCGGCGGGGGCGTGGGCGTCGCGCAGCGCCTCGGCCCATTGCGGCCATTGCCGCTGCTGCTTCAGCCCGGGGTCGATCCATTCCGGCAATTCGGGCACGCGGTCGAGAGCGGCGGCGGCGGCGCGCTGCACCGCACGGGGTGCCAGACCCGCGGTCAGCGGATAGACCGGCTCGATCGGCTTCAGCCGGTCAAGCTCGTCGGGCCGCAAGACGAGGTCGGGATGCGGCATTTGCGCCGCGCCGTTGTAGAACTCGACCTTGCCGCTGACGATGCGCTCGGCGCCGACCGGGAAGAGGCGGGCGAGATAGTCGCTTTTGACGTTGAAATAGACGAGCGTCAGGATGCCGGTGTCGTCGGCGCACACCACCCGGTAAGGGCGCCGGCCCATACCGGGCTGGTGCCCCTCGACCCTGACCTGGAGGGTCACGACGCGGTCGGCTTCGAGCGCCGCGACCGGCGGCGAGGTGCTGCGGTCGATGACGCCCGACGGCAGGTGCCACAGCAAATCGACGACGAGCGGCCCCGCCAGCCGCTCGAACAGGCGCCCGAGCTGCGGCCCGATGCCGGGGAGCGCCGTCACCGGCGCAAAGAGCCTGTCGAGGATGGCGGGACGCAAGGCAGGGTTGACCCAACCGAAGTTCGGGCTGACAGCGGGACGGAGGATGTCTATATCCCTCTCGCAACACCGCCAAGAGCGCCTTCGTGCCAGCCCCAACCGATATCCGCCGCAAGCGCCTGCTGTTCCGGTCGTGGCACCGCGGGACGCGCGAGACCGACCTCATTCTCGGCCATTTCGCCGAAGCCCATCTCGCCGATTTCGATGCCGGTCAGCTCGACCGCTACGAGGCGTTGCTCGAATGCAATGACGCCGATCTGTTCGACTGGGTCAGCGGCCGCGCGGCACCGCCGGCGGCGCAAGATCACGACGTGATGCATCTCTTGCTCGCGTTCCGCTACGCCCCGCCCGCCGCATGAAGTACTGGGCGGATACTCCCTCTCCGCCCCTAGAGGGGGAGAGGGTTGGGGTGAGGTGGGGGTGGTCCCGCGCGACGGCGGCCCACCTCACCCTCCCACGCCAGAGCTTGTCCTCGGGCCGCGCTCTGCGCGGACCCGTGGAGCGCGGGCCCCTCGCTCTCCTCCCTAACGAGCCCCTCCCTCTCCCCCCTAAAGGGCGCAGAGGGGAATTTGAGGCACCTGAGTGGTTGGGCTAGACGAACTCGCGCGCTCGCTCGCCGCGCGGCCGCGCGCGGTGACGCTGCACGGAGCGCCCGAAGGCTATGACGCCGCGGTCGTCGGCCGGCTCGCCGTCGAGGGTGCGGCGGGACGCTGGCTCCACGTCTGCCGCGACGACGGCCGCATGGCCCGCTTTGCCGCGGCCCTGGCCTTTTTTCATCCCGAGATCGAGGCGCTGACTTTTCCGGCCTGGGACTGTCTGCCCTACGACCGGGTGTCGCCCAATGGCGAACTCGTCAGCCGTCGCATCGACACCCTGACCCGCCTCGCGGCGGGCCCGCACACTAACCCTCCCCCGCCGGCGGGGAATGGAAGGGACGGCGCGCTCGTCGTGCTGACGACGGTCAACGCGCTGGTGCAGCGGGTGCCGCCGCGGCGGCTGTTCGACGGCCGCGTGCTGACGTTGCGGCCATCAGGGCGCATCGGCGGCGACCGGCTGCAAAGCTTTTTTCGCAACAACGGCTATGTCCGCACCGACACGGTGCGCGAACCCGGCGAATTTGCGGTGCGCGGCGGCATCGTCGACCTCTACCCGGCGGGTGCCGCGCAGCCGTTGCGGCTCGATTTTTTCGGCGACACGATCGAAAGCATCCGCAGCTTCGACCCGCTGACCCAGCGTTCGACCGGGACCGAGGGCGAGGCGGTGCTGCGCCCGGTCAGCGAGGTTCTGCTCGACGACGAGGCGATCCGGCGTTTCCGCCAACGCTACCGCGAAGAGTTTGGCGCCACCGGCACCGACGACCCGCTCTACGAATCGGTCAGCGCCGGCCGCCGCTATGTCGGCATGGAGCACTGGCTGCCGCTTTATTACGAACGGCTCGAGACCCTGTTCGACTATCTTCCCGGCGCCGGGCTGTCGTTCGACCACCAGGCCGAGGAAGTCCGCGCCCACCGGCTCGATCAAATCGCCGAGTTCTACGGCGCGCGGCGCAACGTGACCGGGGCCGCGCGCGGCAGCGCCCCGGTATACCGCGCCTTGCGCCCCGACCGGCTTTATCTCGACGAGCGCGAATGGCAGGGCGCGCTCACCGGAAGGCCGGTCGTGCAAATATCGCCGTTTGCGACGCCCGACGGCGTTGCCGACCGGTTCGATGCTGGCGCGCGCACCGTGCGCAACTTCGCCGCCGAACGGGCCGATCCCAAGATCGTGCTGTTCGAGGCGGTCCGCGACTATCTCGAAACCGAATGCCGCGCCGGCCGCAAAACCGCGATCGCCGCGTTCAGCGCAGGCTCGGCCGACCGGCTCGCGACCGTGTTGCGTGAGCGCGGCGTCTCCGATCTGAGGCGGGTCGCCGACGGCGACGCGCTGATGGCGTTGTCGGGGTCGTCGGTCGGGCTGGCACTGCTGCCACTAGAACAGGGGTTTACGACCGACGCGCTGGTCGTGCTCGGCGAGCAGGACATTCTCGGCGATCGGCTGGCGCGCACGCCGCGGCGGCGGCGCAATCTCGACCAGTTTATCGCCGAGGCGACCAACCTCTCGCCGGGCGACCTCGTCGTCCATGCCGATCACGGCATCGGCCGTTACGAGGCGTTGCAGACGATCGATGTCGCCGGCGCGCCGCATGACTGCCTGCGGGTGCTCTATGCCGGCGACGACCGGCTGTTTGTGCCGGTCGAGAACATCGAGGTCTTGTCGCGCTTTGGCTCGGAAGAGGCGGGGGCGCAGCTCGACCGATTGGGCGGGGTCGCCTGGCAGTCGCGCAAGGCGCGGGTCAAGCAGCGCATCCGCGACATCGCCGGCGAATTGATCCGCGTCGCCGCCGAGCGCCAGCTGCGCCCCGGCGAAACCCTGACACCGCCCGAAGGGATCTACGAGGAATTCGCCGCGCGCTTCCCGTATCCCGAAACCGAAGACCAGCTGAACGCGATCGCCGACACCTTGGCCGACATGGCCGCGGGCAAGCCGATGGACCGGCTGATCTGCGGCGATGTCGGGTTCGGCAAGACCGAGATCGCGTTGCGCGCCGCCTTTATCGCGGCGATGGCGGGGGGCCAGGTCGCGGTCGTGGTGCCGACGACGCTGCTGTCGCGCCAGCATTACCGCAGCTTTACCGAGCGCTTTGCCGGGCTGCCGATCCATATCGGCCAACTCTCGCGGCTGGTCGGCGCCAAGGAGTCGCGCGAGGTCAAAAAGGAATTGGCCGAGGGCCGCCTCGACATCGTCATCGGCACGCATGCGCTGCTCGCCAAGGATGTGCATTTCGCCCATCTCGGCCTGCTGATCATCGACGAGGAGCAGCATTTCGGCGTCTCGCAAAAGGAAAAGCTGAAGCAGCTCAAGGCCGACGTGCACGTATTGACGCTGACCGCGACGCCGATCCCGCGCACCTTGCAATTGGCGCTGTCGGGGGTGCGCGAAATGAGCCTGATCGCCTCGCCGCCGATCGACCGGCTCGCGGTGCGGACCTTTGTCATGCCCTACGACCCGGTGACGGTCCGCGAAGCCATCATGCGCGAGCGCGACCGCGGCGGGCAGGTGTTTTACGTCGTGCCGCGCATCGCCGACCTCGACGAGGTTGCCAAGGGGCTGCGGGAGATCGCGCCCGAGATCAAGTTCGCGATGGCGCATGGCCGCATGGCGCCGTCCGAGTTGGAGGCGGTGATGACCGCGTTCGACGACCGCGCCTTCGACCTGTTGCTGTCGACCAACATCATCGAATCGGGGCTCGACATTCCGTCGGCCAACACCCTCGTCGTGCATCGCTCGGACATGTTCGGGCTGGCGCAGCTTTATCAGCTGCGCGGGCGCATCGGGCGCAGCAAGGTGCGCGGCTATGCCTATCTGACCTTGCCCGAGCGCAAGAAACTGTCGGCGACCGCCGAGCGCCGGCTCGAAGTCATGCAGACCTTGGACAATCTCGGCGCCGGGTTTCAGCTGGCGAGCCACGATCTCGACATCCGCGGCGCCGGCAATCTCTTGGGCGACGAGCAGTCGGGCCATATCCGCGAGGTCGGCATCGAGCTTTACCAGCATATGCTGGAGGAGGCGGTGGCCGCCGCGCGCAGCGAGGACGCCGCCGCTGCGCCGGTCGAGGAGTGGACCCCGCAGATCGCGATCGGCACGCCGGTGCTTATCCCGGAGAGCTATGTCGCCGATTTGGGCGTGCGGCTCGGGCTCTACCGGCGGATCGCGGCGCTGAGCGACCGGCGCGAGATCGACGCTTTCGCCGCCGAATTGATCGATCGCTTCGGCCCATTGCCTGCCGAGGTCGACAATTTGCTGCAGATCATTGCGATCAAGCGCGCCTGCCGCGAGGCCGGGGTCGAGCGCGTCGAGGCCGGGCCCAAGGGTGCGGTGATCACGCTCCGCGCCAACCGCTTTGCCAACCCCGCCGGGCTCGTCGACCTGATCCAGCGGAACGCCGCTGCGTTAAAGCTGCGCACCGACCAGAAGCTCGTCTATCTGCGCAACTGGGACGATGAAAAGCAGCGCCTGACCGGCGTTGGCCGCCTATTGCAAGCCCTCGTCAAAATCGCCCGCACCCCCCCGTCCGAAACCGCCGCGGCCGCGCGGCCAGCACCCGAATTGATGAAGCCCAAGCTCGCAAGGCGGGCGTGACCAATATCCCAACCGGCTCGACTGTCCCGCCAGATTTTGTCGTGCCGGGTCCAGCGCCTCCCGCGGCAAGCTATCGCGCTTGTAGTTCCTGAACTCGACCTCAAAATGTGTCGGGCCAGATCCACGCGGACGGCCGAGGTAGGGATGTGCAGCGAGGGTTCGCGCCCGGGCACGGATGCGCCGAACAGTTCGTCGCGCAGCGCCCGGATTCTCGTGGGCGATGCAGTCTCCGATGTCTTCAAGGTCGCGAGCGGCGGGTGCCGTCCACGCGACCCTCATCGGCGCGTGGGATATTTACCCGCGATCCGGTCGAGCTCTTCTTCGGTCGCGAACTCACCCCGCTCAGCGGCGGCGATGCCGGCCTCGATCTTCCGCCATTGCCATTCCTGGAGATTCAGGTAGTCACGGACGGCTTGGTTCACGAGTGCATCGACGGACCGATTGGTTTGTTGCGCCAGCCGATCGAGGGCTCGCCCCGCGTCGTCTTCCAGGTCGATGGTGACGGTATTGGACATCGCGGATTTTTCGCCTCCATGCGTCCCGTAGGCAGCGGAGAAACCGGTTGACCGCGCTAGCGACGCCTACGGTTGCCGCGAGAGACGCGCCAAAACTGTACGATAGACGGCCATAATCGCAATGCAATGCTTCCGACCCTTTCCGATTCCATTCTATCCCAGCGCGCTGACCGCGCCGGCCAATTAGGGTAGCTTCGGCTCTGGTTCGATCACCAGTTTCGGACAGGTCATTGCGAGCGCAGCGAAGCAATCGCGGGCCGCTGCCCGTCGTCTGCTCGGGATTGCTTCGTCGCTCCGCTCCTCGCAATGACCCCGTGGCAACTCGGTCGGAAACTGCTCTGGCTGGGACACTGGGACATGAACTTTTCCTGTCCCAGGATTTAGCTTTAACCCTGGCGCAGGCAAAGCTGCGGTCCGATGATAAGGGCTTCAGCACCAAGGGAGGGGCCAGATGGTCGCGATCACGGCTGTTGCGCATTTCAGCATTCCGGTCAGCGACGTCGCGAACAGCACGCGGTTTTACACCGACGTGGTCGGCTGCCGGCATTTGCAGACGGTAGGCGGCGGACGGATGGCGTTTCTCGACGCGGCTGGGACTTGCCTGATCCTGGTCAAGCGCGAGCCGCCGATCAATCCGGTGCTCGACAACCATGGCGGCGTCCACCATTCCTTTGTCATAGCCGACGGCGAATACCAGGCGGCGCTCGACCATCTGCGCAGCCACGGCGTCGAGATCACCTTTGAGGAGGACCGCCAAGGCGGTGTGCTTAATGGTCCGCGCGCCTATTTTCACGATCCCGACGGCACGGTGCTCGAGTTCATCGATCTGACGAGCTACGCCGGCCACTCGGCCTGAGCGCGGCTCCCGACGCCCACCCGGGTGCTGACGGCGTCTCCATCGGAAAAAGGAAGCGCGCGCCATCTTCGCACTCGTCATCCCGGCGTAGGCCGGGATCCACTGCGGGCGTGGATCCCGGCCTACGCCGGGAAAGCGAGGAAAAGGTAGCGGGATCGAATCGTAAATAAGTTCAACATATTCAAATCTGCCGCGGCCTCATGCCGGTTGGACTCAGGTCTGCTTGAAACAACGATTGGCGTTTTCCCAGAACAGCTTGCGACGAATGTCGGGGCCCAGGCTCGGCCATTCGAGGATCTTGTCGACCGAGTGCGGGAACCACGATTCATAGTGCGGATAGTCCGAGCCGAACATCAACACGCCGTCGCCCAAGGCGCCGGTCACCATGTTGAACATCGGCTCGTGCTCATGCGCCTCGATGTTGCAGAACACCCGCCCGGCGGCGAAATGCTCGCTCGGCAGATATTTTAATTTGGC
>Ga0210398_10003976_pt1 | contig 14029 bp, 11 predicted proteins | sample IncBWC4OmetaG_FD_161047 | JGI IMG/M metagenome (GOLD analysis project Ga0210398, IMG submission 161047) | Forest soil microbial communities from Barre Woods Harvard Forest LTER site, Petersham, Massachusetts, United States - Inc-BW-C-4-O | ecosystem: Environmental > Terrestrial > Soil >...
GCTCTCGGTGCTCTTGGCTTTAGGGCCGCTCTTCATCGCGCTCCTCTTCTTTGACACCACCAAGCGCTTCTTCGAGGCCTGGCTGGCGCAGCTGGCGAACTACGCGTTCATCGCGCTGCTCGCCGTGCTTGTGGCCGCCCTGATGCTGCGCGTCGTGACCGTCGCCGCGCAGCAGGCGGTGGGCGAGGGCGCATCGATCCAGATCGCGAACGCGGTGCGGGTATGCATGGCCTCAGGGCTCACCTTTCTCGTCATGCGTCAGGTCATGCCGATGGCGGCAGGGCTTGCGAGCGGGCTGGCGCTGTCCTCCTTCGGGATCGTGAGCGCAGCGCTCGCCTGGGGATTCGGTGGCGCGGTGCGCGGCAGTGGTCAGTTCAGCCGCGGGCTCTTCGACCGCGATTCGAATCGCTTTGATCCCCTCACCCGCAGAGCCGGCTACGCCTTGCGAAGCGGTGTGCTCCGCGCGGCGAGCACCCGGTGGCGGGATAACCAGATCCAAAGGAGGGCCTGATCCATGAAACGTTCGTTCCGCGTTGCGATCGCGCTCGTGGTGCTGCTCGCCGCCTGCGCCTCGTATCCCAAACGCCTCAATTGCGACGGGCACTTGAAGCCCATCAACGCACCCGCCCCAAGGGCCGCCGCAGGGACGCAGCCATGAAGGCGGATGAGGCACTCAAGGCCTACTTCGAGGAGGCGGCTTCCTGGGATGCCGATCGCGTCCGTCAGAGTCGGCGCACCGTGCGGCTCGCTCTGGGCGTGGCCGGAGCCGGATGGCTCGCGGTGCTGCTTCTTTGCGCGGCGCTCATGCTCCTGATGCCCTTGAAGCGCGTCGAGCCCTTCGTGGTGCGGGTCGATAACGCCACGGGCATCGTGGATGTCGTGCCCGTCTACACGGGGCGCTCGGGCGTGCCGGAGGCGATCACGCGGTATCTCCTCACGCATTACGTGACGGTCTGCGAGCGCTTCAACTTCTCGACCGCGGAGAGCGACTACGAGGAGTGCGGGGCCTTTCACAGCGCGCAGCGCAACCAGGCCTGGTACGCGCTCTGGAATCCCACCAACCCGTCATCCCCGCTCAATGTCTACAAGGACGGCACCACGGTGCGCGCCCAGGTGACGTCCGTCAGCTTCTTCAAGCGCGGGAGCGGAGTACAGGATCTGGCGCAGGTGCGCTACGTCAAGGCGAAGCGCTCGGCCGGGAGCGCCACGGAGGAGGCCACGCACTGGATCGCGACGCTGCAGTACGCGTACGCCGATCCGTCGTCTGATCCCAAGGTGCGCGGCTGGAACCCGCTCGGCTTCAAGATCGTCGACTTCAAGCCCGAACCCGAGGTGCTCCCTGATGCACCTCCCCCTGCGACACCGCTCGCGGCGGCCTCCGCCAAGCCTTAGAAGGAGCGACGCCCATGCGAACGGCGCTGTTGATCTGTCTCATGGGTCTTGCGATCGAGGCCGGTGCCGAGACGACGCCCTCGCCCGGACTCCTCGACTCCCGGATCCGCATGGCGCCCTATAGCGCCGATCAGGTCTTCGTGCTCAAGGGTTTCGTCGGCTACCAGACGGATCTTGAGTTCGAGACGGGTGAGAGCTTCGTCGGTCTTGGCGCCGGCGACATCGATGGGCTCTCCTTCGTCGCCCAGGACAATCACCTGTTCCTGAAGCCCAAGGCGGCGAAGGTGGGCACCAATCTCACGATCCTGACTTCTCGCCGGAGTTACCAGCTCGATTACTCGGCCAGCGCCGGTCATCCCGATCCAAGCGAGCCCGTGACGTACGTGCTGCGATTCAGCTATCCGCTGGTCGCCAAGGAGAGCGACGCAGGAAACAAGGCGCTCACCGAGACGCGTCGGCCGAAGAACATCGACTACTGGTACTGCGGGGACCCCTCGCTGATGCCGGTCGCGGCGTCCGACGACGGCGTGCATACGCGTCTCACCTTTGCCGCCAAGGCCGAGCAGCCGGCGATCTTCATCCTGAATGAGGACGGCACCGAGTCGCTGTTGAATTTCAGCATGGACGAGGGGGATGTGATCCTCCACCGCGTCGGCCGCCGGTTTATCCTGCGCCGCGGCCATCTCGCCGGATGCGTCGTGAACAAGGCGTACTCAGGCTCCGGCGAGCGCTTGAAGTCGCACACGGTCTCGGAGGAGGTCGAGCGGGCGACCCCGGGAGCACGGCCATGAGAGTCTTCTCGAGTCGCACGGCGCGGGATGAAGAGGTCGGTTCGTCTGCGAGCGAGGCCGCGGATGAGGCCGGTGACCCCGTCATCGCCGGCGATCGGGGGATCCCCTCGATCAATCGGGCGGGGTCGCTCCAGTCTCGGGTCAGCAGCGTGCTGGCCGTCGGGCTCATGTCGGCGCTCGGGCTCGGGCTCCTCACCTGGTACTACGCGAAGACGCTGACCCGTCCGGCGCAGGCGCAGCGCGCCGCGCAGGCGGCGGTGAAGAGCCGCGCCCAGGGGGAGATGGCGCTGCCGCACTTGCCACCGATCACCCCTCCCGTGCTTCGCGCGGATCCGCCTCCGCCTCCCGCGGCGGCGGCCGACGGGGATACCACGGCGGTCGAGCGGATCTTAGGTCCCGCCCCGACGCTGCCGCCGGCTGAAATTCCCGCAGGTATGGTCGTCCCATCCGCCGCGGGTGCGCCGCAGTCGCCGGCCGTGAAATCTCCGGGAGAGCTCGCGTTCGAGCGGCGTCTCGCAGGACCTGCGTTCTCGCGCGCATCCAAAGACGAGGAGCACTCGGGACCTGCGCTCGCTGGCTCCGGGCCGGATGTTGCGACGTACGCGACTTCTCGTCCGGGGTCAGGGGAGGAGTCGCGTGAGGCGTCCCCGGCATTGGACGGACTGCTGCGCCCGACCGTGACCCCGGCGGTTGCCGCATCGCTCCTTCCCACGCGGCGGTTCCTGCTCGCGAAGGGCGCCTTCATCGACTGTACGCTCGAGACCGCGATCGACTCCACGCTGCCTGGCATGACGACCTGCATCACGGCGACCGACACCTTCAGTGCCGATGGCACCGTGGTGCTGCTCGAGCGGGGGACGAAGCTGGTCGGAGAGACCCGCGGACAGTTGCAGGAGGGGATGGCGCGGATCTTCGTGCTCTGGAGCGAGGCACGCACGCCGACGGGCGTCGTCGTGCCGCTCGCCTCACCGGCGACCGATGAGCTCGGCCGCTCGGGGCTCTCCGGCGACGTCAACCGCCACTTCTGGGATCGCTTCGGGGCGGCGATCCTCTTGACCGTCATCAACGGGGCGGTGCAGGCGGAGGTCAACTCCCAGAACAAGGGTGGCTCGGTCTCGATCAGCCCATCGACTTCGACCGATGTGATGGGTGAGGTGCTGCGAAGCACCGTCAGCATCCCGCCGACCATCACCAAGGGGCAGGGTGAGCGCATCCAGGTGTTCGTCGCGCGCGATGTGGATTTTCGTCCGGTGTACGCGCTACGGGTCGCGAACACGGGAAGCGGAGCGAGCCCGTGACCGCTGAATCAAGTGGCGAGGTGCTGTCGGCTTCCGCGTTGGAGCTGAACCTCCGTGCGCTGCGGCCGATCCTGAGCGACCCGGAAGTCACTGAAGTCTGCATCAATCGCCCGCGCGAGGCCTTCGTCGAGACCCGCCGGGGTTGGGAGCGTCGAGCGCTTCCGTTTGCGGATTTCGCCTGGTGCCGGCGGCTCGCCAAGCTGATCGCGAACTCCACCCGCCAGAGGGTCGATGAAGCCACGCCGTTGCTCTCCGCGGCGCTTCCGACCGGGGAGCGCGCTCAGATTGTCCTGCCGCCGGCCACCACGGCGGGGACCGTGGCGATCACGCTACGGCGACCGTCCGATACCGTTTGGTCGATCGAGGAGCTCGGGCGGCGTGGGATCTTCCGCGCGACGCGCCGCTCGACGGCGGCGCTCGATGAGACGGAGCGCGAGCTCCTGAGGCTCCTGGAGGCTCAGGAGTACGAGACGTTCATGCGCCTGGCGGTGGCGAGCCGCAAGAACATCCTGGTGTCAGGTCCCACGGGCTCAGGTAAAACCACCTGGACCAAGGCGCTGATCCGTGAGATCCCTCACCAGGAGCGGCTCGTCACCATCGAGGACGCGCAGGAGCTCGTTCTCGACACTCACCCGAACCACGTCCGGCTTTTTTACTCGAAGGACGATCAGGGCTTGGCGCGGGTCACGCCGAAGCAGCTCCTCGAGTCATGCCTACGCATGAAGCCGGACCGGATCCTGCTCGCGGAATTGCGGGCGGAAGAGGCCTTCGACTACCTGCGGAACGTGAACTCGGGTCACCCGGGGTCGATCACGAGCATCCACGCGGGCAGCTGCGAGCTCGCATTCGAGCAACTGGTGCTGCTGGTGAAACAAAGCGCGGGCGGGCGCGAGCTCGCCCGGCGGGACATCAAGAGCCTGCTCTACCTCTTGATCGACGTCGTCATCCAGTTCGGCGTCGAGCGGCACGAGCGCTTCATCAAGGAGATCTGGTATGAGCCCGAACGCCGGCGCCGCGGCTTGGCGGACGCCGGCTAGACCGCCGTCCCGCCGGTGGACGAAGGCGCTGCTGGTGAGTGCCGCAGCGCTTCTCCTGGCGAGCACGCTGGCCGGGGCGTTCTTTCTCTGGTCGATCCATGCAGATCCCCGCGAGGCGACACCACTCACGCTGAGCCGCTATGCCTATTACTACGGGGATCGGGCGGAGGTTCGCCGGCGGCTCATCCGTGCTTCCACGATGGCGCTTGCGCTGGTCGCGGTCAGTAGCGTCGCAGCGCTCCTGCCGCGCCGGCGCTCGCTCCATGGCGATGCGCGCTTTGCGAGCCGCGCCGAGATCGCATCCGCCGGGCTCCTAGGTCACGAGGGAATCATCCTAGGCAAGCGCGGCCGTCGCTATCTCATGCTGGCCGGGCAGCAGGGGGTCGCGCTCGCCGCGCCCCCACGGGCAGGGAAGGGGACCGGCATCGTGGTGCCGAATGCACTCAACTGGCCCGGATCCTTAGTCTGCGTCGACATCAAGCGCGAGAACTGGACGATCACAGCGGGCTATCGCAAGGCGCGCGGCCAGGCGTGCTATCTCTTTGATCCCTTCGCCGAGGATGAGCGCACCGCCCGCTGGAATCCCTTCTCCTACGTGTCGGAGGATCCCAAGCGGCGGCTGAACGACCTGCAGCGTATCGCGGAGATGCTCTATCCGGATCCGCCGAACGTGGATCCCTTCTGGACGGCGTCCGCGCGATCGTTGTTCTTAGGCATTGCGCTTTATCTCTTCGAGACGCCCTCGCTCCCCGCCACGGTGGGTGAGGTGCTGCGGCAGGGCATGGCGAGCGATGACGAGGGTTTCGGGCAGCACTGGAAGCGCCTCGTCGAGGGCCGAAATAGCGGACAGCGGCCGCTCTCGCCCCAGTGCGTGCGCTCGCTCTATGACGTTATCGACTTAGCTCCGGTGACTGCGAGCTCGATCCGCAAGACCTTCACCAGTCGCCTGGACCTCTGGCTCAACCCGATCCTGGACGCCGCGACCGCCGAGAGCGACTTTGATCTGCGAGAGCTTCGCAAGAAGCCGATGTCGATCTACGTCGGTGTCAATCCCGATGACCTGCACCGGTTGCGCCCGGTCCTGAATCTCTTCTTCCAGCAGGCGATCGGGCTACAGACCCGCGAGCTCCCCGAGCGCAATCCGCTTCTCAAGTACCCCGTGATGATGCTGCTGGACGAGTTCACGGCTTTAGGCCGCATCCCGATCATCGCGGAAGCGATCAGCTATCTGCCCGGCTACAACGTGCGCGTGGTGCTCGTGATCCAGACCCCCGCACAGCTGCGCGAGGTGTACGGGATGCATAACTCGGAAGTCATGCTCAAGAGCCTCGCGGCGCGCATCGTCTTTGCGCCGAAGGACTTCGTGGACGCGAAGGAGATCTCGGACGAGCTCGGGTTCACCACTGTCCCCGTGCGCACGGTCTCGAAGCCGCTCGGGGCCTCCCTGGATAAGCGGGGTCAGCGCTCTCGGAGTCAGAGCGTGAGCCTTCAGCGCCGCGCGCTGTTGTTGCCGCAGGAGGTGAAGGAGCTCGGCACCGAAGACGCGATCGTCTTCTACGAGGGCTGTCGGCCCATTCGGTGCCAGAAGATCCGCTACTTCACCGATCGGCGCTTTCGCAAGCGGCTGCTGGCGGCGCCTGAGGTCCGCCTGCCGCCGCCCCATCGTGTGCCCGCGACCCCCCCGCCTTCGCAGACTGCATCAGATGCGGTCGCAACGGCCGATGGCATCGGCGCGGCAGCACCTGCATCCGCCGCGCGGGAAGGCAACAAGGAAAGCATCGTGTTTCGGGAAGCGACGCTTAGGGACATCGAGCGCATCGAGTCGCTCACTCTGCAGGACTTTGACACGGATTTCTCGAAGGTTCAGATCCCGGACAAGGAGGGGCCGCTGTCGGAAGGGGAGATGAAGACGGCGGTGGAGAGCTTCCTGAGCTCGCTCGAGCGGACGTAGGAGGTAAGTCGTGGCGGAAGAAAACCGACCGGGCAATGGACGGGACGAGAATGCGGATCCCGCCGTCACGGGACGCGAAGGTCGCCCCGAGCGGACGGCCGAGACACCATCGCGAAGGAAACCGAAGGTCGCCGCTCGCGCCGCTTCGCGGCCGAGGCCGCCGCCCGAGCCCGCGGTCAACACCATCGAGGCGAGCCGACGGCCCAAGCGGGATCGTGCCTCAGCTGCCCGGGTGGCCGAGGGCGCGCCTGCGCCCACATCTCCGGCGCCTTCGGCGCCGCTGCAGCGCGCGGATGAAGATCCCTGGACCGTCCCGCAGTCCGTGCGGGACCGGTTCGTGCAGGAAGGTCATCGGTTCTACTTTCCGGATGGCGCGCCGGCATTCAAGGATCTGGGCCGACGGCTGACCACCGCAAGCGAGAACACTCAGCTCGTTCACAGCCTGATCGAGATCGCGCACTCGCGCGGCTGGACGGAAGTGCGGGTGTCGGGCACCGAGCGCTTTCGGCGCGAGGCCTGGCAGCAGGCACGGCTCGCCGGACTTAACGTCCGCGGCTACCGCCCGAGCGAGGCGGAGCAGGCGCAGCTCATCCGCGCGCTCTCGCGAAGCCTCGTCCGCTCTCCCGAGCGGGTCGATGCGATTTCGGTGGATGCGGGAACCCAGGCCCCTCCCAAGGAGGCTCAGCCGGGAGCGGGTTCGCAGGGCGGGCAGGAGCCGCGCGAGCGCATCACGGGCAAGCTCGTCGATCACGGACGAGATGCCTACCGCCACGATCCGGACGAGGATCCGTCCTACTTCGTGAGATTGAGGACGCGGGAGGGCATCCGCGAGATCTGGGGCAAGGACATCGAGCGCGCGGTGGCGAAGTCGCTCACCCAGCCGAACATCGGTGATGAGGTCGTGCTCGTTCGGACCGGGCGCGATCTCGTCACGGTCAAGCGCCCCGAGCGGCGAGCGGATGGACAGCTGATGCCCAAGGAGGTCGATGTCTTTCGCAACCGCTGGGTGATCGAGAAGGAGAGCTTCTTTGAGGCGCGCGCGGCGGCCGCGCAGGTGGTCCGCGATGCGGGCGTGGGACCGCGCGAGGCCGTGCGCCAGCATCCCGAGCTTGCGGGCACGTACCTCAACTTGCGTGCCGCCGAGCTCGCCTCGCGAGCCCTCCGGGATCCCGAAGATCAGCGGCGATTCGTTGCGCAGGTTCGCAGTGCCCTGGCGGACGATATCGAGCGTGGAGAACCTCTTCAGCCAGTTCGGCTGCGCGAGCGCCCAGTTCCGGTCACTGCAAAAGAGCACGCCAGCCGGGAACCCGATCGGACTCCCGTTCTGGCCTGAAACTACGCTTGGCCGTACCCGAAAGCACTCGCTCATTGAGCTGACCCCCGCGTCGGACGATGCGATGATGAACCTTGACGTATCCGTTTCGTCTGTTGAATCAGCGCCTTAAGCGCATTGAAGCAATGCCTGTAACCTTTACTCGCCCAACTCGAATTGAAAGCGATAAGGGGTGATATCGCGTCATGACTTCCGTTTTTTCAGACCCAGCCGTCTAAGGTCGTTTGGACTCGGGTACGCGGTCATCGTGAACTCCAAAGTGCAACTGCCGGGGGAACCCCCTGACCCAAATCAAGGTCAGGGGGCCGCGTTGCGCGATCGCTCGGCAGTCATTGAAAGATTGTTTCGCGAGCACAACCAGAGCCTCGTTCGTTTCTTATGCGCACGACTTGCGTCGGAGCACGAAGCCCGTGAGGTCGCGCAGGAAGCTTATGTCCGTCTTCTGCAACTCGATCAGCCAGGAGCGATCGGATTTCTTAGAGCGTTTTTGTTCAAGACCGCCGCCAACTTGGCGGTGGACCGTCTGCGACACCGAAGGATCGTGCGGGAGGCCTCGCAAAAAGACTGGTTCGATCTCACGTTTCAGGCGACGCCGGATTCAGAAGCGGTTGCGGAACAGACGTTGGCGATCATCGAGGCCGCCTTGGCTGAGCTGCCGCCGCGCTGTCGCGAAGCGTTTCTGCTCGCGCGGCTCGGTGGATTGGGTTCGGACGAGATCGGTGTGTGTATGGACATAAGCGCCCGCATGGTCCGCCTGTACCTTGCACGCGCTCTGCTGCATTGTCGCGAGCGCCTTGATGTATCTCAGGTCTCGCGCGCCGCATCCCGAGAAGGCGGCCCATGACTGACCGTAACCGCATGCCCGGCGTACCCGATGCCCTGAAAGAGGTGGCAGCGAACTGGGTCATTCAGATCCAAGATCCTGGCGCGACGGATGAGGACTTCGCCGCGTGGCAAGCGTGGTTGGCTGCCGATCCGCGGCACCGCCCGGTATACAAGGCGCTCGAAGACACGTGGGCCGCTGCAGCTCGCGCCCGAAACGTGCCTTGGCCGACGGATGCGCAGCGGCGTTCGGATACGTACGATGGACGGGCACCAATTTCCGCGATGATTTCCAGATCTTCTCTATCACGAGGCCGGCGGTTTCGTGACTGGCGTTGGCGCGCTGTTGCTGCTGGCCTCGTGGCCGCCGTTGCTTTGCTAGTCAGTGTCGAAGCGCTCTATCCCCACCATCGACCGCTCACGCTTGAAACGGCGACTGCGGAGCAGCGCTCGGTCCGCCTCGAAGACGGATCGCGAGTAGAGCTCGCTGGTGAGACGAGGCTGACCGTGGATCTCGGGAAACGCGTGCGCGTTCTTCGGCTCGAGCGCGGCGAGGCCTACTTCGAAGTCGCACGCGACGCGACTAGGCCATTCGTTGTTAGTGTCGGCGACCACGAGGTGCGTGCCGTCGGGACAGTATTCGATGTGGCGACACAATCCGAGCGCACTGTCGTCACAGTGTCTGAAGGCGTGGTTCAGCTACGGTCGAGCGTAGCGGAGGATAGCGCGGCCAGAGCGCCGGAGGCATCGGTACTCAAACTCGGCGCAGGAGACCAGGGGTGCGTCGACCACCTCGGGATGCGGCGATTGGCGACCAACCTGGGACCGGAATTTACCGCGCCGTGGCGTGATGGGCATCTCCAATACTTGGCCGAAGATTTGCGATATGTGCTCGACGACATGAACCGCTACGTTGGGAAGAAAATCGTCGTCACTGACCCACGGGTCGGCCGGCTACGGTTCACAGGGACCGTATTTCTCAATCGCCCCGACGAATGGCTCGCAACGCTCTCGCGGAGCTTCCCGGTCAAAGTAGTCCCTGCGGGTAATGAGCGTTTGCTGGAGCTCGACTCAAAGTCGCCAAAGCAAGCGCAGTAGCCCTCAAGAACCCGCACCCGGTGAGGTCAGGACTTCCTGATCTACGGGCCACGACTTCCGCTTTTGCGCTCTCGCCCGTCTTATGCTCGGGAGGCGGTGCCAATGCGCACTGCCGAGCGCAACGTCTGGGGGTACGATGAACACGAATGGCGCTCGCGCTCCAGCGGCGGTCTTTTGGGCGATCGCGGTCCTGCTTCTCGCGGCGCGCGGTGCCGCCTGGGGCGCTTCGCCGACGGAGGTGCGCGAGTACAACATACAGCCCCAGCAGCTCGACTCGGCACTGCTCGAGTTCTCCCGGCAGGGGGACAGGCAGGTCATTGGAGCAACCGATGCGGTGAAGGGTCGTCGAACCGCCGGCGTCGTGGGTCGCTTTACTGTCGTGGACGCACTCAAGAGGCTACTGGCAGGAACCGGACTTTCGTACGAACTCGTTGGGGCGCAGTCCGTGCGCATCGTCGCTGAGAGCGGCGGTAGCGGAGGATCGCTCGCCGTACCGAAACCAACGCCACCATCAGCCGCAAAAGTGCAACCGGGATCGGAAGAAGGCCTCGAAGAGGTCATAGTTACTGCAGAGCGTCGCGCGGAACCTCTGCAGGACGTGCCGATCAGCGTCACCGCCTTCTCGCAGGAGCAGATGGACGTTGAGGGCCTTCGCAGCATCGATGACATTACGCGGCTGACGCCCGGCGTCAACTTTCAGCGCACCGGCGGATCATCCAACAACTACAACGGCGAGGAGTCCGAAATAGCAATTCGCGGCATCCAGTCGAGCGCTGGACCCCAAACGACCGGAATCTATCTGGACGACACACCCATTCAGGGCCGGCACCTGCAGTTCAGCACAGTGAACGCCTATCCGGCTCTCTTTGACCTCCAGAGCGTCGAGGTGCTTCGTGGGCCTCAGGGCACTCTGTTCGGCGCGGGGTCCGAGGGCGGTACCGTGCGCTTCATAACGCCAGAGCCGAGCCTGCAGAATTACAGCGGCTACCTGCGGTCCGAGGTCGCCGATACCGACGGCGGTGCGCCGAGCTACGAGCTTGGTGCGGCTGCCGATGGCCCGATATCGGACGGCACTTTAGGCTTCCGCGTCAGCGCCTCCTACCGGCGTGACGGTGGCTGGGTCGACCGTGTGGACGATCAGACCCAAGCGGTTGTGGAATCCAACTCGAACTGGCAGGAAACCTACGTACTCAGAGGCGCGCTGGCCATTGCGCCGACGTCTACGCTTACTATAACCCCGTCAGTCTACTTCCAGGAGTTATACGTCAACGATACGGGGGACTTCTGGAGCTTGTTTTCGAACATCGATGAGGGCGTTTTCCGTAACAGCAACCGTCTCAACAACAAGAGCAGCGATCCATTCATTCTCCCCGCGATCAAAGTCGACTGGAACTTAGGCTCAATGCGTCTCATCTCGAACACGGCGTATCTGTCCCGCGACCAGCACGCACGCACTGACTACACGAGCAGCGACAACGTTGTATACACGGGCAACGTATTTGCGCCTCCCGGCTACGTTGCCCCGGCATACTTCACCGACACGCAGAACAATTTCGTCCAGGAAGTACGCCTGCAATCGGCAGAGCAGGGCAGCAAGCTCAACTGGGTCGCCGGATTCTTCTATGGACGGCAGAGCGAGAATACGACTGAAATCATCTACGACCCCTTACTGCGTGCCCATGTCATCGAGCAAACGGGCATGGATCTGGTTGGCCCGGAGCTGCCAGGCGGCTACATCTACATTCAGTCGCCATTCAAGGCCATCGATGCTCAGTACGCGCTATTTGGCCAGGCCGACATGGAAGTCTTGCGGGGCCTGCGGTTGACCGCTGGCCTGCGCGTGGCCCGGGTTGATTTTCAGGGCGAGGCGTACGAAGCGTCTGCACCAGCGAACGTTCCGCCAATTACATCGAGTGCCTCTTCCAGCCAGAATCCCGTGACACCACGGGTCGGTGTCAGCTACCAGCCGGATCGAGACAATCTGTTCTATGCGTCGGTGGCAAAGGGCTACCGGATCGGCGGCATCAACGTCGCGCTGCCGCCGCTGTGCGCTTCTTCGCTTGCGGCACTCGGTTACCCCGACGGAACGCCGCCGCAGTATGAGTCAGACAACGTCTGGAGCTACGAACTCGGCGAAAAAAGCTCTCTGTGGGACAGGCGCATTCTGATCGACGCAAGCGTCTACTGGATCAACTGGCAGCAGATTCAGCAGAACGTCTATCTGCCATCCTGCGGCTACGAATTTACCGCGAATCTTGGCAAGGCAGTCAGCAAGGGCGGCGATCTGGATGCTCGGGCGCGCGTCACAGAGGCATTGACGGTCGGCCTTACGTTAGGTTATTCGGACGCGGCGTACACGGAAACGATCCCGGGTTCTTCGGGCAATGTCATTACGGCCGGAGACCATCTGCCGGCGGCACCATGGACGATAGTCGCGTCAGCCGAATATGTGTTCACGCAGCTTGGCCAGCGCACGCCATATTTCCGCGTGGACTATCAGGAGTCGACTGCCCAGAAGAGCGTCACGCAGGTACAAGATCCTCAGTACGTTCTCTATGATCCGACCATCCCGCTGCTACCGACGACGAAGGCACTCGCAGCGCGCAGCGGGGTGCGATTCGGGGGGTTCGACATTTCGGTGTTCGGGAACAATCTCCTGAATACCCATCCGCTGCTCTACGCGTCGCACGATCTTGTCACCTCACCCCTCTACTTTCAGTACACGTGGAGGCCGCGGACGGTTGGGCTGACGGCAACTTACCGTTATTGACGTTCGGGAAGCCGCGTCGTGCTAAACAAAGCTCTTACTCTGGCGGTACTCACTCTCCTCGCCTCTTTTGGGACAGCGGCGGATTATGCACCGGGAGCGCCGCGCCCACGTGCCCGTGACTTGGGGATCCCGTTCGACGGGACGGCCGGTCCACTCAACGCCATCACGGATGTAAAGGGCGTAGCAGTGGGGCACACAACCCTAATTTCGGGTAACGGTGCTCTGCACGTCGGAGAGGGTCCTGTCCGCACCGGGGTAACGGCGATACTGCCTCGCGGCAAATCGCTGTTCGATCCAGTTTTCGCCAGCTGGTTCTCTCTCAATGGCAACGGCGAGATGACGGGAACGACATGGGTCGAGGACTCTGGGTTTCTAGAGGGTCCCGTGATGCTGACCAACACTCATAGTGTGGGAACGGTGCGCGACGCTGTGATCGCCTATCGACTCAAACGTAAGACTGAGACCACGGAGTTTCTCTGGTCGCTTCCTGTAGTGGCTGAGACTTGGGATGGTTATCTCAACGACATAAGCGGTTTTCACGTCAAGCCCGGCGATGTGTTCCACGCACTCGACGCGGCGCACGGCGGTGCAGTCGAGGAAGGCAATGTGGGCGGCGGAACCGGAATGACCTGCAACGACTTTAAAGGTGGAATCGGTACCGCATCGCGGCTGCTCGACGCAAAGTATGGTGGCTACACAGTGGGTGTGCTGGTGCAGTGCAACTACGGTATGCGGAGCCAGTTACGAATCGCCGGAGTGCCTGTTGGTCGGGAGATCCCCGGACCGTCCGTGTACGGCGATGATATCGGTTCGATCATAGTGGTGGTCGCGACTGACGCGCCGCTGATGCCAACTCAGCTGCGCCGGGTCGCCAAGCGTGTGACTCTAGGCCTCGGACGACTCGGCAGCTTCTCCGGCGTGGATTCGGGCGACCTGTTCATCGCTTTTTCGACAGCGAACCCCGGAGCGGCTACGGCAGATCCTCGCGCGCAAATCACGATGCTCTCGAACGAGAGACTGAATCCGATATTCCTCGCTACGGTGCAGGCGACTGAAGAAGCGGTGGTCAACGCCATGGTTGCCGCTGACACAATGACGGGGGCGGACGGTCATACCGTGCAGGCGCTCCCGCACCAGGCGCTCAGAGATATCCTTAAGAAATATAATCGGCTGACTCGATAATCGTTCGTCTGACTCGCGAGTGCATCTCACCGCGTGCTGACAGATTGGAACAAGACGAGACCGCATCCGGGCGATGTTTGGATTCGTTACGCCGACCGCCTGAGCCCATCGACAGACCGTCAAAGCAGCGCGCCCTGCTTCGCAAGCTCAGCGGGGTCAAGGCCCGAGCGCAGGAGGCCAATGATGATGAACTGCCAAGGCCGCTTGTGCATGTTGCCCATTATGAAGTGTAGGTTGCGTGTGAGCATGTTGGTGCCGTACTCGTGCGCCATCATCTTGAGCGCCTCATCGCGAGACCCGTACTGCCGCTGATAGGCGAGATAGGCAGCCTGGACCTCCCAGTCATGAATCGCTT
>Ga0210398_10003978_pt1 | contig 14025 bp, 7 predicted proteins | sample IncBWC4OmetaG_FD_161047 | JGI IMG/M metagenome (GOLD analysis project Ga0210398, IMG submission 161047) | Forest soil microbial communities from Barre Woods Harvard Forest LTER site, Petersham, Massachusetts, United States - Inc-BW-C-4-O | ecosystem: Environmental > Terrestrial > Soil >...
CCTGCGCGACCAGATCAAGCGCGTCCGCATGGTGAACACATCCGATTCCGATATCGCCACCGCGTTCATCGGCGACACGGGAGCCTCCGCCGTAGTCACGTGGAAGCCGATGGTTTCGCAGCTCGCGAAGCTCAAGGGTGTCGCGTCGCTGTTCAATTCGTCGCAGATTCCGGGCGAGATTCTCGACCTCATGGTGGTCCGCACCGACGTCATCGACCGGCCCGATGGCTCGGGGCAGAAATTCGCCAAAGCGCTTGCCGGCGCGTGGTTTGAGATGCTGGCGCAGATGTCCGTCAAAGGTCCGGCTGGCGACAAGGTGCTCGCGGCCATCGCGGAAGGCTCGCAGGATACGCTCGAATCTTACAAGGAACAGCTCAGCACCACCAAGATGTTTTACACCGCGCAGTCCGCCGTGGATTTTGGCGCGTCACCCGATCTGAAACAGAAGATGGCGCTGGTTCGGCAATTCTGCTTCGACCATAGCCTGCTGGGCGCCAACACCAAATCCGTCGACGATGTCGCCATCCGCTACCCGGACGGCGCGGTGCAAGGTAAAGCCGATCGCGTCCGCCTGCAGTTCGAGCTGGCGTACATGAAGATGGCGGCGGAGGGGAAACTGTAACATGTCGGCCGGCCTGCTTTCCATTTACGCCAAGCCCAGCCGCGCGTGGAGCGTGCTGCTTTCGTGGACGCTGTTCATCACCGGAATCGGCGCGTATCTATATGTCTCGCACGCGCGGCATCTGGATAACCCGGAAGACCGAGTCATGCCCACAGTCGCGCAGATGGCCCGCGGAATGTATGACGCGGCGTTGCGTCCGGCGGAAGAGGATGAGGCGCAGCCGACAGACGGCTCGTTAGTGCAACGCTTCCTCAACAGCATGTTATGGAAAGACACTAAGGCCACTTCGCGGCGCTTCTTCCTCAGCATGATTCTGCTGATTCCCGCCGTCCTGATAGGTCTGCACATGGGGCTGTTTCCCTACGTGGGCGCGTTCTTTCTACGCTTCGTGCTGTTCTTCGACAAGATCGTGGCGCTTTCGCTGCTGCCGATTCTATTCATCGCGTTTGGAATCGACGAGCTCGCCAAGGTCATGCTGATCGTGGTGGGCGTTGCGCCCACCATCATACTCGACACATTCAACCTGACTCGCAGCGTGCCCGGCGAACAAACCGTCAAGGCCTTCACGCTGGGCGCGAGCGATTTCGATGCGGCGTACCGCGTGGTGTTCAAACAGATTCTGCCGCGGGTGCTCAATAGCATCCGGCTGAATCTCAAATCGGTCATGCTGTTTCTGTTCGCGGGCGAAATGATCGCCTCTACCGACGGCCTGGCGTATCGCATCGCGCTGCTGCGCCGCCACATGGGCATGGATGTGATCGTGCCCTACGTGCTTTGGGTGGCGCTGCTGCTGTTTCTGGTAGACCTGGGGATGCGCCTGTTGAACCGCAAATTGCATCCGTGGTTCCGGGAGTCTTAGCCGCCATGCCGCTGATCGAAATGAGTGACATTACGGTGGCGTACGGCGCGGCGCCTGGGTCGCCGCTGCGCACCGTGCTCGACGGCATCGGCCTCAATATCCACGAAGGCGAATTCGTCTGCGTGCTGGGGCAGACGGGATGCGGAAAATCCACTCTGCTGCGCCTGGTGCTCGGCTCGGAGCAGCCCATGAGCGGACGCGTGCTCATCGACGGCCGCGTGCACGACCGTCCCGACCGCACGCGTGGTTACGTTCCGCAGAAGTATTCGCTGTTCCCGGATAAGACCGTGCTCGATAACCTGACCTTCGGTCCGGAGGCGCTGGAGTTCAGCCTGTTCGGCCGCCTGACGCCGCAGTTCTACCGGCGCAGGCGCGAGTTCCGCCGCGAAGCTTTCGATTATCTGCGCCGCATCGGCCTGCATGAATCGGACGCGCGCAAGTATCCCGACCAGCTATCCGGCGGGATGCAGCAGCGCGTCGCCATCGCTCAAGCTCTGATGACGCGTCCCAGAATCCTGCTGATGGACGAAGCCTTCAGTGCACTCGACCCGGGCACGCGCAAAGACATGCAGTGCCTCCTCCGGCAACTGTGGAAGGACTTCGGCGCCACTATCCTCTTTGTGACTCACAATACTCACGAGGCACTGACACTGGGCACGCGAGTGGTAGTGCTGGCAAAGGAAGGCGAAGGCGGTTCGCGCGTGGCTTTGGATTTGCCGCTGCCTGAGCCGCGTCGCGAAGAGGATATAGCCTGGTTGGTGCGCCGCCTGGAGAGCGTTTCTCAGGGCGCGGCTGCTTCTGGATCGCCGGCCGCGGTTACTTCTTCTGAGTCGCCGGCCGCGGCTCTCTCGGGAAGATCGTAAAATCGCGCAGCGCCAGCTTCACAGGCTTGGCTTGCATCTGCTCCAACCCGGCCAATAGCTCCAGTAAGTGCGCGCGTCCCAATTCCAGGCTGTGTTCGTGCGGCTGATAAGTCGTGCCGATCGGATAATCCACATACGGCGTGGCAGACTGCTCGATGTGACACCCCAGAATATGCGCCACAGCGCGGCCTTCGGTGAACATCACCAACCGCTGCGTGCTCGCGAGATACACCGGAAAATCGGAGATATACAACCGCCCGGGATATAGGTTATCGCCAGTCAGCAGAATGCCGGTCTGCCGGTCATAGTAAGCCACCGCCGCAGGCTGATGGCCGGGGATTCCGATCACGTCAAGCACGCGCCCGCCCAGGTCGATAGCGCCGGCTTGCTCCGGCCAATTCGCAATGCCGAAAGCCTGCTGCACCGCCTCAACAGTCGCCGGTACTAGCGTGGTATCCGGCATCCCAGCGAAGCCTTTGTCCCCGCCGATGTGATCGCCATGGCCGTGCGAATGCGCCACCACCAGCGCGATTGAGGCGCGCTTCTCGCGCTTCAGCCACTTGCCGATCAGCTCTTGCACCACCGCGGCGGCATCGCTCTGCCCCGCTCCGGTGTCTATTAGCAGCGCACGGTCGTGCCCGAAAAATAGATAGAGGAACGGCTTCTCGTAGTTCGTGCAGCCGGACTCGCGCAGTATGTAAAGGCTGGGGTTGTACTCGTGAATCTGCCACGCCGGAACTTCGATGCAGTTAGGACCGCCCGTGATCCAGACTTTGGGGAGCTCTCCCGGTTCGAGGCTTGTGGGCAGAACCGGGAGAGGCGCTTGCGCCCGCATCGCCGCGAGCGCAAGCAAGAGACAGGAGATTCGGAGAGTAGGTTTCAAAACTCGTATCTTAGCGCGAACTGCATCACCCGCGCCGGCAGGCTCGACGAGCCGGTGGAGGTAATTTCGCCAAACGTCGTCGGGGCGTTGATGCTCAGGTTCGTCGACGACGGGTTGTTCCACTGCACGGTGTTGAATGCATTGAAGGCTTCTCCCCGGATGGAGATACGGTGAGACTCATGTATCCGAAACGATTTGCTGACGGCGAGGTCGGTGTCGAACGTGCCGGGGCCGCGAAGAATGCCGCGGGTTCCCACCGTGCCGGGATACTGGCCGACGAACGAGTTCACCGCGCTGGTGTTCGCGAAGATGCTCGGGCTGCCGGTCTGGTCAAACGTCAGACCGTTGGCCGGCAGTGGCGAACCCGGCCGCAAAATCGCGAACGCGGAATATTCGTAGTTCACGTTGTAGACGCCCCCATCCGAAAGGGTCAACGGATTGCCTGAGTGATAACTCACCAAGGTTGCCACCTGCCATCCCCCTATCGCATAATCCAACCACTTCGGGATGGTATTCAGTAACGCTTTCCCCCTACCTACGGGTAATTGGACAACCGCGTCGGCAGTAATTGTATGTTTCTGATCGAAGTCGGATGGCCCGCGATATGCGTTGGGGTTGAACGCGTCCTGCAGCGCGGCGCCGCCGCTGGTCTCCGATGCGGAGCCATTATCGAGAGAGTGAGAAAACGTATAGTTGAAGTCATAGCCCCAACCGTTTTGCACCGCGCGGCGTAATACTACTGTGGCCGCGTGGTATGCCGACTTACCGGCGTTTATGAACGTCTCCAGACCCGAATCCTGCATGGGGTAGAACGTGTTGCACCCATAGAGCGAAACGCAGCCGCCATTGGACTGGCGAATGCGGTCCATATCGTTCATCGTATCAAGGTCGCTGCCCGCGTAGTTACCGAACAGATCGTAAAAGTAATTGGCGGACGCGCTGCCGGTGATGTACTCATTCTTGGCTCCGGGGAAAATGTCCTCGAAGAACGCCTGGTTCGGGACCAGGCTCGGATTCGCCTTCACCTGCGTTGCCGTCAGGCCGTTGTCGTAGAGCTTCGCGAAAACCGTGCTGGCCTGCGCCCACGTCTGTCCCGACTTAGTATCTTTGAACTGCGTCAATGGCTGTGCAATATCCGACTGCAATAAACCGCGGTGGCCCAGACGGCCCGCGTAACCCAATTCGATAGTCATCTTATGCGGAATGGGTCGCGCGTAGTTGGCATTTAGGACGTATTCGTAAGGCGCCTTCAGATTACTCGCCACGCCTTCGAACGTCGTAAACCCGCCAGTGACCAGAGGCGGCGTGTAAGTCGGGTTGAACGAGACTCCAGCCAGAGTCGGCAGCGCCGGCAATGAGCTGCCGCCGTAGCGGAACGAAGTGGTGAAGTTCGTATTCACCGGCTGCGCCACTGTGCTGGCAAGTCCGGGCGAACCGGATGTCGCGAAGTCTTCCACCATCGCGCTGCCGTAGTTATCGTATACAATTCCGGCGCCGGCGCGAAATACGCTACCTTTGCCCATGATCTTCTCAATCATCGAGCCGCCTTCCGGAACGTAGGCGATGGCCGCGCGCGGCGCCCAGTCGTTCTTGTCGGTGGGGTAGTAGTTCGGCCCGTTGTTTTCCGGACCGCCGATTTCCCATGAGACAAAAGCGTCCGGCAGCGAATTGCCGGGGATGCCGGCCGCTTGAGCGCCAACCCGCTCGGCGAAGTATTGGTTCAGATTAGTCGCAGGCACAACCTGCTGGCCGTTGAACGCGCGCGGCACTCCGAAGAGCGAATACCGCAGACCCAATGTAACTGTAAAATTCTGTTTCCAGCGGAAGGTATCCTGGGCGTACTCTTCAGACTGATTGGAGCCGAAGTTGTAAGTTAGCGGCTGTCCGAAGGCGATGGCTTGGCCGTTTACCAGGTAATTGTAAGTGGCGCCGTAGTTATTGACGATTCCCAGAATCGCTCCGAAGGCATTTGTCACGTTGGTGCTGCTGGAAAGAGCGGCGCCATTGAGGTAAGCGGTCACGTTGTTATCTATATCGTTGCCCAAGCCGAGCAACGTATTCCGGTTGAAACTGTAACTCGGCTCGTTGTTGAACGACAGTTTGTCGTTATCGATAAACCGCAGGTTGACGCCAACCTGAAGCGTGTGCCGGCCCTTGGTCCAGGTCAGATCGTCGGTAATGTTAGTGGTAGGCGCGTCGCGCTGGGACGGGCGCGGCGTAGCTTGAAGGGCAGTGAAGCCGAAGGTGGGAATCACGTTTTCGTTGCCCGTGGATGAATTGCCCAAGCGCGTGTAGCCGTAATTGAGATTGTTCACCAGATGCGTCGAGAGAACCGCCGTATACCGGGCCGCTACGCCGCGGGAGTTATCGAGCGACTCGGACGCCGACGCCTGGCCCGGGAACTGCGCCGTGGTCCCAGTCTGCGCTGCGCCGTTCAGAGTTCCGCGCACCATCAAGGTGTGCTTGCCGGCCGCATCGATGTTGTAATCCATTCTGCCCACCATCGCGTGATTGTCCACCACGTTGGGGGCGTTAAACAGCAGATCGTTGAAATTAAGACCCTTGTCGGATGCAGCCAGCGGGTCGTTGCCCTGCGGGTACTGTTGCATCAAACTCACTATGTACTGGTTCTCTCCCTGGTGAAGCGGGTCGATGGCGGCAACATCCGACGGACTGAGTTGGACTATCTGGCCGCTCTTCTCCTGAACTTCGACGATGCCCTGCCTGAAGGTAGCGCTGGGAACCGTGGCCGTCTTGGCGGTGGCGCTTCGGTCCTGCCTGCCCTCGTAATTGAAGAAGAAGAATACCTTCCTCTTCAGAACCGGACCGCCGAGAGAGGCGCCGTATTGATTACGGTTGAGCGCCGCGCGCGGCGTTCCGGCACGGTTGCTGAACCAGTTATTGGCCGAGAAGTCGGTGTTGCGGTTGTACTCGTAGAGCGATCCGTGGAACTGGTTCGTCCCGCCCTTGGTCACAATGGCAACCTGCCCGCCGGCGGACCGGCCCAAGTCGGCTCCCAGGCCGGCCACCGTGGTTCGGAACTCCTGAACGGAATCGAGTGGAATCGGCAGCACGGCGTTAAAGCCGTTGGCGCCCTGGTTGTCATTCACGTCCACGCCATCCAGCAGCACGTTGTTCTGATCGGGCCGGGAGCCCAGCACCTGGCCCGACGACGTCACGCCCGGCTGGACGCTCAACAGCGCCACCACGTTGCGTGTCTGTAGCGGGATTTCTCTGATCTGCGTTTCGGTAAACGGATTGCCCACCGACGCGTTCTCCGTGTTGACCACGGTCGCCGATGCAGTGACATTGACTGTCTCACTCACTTGGCCCACTTCCAGCTTCATGTTGAGCGTTGACGGCGTGTCAACCTGCAAAGTTAGCTCCGCCCGTTCCATGCGGAAACCCGGCTTTTCCACGCTGACCGCGTAAGTCCCGGGCTGCATCTGGAGCAAGCCATACTCGCCGAGGCGATTCGTCACAGTACGGCGTTCCGCCGAAGTGCCTTGATTTTTTGCGGTCACAACCGCTTCGGGGATTGCGGAGCCCTGCGAATCGGTGATCACGCCTTGCAGCGACGAGCTACTCTGCGCCGCTAGAGACAGAGCGCCTGCGAAAAGCGCTATTGCAAATCGAGTCATTGGGACTATCCTCCATTGCGTAGATGGGTGCTTCCAGCTAACCCGCTCGACGGAGATGCGCCTTGTCTCGACAGGGAGGCCTTACTTTACACGGATAGCTTCACAGACTTGAGAAATGAGTGATTCCTACCCCTGAAATAAGCTGTTGATAGAGTCTACTAGGAGGCGGTGCTCGGGGTCAAATCAAAAACTACTATCTGCCCGATTGATTTCCTGAATTACGCGCTAATGAGGTGCTGAACACACTAATATCATGACTGAACGCAACAATATCGTGGCGCACGCACTCCTGCGTGCCGCGTTCACACTCGTGTGAACGCGCTTTTTCGCCGACGCCTATCAACGCGTCCCAATGATCGGGGGCCTCTCGCGCATAAGTGCGTGCGCCAATATTTACGCGATCAAGTCGTGCAGAACATTCCCCGACACATCCGTCAGCCGGAAATCCCTTCCGCTGTACCGGTAAGTCAACTTCGTGTGATCGATGCCGAATAAGTACAAAATAGTCGCATGAATATCGTGTACATGAACTGGCTTCTCGATCGCCTTGAAACCGAAATCGTCGGTTGCGCCATAGATCGTGCCGCCCTTGACGGCGCCGCCGGCCAGCCACATGGTGAACCCGAATGGATTGTGGTCGCGGCCTCGCTTGACGCTTCCGCTCGCGCCGCCCACTTCCCGCACCGGAGTCCGGCCAAATTCGGAACCGCAAACCACCAGCGTGTCTTTCCAAAGTCCGCGCGACTTGAGATCCTTGATCACCGCCGCGAAGCCCTGGTCGGAGTTCTTGGCGTTGGTCTTGTGCGCGAAGATATCGCCGTGGGCGTCCCATGGATCGCCCTGCGAATAGTACACCTGAGTCATGCGGACTCCCTTCTGCGCGAGCCGCACGGCGGTCAAGCATCCGCGCGCCACCGGGCCCGGACCATAGAGATCCAGCGTGGCCTGCGATTCCTTGCGGACGTCGAACACTTCCGGAGCGTCGGTCTGCATGCGGTAGGCGATCTCCATCGACTTGATCACCGCTTCCACCTGCTGATCCGACCCCGTCTGCTCCGCGCGCATACCTTCCAGCTTCTGCAGCAGGTCGAGCTCACGGCGCTGTTCCACCATGGAAAATTTGGTGTTATTGACGTAGCTGATTAGCTTCTTGGGATCGAACGTCCGCTCGATCACGACCGGTTTAGGCTTCGCGTCCTTACCATCTTTTGCTTTGTCGCCGGCCTTTTCCTCGGCTTCAGCCATGGCATCCGCCATTTCCTGATCGGCTGGATCGGCGTCCGGATTGTCCGCGGCCGTTTGGACGCGATTGGAAATATAGGTACCTTGGTTGATGGCCGGAAGAAACCCATTGCTCCACAGCGGCGATCCTACCGTAGTGGGAACGTTCGGACACAAGACAACATATCCGGGAAGATTTTGATTCTCCGTTCCCAGGCCATAAGTGAGCCATGCGCCCATGGACGGCCGGCCCGCCTGGTTAGCACCCGTGTTCAACATCAGGCACGACGGTTCGTGGTTCGGAATATCCGTATAGACCGATCGCACCCAACAAATGTCGTCGGCGACTTCCCCTAAGTGCGGCCATAACTCGCTGACATCCATCCCGCAGTTGCCGTACTTCTTGAACTTGAAGGGCGATTTCATCAACTCGCCTGTGCGGCGCTCAGTCTTGACTGTTCCACCGGGCAGCGGCTGGCCGTCGTACTTATCGAGAGCGGGCTTGGGGTCGAAGCTATCCACGTGAGATAGTCCGCCATTCATGAATAAGAAGATTACCCGCTTAACCCGCTGCGGATAGTCGAGCTTGGCGGCGCCGAGCGTGGCGCCATCGGGTCCTGCAAGAGGCATAGCCTTCGCCAGCGAGTTACCCAGCATTCCGGCGAAGGCCATCATGCCGAAGCCGTTGCCAACGCGCCGTAGCGCATCTCTGCGTGTTACCGGATTCGAAGACTTATGTTCAAACATTAACGATTCCTTCGCAGGCCACGGGCCCGCGCCGCTAGTTAATAAACAAAAACTCACTCGAGCTGAACAGCACCTTGGCATAGCGTCCCCATGCCGTCGGCTCATACTTCACATCGGCTGCAGCGCCGCGCCCCCGGCCGCCACGCCCGCCGCCCGCGCCGCCGAATCCACCCATGCCGCCCATCATTCCCATGCCCATGGGCGCGGCGCCGCCCGCCGCATCTCCAGCGTTGTTCGCTCCATCCGCGCCCGCTCCACCCTCCGCCGCCGGCGTTTCCGTGCTGGCGGCTGGAGCAGTACCCATTCCGCCCCTGCCACCGCCGCGGCCCCCACGCCCGCCGCCCTCCGGCGGTTTATTCTTGTTCTCTTCGTACTCCCGCAGCGGTTCCGAGTGCAGATAATCCAGGCCCAGCTTCACTTCCTCTTCGTTCGGCTCTCTACCGTAAGCCAGCATATAAACCTTGTGGATGCGCGAACGGTTGTCCGGTTCCAAGGCCACCCGCTTAGCCAGCTCCTCGGACTCCACCTGGATGAAATCGCTATTCATCAGGAATAGCCGCTGCAACGGCACAGTGGTCACGAACCTTTTTTCGGCGCTGATGTTAGGCGTCGGGAAATCGAACAGTTGCAGGTATTCGTCTAACTTATAGCGGCTTACTTTCCCATATACGGTTCGACGCGTATAGCCCGGGCTCAAATCTTCGCTCGGTCCGCCTAGCGAGTTATCCAAATTGCCCGCAACCATAAGTACCGAATCGCGGACCTGCTCGGCGTCCATGCGTTTGTGGTCCGCGCGCCAGTAGAGCCGGTTGCCCGAATCCTTGGCGAAATTCGCCTGATCCATCTCAGTGCTAAGTTGGTACACCGAGCTCAACATAATCTGCCGGTGAAGCTTCTTCATCGACATGCCATTTTTCGCGAACTCACTGGCAAGATACTCGAGTAGCGCGGGATTAGTAGGCCGTTCGCCCGTCATGCCGAAGTTACTCGGTGAATCCACGATACCGGTTCCGAAATGTCCCTTCCAGATACGGTTCACAATGACCCGCATCGCCACCGGCTGTTTCACAATATCTTCCGCCAGTTCCAGACGCCCGCTGCCGTCTTTGAAAGGTTGCGGTTCGTCTTTGGACAGCATGCTCAGAAAATGCCGCGGCACTTCCGGTCCGAGATTGTTCGGATTTCCCCGAAGGGCCAGGGGCAAATTTACGGGCTGCTTGGCGTCTTCCACGCCATGAAGAAATGGATACCCGGGATCCAACTTCTTGCGCCACTCATCGATGTCGGCCTTGATCGCGGCCATTTGCGCCTGTGCCTGCCCGCCGGTACGGCTTTCGAGTCCCCATCCCCGGAACAGCAGCACGCCGGGCTTGCCGCCGCGGCCGCCCGCGGCCATCATCGCCGCCGGGTCGTCTGAATCGCGCAACTCCCGCTGGAAAACTTCGGTCCAGAGGTTGTTCTCTTCTTCCGGCATATTCTTCAGCCGAAGGCCGCAATTGGGGCAAAAATCGTCGTTGGTGATGAATTCGTTGGGCTCGTTGGCGCGCTTCTTCTTCTTGGTCCCTTCGAGCGCTTTGGCGGCGATCACCTCGTTTTCTTCGTTGAGATCCCTGCGCGCCAGCATCACCTTCACCACATTGGCCTGGAACTCCTCCGCCAGTTTCTTCACTTCCTGATTACCGCCGCCGCCGGCGCCACCCCTGCCGCCGCGGCCGCCACCGCCGCCTCCACCCCCGCCGCCACGGCCACCTCCACCGCCCGCTGCCGCAGGAACGGCCTTTTTCATGAGGGCCTGCCACGCTTCCTTGTAGTGGTACTTATCGGTGGTCTTCGCCATGTACGCGATCCACCGCTCCAAAATCTCGTAGTCGAGTTTTCTCGATTCCACTACCGTTTCGGCTTCCCTCTTCTGGCCGGCCACTTCATAAGCGCCTTGCAGGTAGTTAGCCGTCTGGAATGCGAGAGACTCCGCTAACTGCGTGGCTAAGTTGGTTTGCAGTTCCTGTAACGCCTTCTGCTTTTTTTCCACTTCCTCTTCGATCTTCGTCTGCTGATCCACCACCGATTTCGGCGCCAGCGGATACCTGTGATACGCCGTATTCAGAAACACGCCCGCCAGCGAGTAATAGTCCGTTTGCGGAATTGGATCGTACTTATGGTCGTGACAGCGTGCGCACGCTACAGTCAGTCCAAGAAAGCCGCGAGTCACCACATCCACGCGGTCGTGACGCTCGTCGGCGCGAGTTACTTCCACCGCGCCATTGTCGTAATACCAGGGACCAAGGCCCAGAAATCCCGTTGCCGGCAGCGTCTTATAGCGTGTCTTCTCGTCCAGCAGGTCGCCCGCAATTTGCGCCTTCACAAACTGGTCGTAAGGCATGTCGTCGTTGATCGCCTGAATCACCCAATCGCGATAAATATATGCATTCGGGTAGGGATGGTAGCCCCTCGGATTCGGGTTGAGGCTGCGATAATCGTCCTCGCCGTAACGCGCCACGTCCAGCCAGATCCGGCCCCAGCGCTCGCCGTAATGCGGCGATGCCAGCAGGCGGTCCACCACCTTCGGGAATGCGTCCGGAGCGGTATCTTTCTCGAATGCTGCGATCTCCTCCGGCGTCGGCGGCAGACCCGTCAGATCCAATGTGGCGCGCCGGATCAAATCGTGCCTGCTGGCCGCGCGAACCGGTTTCATGCCATCTTTTTCGAGCCTCGCCAACACGAACTTGTCGATCGCGGTCTTCGTCCATTTGGCGTCCTTCACCGCCGGTGGCTGCGGATCGGTGAGCGGAATCAGCGACCAGAAATTCTTGCGCTCCGCCGAAATCACATACTTATCGCCGGCCTTGTTTTCTTTGACCGCCACAACAACCGGCGCCGCCGCGGCCCCGCCCGGCCAAACCGCGCCGCTCTTCACCCACGAAACCAGGTCTTCCACTTCGGCATCGGAAAGCTTTCCGCCCATAGGCATCTTGAGCGCGGGGTCGATCTGGCGCACCGCGCGTATCAGCCACCTTTTATCCGGATCGCCCGGAACCACCGCCGCGCCGCGCCCGCCGCCCCTGAGCATCGCTTCCTGGCTGTCCACGCGCAGTCCGCCTTGCGACTGTGAGGAACTGGCATGGCACGAGTAGCAGTTGTTCGCCAGCACCGGCCGTATTTTAGTTTCGAAGAAATCCGAAGTGGAGGCAGCGGAGGGCTGTGCGTGGATCGCGGGAAGTGCAGCAATAGTGGCCAGAAGGGCCGGAAGACAGCGCATAGTTTATCTCACGATGCAGACAGTTTAGCAGGCTCAAGGCGTCACGGGGAGCCAAGTGTCGACAGGGAGGTACTATGCGCCGACGGGGGCGAAGCGTCCAAGAGGCCACAATCGACCACGGAAATGCTCCTCTTAGTATCCCCCACGGGCTACAAATGTCAACCCGCTTTGTGAAAATTTGTGCAAAGCTGCTTTAACGTTCCGCGTTTCGGTATATACTGAACCAATCAACGGCTAAGTCCGCCGTCCGTCATGTCACGGTCACACGTCCCTGTCGGGAATCCCCGTTTCACTATAAAAGCGACTTCCTATGCGCATCATAATCGGAGTGTACCTGGCGCTGGCCCTTTCGGCCGCGATGGCTCAACCCGCGGCAAAGCCGGAGGGCGGCGCACAATCGAAGAGAGACATCAAGCGGCCGGCGCCGGTTGTCACAGGCGGCGTGAAAACCCCAGGCGTGCCGATTCCTTTCTCATTGTTGAAAGCCGACGCGGACTTACCCGTTGCCCCGCCGTGGACCTTCGCCGCCGACAGCCTGCTGGTTCCCAACCCGGCGGTGGGCACGCTGGTACGCGTGGATTCCAAGACCAACAAATTGAGTGATCCGGTCGCCGATCTGAGCAAGCCTTGCGGTGGCGCCGCGAATGGCTTCGGCAGTCTCTGGATACCCAGTTGCGACACACAGACGCTGGCGCGGGTCGATCCGAAAACCTGGAAGGTCACCGCCAAAGTGTCCGTTGGAGTAGGGAGCGCTACGCCGGCTGTGGCGGCGACCGCGGACAGTATCTGGCTACTCACCGACGATAAATCGACGCTATCGCGCATCGACCCCGACCAGAACCGCGTTGTCTCCGAGTTACGCCTCGCTGCCGGATGTAACACACTGACTTTCGGCGAGACTGCGCTGTGGCTGACCTGCCCTTCAGAAAACCGCGTCGTCCGCGTCAATCCGGAGACCAACTTAGTGGAGAAGCGCATTGAAGTTTCGGCCGGTCCACGCGCTCTCGCGATTGGCGAAAATTCCATCTGGGCGCTGTGTTTGAAGGACGGCAAGGTGGAGCAGATCGACCCCAAGACGAATAAGGTTTCAAAGACCATCGACCTGGAAGTAACCGGCTCGAGCGAAGGCGGCATTGCAGTCTCGCCGGGCACGATTTGGGTGACCCTGCCAAGCTTCCCGCTCACGCGGATCGATTCCGCCACCGGCAAGGTGATGCAGCAGTTCTGGGGCGCGGGCGGCGGCGCGATTCAATTCGCGTTCAATTCCCTCTGGCTCTCAAACCTGCACCAGGGAACCCTTTGGCGCATCGATCCGAGGCGCGTAATCGCAACCCTGGCGGAATAGCCCATGATAATTCCCAACAACTCTGTGGGACCGGCCTCCCGGCCGGTCCGCGCGCCGGCGGCGCGCTCCGCACCTGACCGCACAGCAGCCCGCGCCGTACGTCTTCTCGCAGCCGTATGCCTCGCCGCCCTATCGCCGCTGGCCGCCGTATACGCTCAAGATCCGCCCGCCTCTGCAACTCCCGCTCCGAAGAAAGGTCCGCGGCAGCCCCGCCCGCCCAAGCCCGGAGTCTCCACGCCCGGCGTGAAACGCGAGATGACCGCCATTACGCCCGAAGCCGTCTTTCCCATCGAGGGAACTCCCGACTGGCAGGTGATCACGGACGAGGCCGTCTGGGTTTCGAATGGTCCCAAGAACACCATCCACCGCCTCGACCCCAAGACCAACAAAGTGGTAGCGGCGATCATAGTAGGTCGCCGGCCATGTTCCGGCCTCGCGGCGGGCTTTGGAAGCATCTGGGTCCCCAGTTGCGGCGATAAGACGGTTTCGCGCGTGGATATCAAGACAAACGAAGTTACAGCGACCGTCGCGGCCACTCCCTCGCAAAGCGAAGGCGGCATCGCGGCGAGTCCCGAGGCTGTGTGGATC
>Ga0210398_10003981_pt1 | contig 14014 bp, 9 predicted proteins | sample IncBWC4OmetaG_FD_161047 | JGI IMG/M metagenome (GOLD analysis project Ga0210398, IMG submission 161047) | Forest soil microbial communities from Barre Woods Harvard Forest LTER site, Petersham, Massachusetts, United States - Inc-BW-C-4-O | ecosystem: Environmental > Terrestrial > Soil >...
TCTCGTTCTCGACTTCATCCACGAGCATCTCGATTTATCCGTTTCTGTTTTCCAGCTTGCCCGTCTGGTCGACCTGTCATCCTCGCAATTTGCGAGGATGTTCAAGGCGTCTACAGGAGTATCCCCACATCGCTATCAACTGAACACCCGGATAGGCAAAGCGCAGGAGCTACTGCTGATGAAAGGAGAGAGCCTTTCCATGGTGGCTGTGGCAACAGGTTTTGCAGATCAGAGCCACTTCACGCGAACGTTCAAGAGGGTCACTGGAGCTACACCCCACGAATGGCATCGGGATCGCACCCCCTAGCGGAGGCGATATGAAACTTATGAGACCAGGGCGCGTTTCTCATGCCGTGCTGTGCTGATTACTCTGACAGGTCATCTTGTGGTTGTTGACTTCCGACAAGGAAGATCCTCAACTGCCGGTTAACACACCAACGCGTTCATCGACGGCGGCGGCTTGGATGAGGGTGATAAGACTTGCCCCCAGCAGGTAGGGTAAGATTCATCAAATTTGGAGCTTCTATTGCCAATGGTGCATTTTCTAATCATTCTTGCGCTTTCTATCGGGTTAATCGCCGCGTTGGGTGGCTGGAGCCGAGATCGAAGATTCCTCTCCGAATCTCGTAAGCGTTCGCAGGATCCGGACGCTGAGGGAACATCCGCACTTGAAAAAGCGAATAAAGATCTGAAAGCTTCGCAAGCCGATTTGCAAAGACGATGGCAGTATCTGGCAGAGGCGCAAAGGCTGAGCCATTCGGGGACTTTTGGATGGAAGGTGCACACCGGCGAACTCGTTTGGTCTGACGAGACCTACAGAATTTTAGGCTTCGCACGAGAAACGCACCCCACGCTCGATCTCGTATTTGACAGAGTTCACCCCGAGGACCGCGACCGGCTGCAACAACTTAGGGACCGTGCCACTCAGAATGGTATGGATTTGGATATCGAACATCGAGTGCTCTTACCTGACGGGGTCATCAGACACGTTCATGTAGTCGCGCATGCAGGTAGAGACAACTCCGGCAACCTCGAATATGCCGGTGTTGTAACAGACATCACCGAACGCAAACGAGCCGATGACGAGCGCGAGGCACTGTCCCGGAGCCTTCAAGAAAGCAAAGCACGACTTGAAGAAGCTCAAAGCGTCGCCCATGTCGGCTATTGGGATTGGGATCTTGAGACAGGCGAGATCATCTGGTCGGACGAGACCTATCGAATATTCGGGTTCAAGCCGCAAGAACGCCGTATGGATATTGAAACGGTTAGCGGGTTGGTCCACCCCGATGACCGCGAGGCACTCTACAGCACAGTAGACGAGGAGGTTGCTGTTGGCGTACATCCAGTTCACCAACATCGGATCGTTCGTCCGAGCGGAGAAGTGCGTAACGTTCAGTCCATTACCTCGAAGCTCTGGAAGACGACGCCTGCGGGACCGGGGAATGGGATTTCCAGAGAGCACAAGAGGCTTTTCGGCACCGTCCAAGACATTACGGAGTTGAAGCGGGCCGAGGAAGCCAGTCTCGCCTTGTCTCGCGACCTACAGGAGAGCAAGGATTGGCTCGAAGAAGCCCAGCGTGTCGCCCACTTGGGCTATTGGGTCTGGGATCTAGAGACAAATCAGGTGATTTGGTCCAAGGAGACGTACCGCATCTTTGGGCTGGATCCAAACGGGGACTCCTTTGACGTCGCGCTTGTGCGCGAGATGATCCATCCCGATGACAGGGAAGCTGTATTTATGACGGCTAAAAAGGCGATTGATACTGCGACACGCGCCGACTGTGAGCATCGTCTTTTTCGTCCCGATGGGGAGATGCGGGTAGTTCATAGCTTGGGTGATGTCAGAAAACATTCACAGGGCCGAATTCAAATGTTCGGTACGACCCAGGACATCACCGACCGGAAACTTGTAGAGGAAGATCGCCAGGCGCTATCCAACGCTTTACAGCAAAGTAACGCAAGGCTTGAAGAAGCTCAGAGATTGGCGCACATCGGGCACTACGAGTGGGATCTCATGGAGAATCGCGTTACGTATTCTGAAGAGCTTTGCCGTATCTGGGGAATACCGCCGGTGAAAGATTCTTTTGACGCGAGTGCGATTTTTGAAAGAATCCATCCGGAGGATAGGGAAAAGGTCTCCCGCGAAGTAGCCGAAGTCATTGGGAACGGGATTCATGCCAAGTCGGAACATCGAATTGTGCTTCCCAGTGGCGAAGTGCGCGTCATCCTGGGTCTTGGAACTGTAAAGAGAGATGCATCGGGGAAAGCCTATGAGATGTTCGGGACCGGTCAGGACGTCACCGAGCGCAAACTAGCAGAACAGGCTCTGCGACAAAGCCAGTTTTATCTGAGCGAAGGGGAACGCCTTGCCCACATGGGGAGTTGGGCGTCGACAGATTTGGGCATTCGTTGGTCAGAAGATTTGAATATCTACTGGTCTGACGAGGTCTACAAGATTTTCGGGTTCGATCCCCAAAAAGGAACTCCGACTCTTCAGCAGTTTTTGAGTGCGGTTCATCCCCAGGACCAAGCCTCGTTGACAGCAACAATGAAGAAGCTGCATGAGGAGCATTGCGGCTGCGATGTTACGAACCGGATAGTTCGTCCCGATGGCGAGATTCGATACGTCAGGTGCGTCGGCATTCCAGTCGTAGAAGATGGAGTGTTTAAGGGATACCAGGGCACGACGATGGACGTCACCGACCAGGAGTTACTGACGCAAGAGTTGCGACGCGAAAAAGCATATCTCGCCGAAGCGCAAAGCCTTACCCACATCGGCAGTTGGGCGACCAATTTCCATACAAAGCAAATGTTCCACTTGTCGGACGAAGTTTATCGTCTGCATGGTTTTGAGCCAGCCCAGGGCTATTTAGTACTCGACCGCTTTTGGGACACCGTTCACCCGGAAGATGCGCCGTTCGTAAAAGCAACGCTTGAGGATGCGATGCGTAACAGAGCGGACTACGACATTCCCGAGTTCCGGGTTTGTCATCCCGACGGAAGCGTGCGATTTCTGCGCACCATCGGACATCACACTTCTGGAGAAATGGGCTACTACGTCGGTATCACGATGGACGTAACAGACCGAAAGCGCGCCGAGGAGGAGCGCGAAAGATTGCGCCAGTTAGAGGCCGATCTCTCGCATATCAATCGTGTGAACATGATGGGAGAGCTGGCCGCCGCGTTGGCGCATGAAATCAAACAGCCTATCGCCGCGGCGGCAGCCAATGCGGGTGCTTGTCTGGGATTTCTCAATGGGGAACATCCCGATATCTTGGAGGCCCGTGAAGCTGCTTCTGGCACAATTGGATGTGCGAGGCGTGCGGCGGAAATCATGGACCATGTCCGCTCGCTGTTCAAGAAGAATTTCCCACAGCGTGAAGCTGTTGATGTAAACGAACTCATTCGAGAAATCTCTCTTCTATTGAAGAACGACATCAGGCGCAACTCTGTGACAGTCCGGCTCGAACTGGCAGAAAACCTTCCAGAAATCGCGGGAGATCGAGTGCAATTGGAACAAGTGTTGATGAATCTTATGCTGAATGCCATTGAGGCCATGCACGATGCCAAGGGGGATCTGACGATAACCTCGCAATCCACCGATGATGGGCACCTCTCAATTTCCGTGAGCGATACTGGAGTCGGCATCCCAGCTGACAAAATTGACCAGATTTTCGATACCTTCTTTACCACCAAGCCCCAGGGGACCGGCATGGGTCTGGCAATAAGCCGTTCTATCGTCGAATCGCATGGGGGTCGCCTGTGGGCGACTTCCAACTCTGGACGTGGTTCTACTTTCCAATTCACATTGCCGCACAAGGTGTAGGTGGAAACATGACTACTTCATCTTCCCCAGTTGTCTTCATCGTGGATGACGAAGAGGACATGCGCCTTGCGATGCAGCGCATTCTGAGGACGGTCAACTTGCGAGCAGAATTGTTCGCCACAGCGCAGGATTTTTTGCAGAGGCATATTCCCGATGCTCCGAGTTGCCTGGTATTGGATGTGCGCCTTCCTGGCATGGGTGGACTAGAGGTTCAGCAGAAGCTGATTGAAGCGGGGATCAATATTCCCATCATCTTCATCACTGCGCACGGGGATATTCCCATGACCGTAAAGGCCATGAAGTCGGGTGCCTTTGAGTTCCTGACGAAACCATTCCGTCATCAGGAGTTTCTGGACGCGATTCAGCAGGCATTGCAGCGCGACCAGCTATCGCGCCGACAGCGGAATGCAATGGCCGAATTGCAGGAAAGGTACAAAGGCCTGACTGCGCGCGAGCGTAAAGTGATGGACCTCGTAGTTTCTGGTATGCAGACTAAGCAAATCGCCTCGGAGCTCGGGACGAGCGAAATTACCGCCGCCGTCCATCGGGGACGCGTAATGCATAAGATGCAGGCGGGTTCTCCCGCTGAATTGGGCAGCATGGCGGAAAGACTAAAACCTTCCGCAAACAGATAGGGCTTGTACCACCACAGCAGCACGATCTGCTCCAGGCACGAAATTGTGCTCCTCGCGGCTATACGTATCCCCATATATAACCGGACTATATGAAATCATAATTGCGTTTTTTGAAAACGGACGTAGATTCGTGTCAGATATGAGCAGCGTCAAGAGAGCGAACTTGGTTGCCGTCGTCGACGACGACGACTTGCTCCGGGATGCACTACGGCGCCTGCTCAAAGCCTCCGGGTTGGGGGCAATCTCATTCGAATCGGCGGAAGATTTACTGAACTCCGGCCGTCTTTCGGAGATTGCTTGCCTGATCGCAGATGTTCGCATGCCGGGCATATCCGGTCTTGATCTGCAAGCGAGGCTTAAAACTGTGCGATGCGCGATCCCGATCATTTTCATTACGGCCCATGGCGACGCCAAGATGCGGATTCAAGCAATGCGCGACGGGGCCGTGGAGTTCTTGACTAAACCTTTCGACAACGCAGTCCTAATAGAGATGGTCCGATCCGCGCTGGAAGATTAGCTCGCGAAGGCCTTGGGAGTCGAACGAATGAAAGTGGTTGATCAAGACCGTCGGGCCCGCCGATTTGAGCAGATCATTGGCAGCAGCTCGGCCTTAAAAGTCGTCTTGGAGCAAGTGGAGCGCGTTGCAGCGGCGGATACCACGGTGCTCGTTCACGGGGAAACTGGAACTGGCAAAGAGCTCATCGCTCACGCAATCCACAAAGCCAGCTCCCGCAGCGGCCAACCTCTGATTAAGCTGAATTGCGCTGCAATTCCTTTTGACTTGCTCGAAAGTGAGCTGTTTGGTCACGAGCGCGGGGCTTTCACGGGCGCTATTGCACAAAAAATTGGCCGCTTTGAATTGGCTGATAAAGGGACGCTCTTCCTTGATGAGGTCGGAGACATACCACTCTCGTTACAACCAAAGCTCCTGCGTGTTCTACAGGAGCAGGAATTTGAGCGCTTAGGGAGCGGTCGCACTCATTGTGTTGATGTACGGCTCGTGGCGGCAACTCACCGCGACCTTGAGCTGATGGTGAAGCGTGACCAATTTCGCAGCGATCTGTACTATCGCCTGAACGTATTCCCCATTGCGCTGCCTCCTCTTCGCGACCGAGCCGACGATATCGGTCCCCTGGTAGAGCATTACGTGGAGGTTTTTTCCCGCCGAGTTGGGAAGCACATAGAAAACATCCCAGACGAATTCATTAGCGCATTCAAATCATATTCGTGGCCCGGGAACATTCGAGAGCTGCAGAACATGATCGAACGAGCGGTGGTGCTTTCCGATGAAGGTGTGCTTCCGAATCTTCTACGTCCGACTCGTGTCGCATCTGTTATCGGCTTTCCCGCGAGCACAACCCTTTGCGACTCCGAGCGCACCATGATTATGGGAGCTTTAGAAACCTCGGGATGGGTGGTCGGCGGGCCTTACGGTGCCGCCGCAAAATTGGGATTGAAGCGTACTACGCTTATCGCGCGGATGAAAAAGCACGGGATCTTCCGTCCGGTCGAAGAAAGCGTTCGCGACCAACCCCTCACAAGTAATGTGTCCAGCAATCGAATCTGTTAGGGCCGTCCGCAGAGCCATCGGCTCCCGCGGACATCATTGCGAGTTGCGTTAGGCCCCGAAAACTACCCCACTACCACATCGACAGCCCTTCCATTGACCTGGATCTTTGATCGACCGTTGATCAAGTGCAGATGAGTTTGCGGATGCAAATGCGCAGTGTCCGCCTACTAAGGGATACCTTTCACTGCGAGTGCGGCTGGCGTAGAGCATCACGTGTCAGGATTTTGCCACTGTTGAAGGCTGGTCTCGCCTCGGACCCATATGTTGGTCGCTTCTGTAGGCCCACAGCAATTTTCCCGCTCGAATGGGTATGGCAGAAGAATTGCGAAACTACGGTGCAAGGCAGCTTGAGGAACGAATGACCGTGGCGAACGAAATCATCGGCGACTCAACGAAGTTGCTGGCAGGGCGCGTCTCCAGAGTCCATCTACGCGGCCGTTTCCCGCTTCACTCTTTCGTCGTTCTTATTCTCCTGCTTTCGGGCTTGTCATTCGGAATAGCCTGCGGAAGAACGAGCGCCGCGCCCGCAATTCCGAGTCCTGAAGTGGAAGTCGCCACGGTTTTGCAGAAGGACGTCCCCATCGTCAGCGAATGGGTGGCGACGCTCGACGGCTACGTAAACGCGCAGATTCAACCCCAAGTAACGGGATACATCATTCAGCAATCCTACAAAGAAGGTTCATTTGTCCGCAAAGGGCAAGTGCTGTTCGAAATCGATCCGCGCCCCTTCCAAGCACTGCTTGATCAAGCGAACGCTCAACTGGCGCAGACGCAGGCACAACTCGCCAAAACTCAAATGGATGTCGATCGGGACGCTCCGCTTGCGAAAGCGCACGCCATTGCTCAAAGTCAATTGGACAACGACATCCAAGCGAACCGAGCCGCCGCCGCGACAGTCAAAGCAGCCGAAGCACAAGTGGTACAGGCTCATCTGAATCTTGATTTCACGAACGTGCGATCGCTGATCGATGGCGTCGTGGGGATCGCTCAGGTGCAGATGGGAAATCTCGTCAATCCCACGACGGTTCTTACATCGGTGTCACAAATAAATCCGATCAAGGCGTATTTCTCGATCAGTGAGCAGGAGTATCTCCATTATGCCGGGCGAATCAATGCGGAGGCGCAAAAGGAAAGGCCCTCTAACGGACCGCCGTTTGATCTGATTCTGGCCGATGGTTCGGTTTATCCCCTCAAGGGATTCGGTCTGCTCACGAATCGTCAGGTGGATGTGAGCACAGGCAGTATCCAGGTTATCTGTTCTTTTCCCAATCCACAAAGTTACCTTCGCCCCGGCGAGTTTGGAAGGCTGCGGACAGCGGCTGACATGAGGCCCGGCGCATTGCTCGTACCACAGAAAGCCGTGAGCGAACTGCAAGGAAGCTACCAAGTTGCAGTCGTCGGCCTGGACAACAAGGTGAGCATTCGGGATGTGAAAGTCGGTAACCGTGTCGGGCTGATGTGGATCATCGAAAGCGGAGTCAAACCGGGTGAACTGGTGATTATCGAGGGACTTCAGAGAGTTCAAAGCGGCGTGACAGTGAAAATCAAACAGCTACAGGCAAAGGGCGATTGACGATGTCCAAGTTTTTCATAAACCGGCCGATCGTTGCGATCGTTATCTCGATCATTATGGTGATCGTCGGAGCCGTGACCATCGCCACGCTTCCAGTGGCCCAGTTTCCCAACATCGTTCCACCCGAGGTTCAGGTTCTCGCGACGTACGTGGGGGCGGACGCCCAAACCATCGAGCAGTCAGTCGCGACGCCGGTCGAGCAGCAGATGAGCGGCGTAGACAACATGAACTACATGTATTCGCTGAACTCGACCGCCGACGGCCTGATGCACCTCATCGTGGACTACGACGTAAAGACCGATCCGAATACCGACCTGATGCTGACGCAAATGCGACAAACACAGGCCGCATCGCAATTGCCCTCCGATGTCACCAACTATGGCGTTACCGTGCAAAAAAGCGTGACGGCTCCGCTGATGCTGGTCACGCTCTACTCTCCCCACGGTACCTACGATGCGCGTTTTCTCGCCAACTACGCGTATATCAATCTCGCTGACCAAATCAATCGTTCCTACGGCATCGGGAGTGTCCAGGTATTTGGCGCGGGGCAATACGCGATGCGTCTGTGGGTGAAACCCGATCGGCTTGCGAAATTGGCTATCACCATCCCCGAGATTGTATCGGCCATCCAGTCACAAAACACCGTCAATCCTGCGGGCCAGGTGGGGAGTGAGCCGGTTCCAAAAGGACAAGCGTTCACCTATACGGTGCGGGCACAAGGTCGAATGACTTCGCCCGAAGAGTCAGAAAATATCGTCGTACGCGAATCGCCCAGCGGGGCAGTTGTTCGCGTAAAAGACGTGGCGCGCGTGGAACTCGGCGCCCAGACCTACAACATGGTGAGCCGCCTGGACGGCAAAGGCGCTGCCATTGTTGCCGCATATCAACTACCGGGCTCGAACGCAGTCCAAGCAGCAAACGAGGTCAGGAAGTTGATGGCGGAGATCAAGACCCGGCTCCCGGAAGACATGGATTACGCTATCTCGCTTGACACGACGGAAGCCGTCAGCGCGGGGATAAAGGAAATCGTCCTCACGCTCGTCATCGCCATTGTCCTGGTCCTTATCGTCGTTTTCCTATTTCTGCAAGGCTGGCGTGCGACGCTGATTCCACTGCTTGCTGTCCCCGTCTCCCTGGTCGGCACATTCATGTTCTTCCCTTTGTTTGGATTCTCGATCAACACGCTTTCACTGTTTGGGCTAGTGCTGGCTATTGGATTGGTGGTGGACGACGCGATCGTCGTTGTTGAGGCAGTGGAGCGGCATATTCACGAGGGTCTGACGCCAAAAGTCGCTGCGCTCAAAGCGATGGAGGAAATCTCCGGTCCCGTCGTTGGCATCGCTCTAGTTCTTTCCGCAGTCTTTATTCCTACCGCGTTCATACCCGGAATCACCGGGCGACTCTACCAGCAATTCGCCGTGACCATCGCCTTCTCTGTAATTCTGTCGGCATTCAATGCGCTATCGTTGAGCCCGGCTTTGGCCGCGTTGTTGCTGCGTCCAAAGACTTCTTCCCCCGGCTCGCTGGCGGCATTTTTCAACTGGTTCAATCGTGTGTTTGCCAATGCGACGGAATGGTATGTCTGGACATGTGGTTTTCTCATTCGCAAGAGTGCAGTCTCACTAATTCTGCTTGCAGGTTTTGCCGCCGGCGCCGCTTGGTTCGGCAGCAAAGTCCCCTCAAGTTTTCTCCCCGATGAGGATCAGGGTTACCTCTACGTAAACGCTCAGCTTCCAACTGCCGCGTCACTTCAGCGCACGGACGATGTTGCTGCAAAAATCGAAAAGATACTGGCCAACACTCCAGGCGTTGAGCATACGACCAGCGTCGTTGGATTCAGCTTGCTCAGCTTCGTGCGTACCAGCTACAACGCCTTCTTCTTCGTGACCCTGAAGCCATGGGACGACCGGAAATCACGTTCCGAGCAACTTCAAGCCATCAAGCAACGAATCAACACGGATTTGTCATCGCTGCCGGAAGGAATAGCCTTCTCCTTTTCTCCGCCAGCCATTCCTGGTATTGGAACATCCGGCGGATTCACGTTCGTGCTCGAAGATCGCGCGGGCAAGGACCTCGAATTCTTTTCGTCGAATCTCCAGGCGTTTCTGACTGAAGCGCGGAAACGCCCGGAACTTGCAGGGCTCAGCACTACTTCTCTTTCCAGTGTCCCCCAACTGTTCGCCCACGTGGATCGCGAAAAGGTCATGAAGCAAGGAGCGTCGGTCCGGGACGTTTATCAGACGCTGCAGGCTTTCATGGGCGGCTACTTTATCAACTATTTCAACCGGTTTGGCAGACAGTGGCAGGTCTACATCGAGGCGGAGGGCGACTATCGCACTCAGGCGGAAAATGTCGGTCAGTTTTACATTCGCAACAATAAGGGCACGATGATGCCTCTTTCGTCCGTCACCCGATTCGAGTCACGCGACGGTCCCGAATTCACCATGCGCTTTAACGAATATCGCGCCGCCCAAATCAATGGCGCCGCCGCGCCCGGCTATAGCGCAGACCAGGCCATGGTCGCTCTCGAGGATGTTTTTCGGAAGACAATGCCGCGTGAGATGGGGTTCGACTATCTCGGCATGTCTTTTCAGGAAAAGAAAGCCCAGGAAGGAGTTCCGCCAGTTGCTATTTTCGGATTCTCTCTTCTGTTCGTCTTCTTGATTCTAGCCGCGCTATATGAAAGCTGGTCTCTTCCTTTCAGCGTTCTTCTCAGCACGCCGGTCGCGGTTTTTGGAGCGTTTGCCATCTTGTGGCTGAGGCGCACCATCCTGTCCGCCTTCCTGCCCACTTACATGGTGCAAATCGAAAGTGACGTCTACGCCCAAATCGGTCTCGTGATGTTGATCGGACTTGCTGCCAAAAACGCCATCCTCATCGTCGAATTTGCGAAAGAACAATACGAGCACGGCAAGCCACTCGTGGATGCGGCGCTTGAGGCGGCCCGCCTCCGGCTTCGACCGATCCTGATGACTTCGTTCGCATTCATTCTGGGAGCGGTTCCGCTATGGACCGCATCCGGTGCCGGCGCCGTAGCACGCCAGATCATGGGTACAGCCGTGATTGGTGGGATGTTGGCTGCAAGCCTTATCGGTATTTTCTTCATTCCTGCCATGTTCTACCGAGTCGAAACGTGGTCAGGCGTGGGCGTGAAGCGCCAATCATCCCCCGTTTCCCGAATCGCACTGGCGGAGGGGGATTAGCGTGAGACTGCACATCATTTTGCTGGTCGTCGTCCTATTGAGTGCCGGGTGCACGATGGGTCCGCGTTACAAGAGGCCCGTCGTAAAGGTCCCCGGTTCATTTCGCGGAGCACCGGCAGAGGGCCCACAACCGCAGGCCACATCGCCACAAGTCATTGCGCTCGGCGAGCAAAAGTGGTGGGACGTATTCCAGGACGAACAACTGCGCTCCTTAATCCGCACCGCACTCCAACAAAACTACGACGTTCGCATAGCGGCTTCCCACATTCTCGAAGCGAACGCGCAACTCGGAATCACGCGAGCCGATCAGTTTCCAACCCTGAGCGGGGGAGGGGCGATTGCCGATGTGCGTTCGCCCCAATCCAAGTTGGTTCCGGAATTTGAAACTAGCACAGGTCAAGTAAGTGTTTCGGCCGCCTGGGAGCTTGATTTCTGGGGTAAGTTTCGCCGAGCGACGGAAGCCGCGCGTGCCAATCTCCTTGCCAGTGAATGGGCCCGTAAGGAGGTAGTCTCAACTCTCGTGGCGAATGTCGCTACCGCATACTTCCAGTTGCGGGCGCTCGATCTCCAACTGGAAATCTCAAAACGCACACTCGATTCGCGGCAGGAATCGCTGCGGCTGACGCAGGTTCTGGCGAATGGCGGTGCGACCTCTTTGTTGGATGTGCGCCAGGCGGAACAGTTGGTTTTTACCGCGAGTGCAGAAGTCCCTGCCTTGGAACAACAGATTGAGCAACAGGAAAACTTCCTGAGCATACTCCTCGGGCAGAATCCCGATAACATCCCACGAGGTCAGGCTCTTACGGAGCAACGTCAGCCTCCTGAAGTTCCTCCAGGTCTTCCCTCGGCATTGCTTGAGCGCCGCCCTGACATTCGGCAGGCAGAGGAACGATTGACTGCAGCGAACGCCGAGATCGGCGTGGCCCGTGCGGCTTATTTTCCTCAAATCTCGCTCAGCGGCGCAAGTGGATTTCAGAGTTCTGCTTTGGGCAATTTGTTCACTGGGCCTGCGGGTGCGTGGAACTTCGGCGCATCACTTGCCCAGCCCATATTTACAGCGGGTCGGATTCGTTCGGGAGTTCGTCTGGCCGAAGCGCGCCAGCAGACCGCCTTGCTCGTTTACCAACAATCAGTTCAGGCGGCGTTTCGCAGTGTCTCCGACGCACTAGTCGCGCACCGAAAGACGCGAGAATTCCGCTTACAGGAAGAACTTCTGTTTCAGTCGGCGCAGGACGCGGCGCGTCTTTCCCACATGCGCTATACCGGCGGCGTCACTGGCTACTTAGAAGTCCTGACAAACGAGACGAATGCTTTCTCGGCAGAACTCGCCGTCGTACAGGCTCGCCAAAATGAATTGCTCGCCCTTGTGCAACTGTACGAAGCACTTGGGGGAGGATGGCAGCGATGAGGAAATCAGGGCGCCCGGAAGCGGCTACCGAGGTTATCGCTTGAAGCGAGTTGCAGATAGTTCGACCAGCAACATCGAGATTGAAGTGGAAAGCGGCCAAGACACCGTTGTCCATTTGAGGGGACGCATTGACGTGGATTCCTCGCCAGATGTTCGGGATCGCTTGCGGGCCATCCTCTTGAACGATCCGGTTCGGCATTCGGTCTCGGTGGATTTAGCTGGCGTGACATCAATTGAAGCATCGGGGATTGCGACGTTGGTTGAATCGCTCAAAGTGGCAAGGGATCGCGGGATTCGATTCTATTTGCAGGGGCATGGTTCTGTGCTGCAGTTGTTCGAGTCTGCTGGGTTACTCGCGTTGTTCGACTTAAATGTGGAAGTAAAGGGAGCGTCTTGATGGCGAACATTCTCGAAAGCGTGGGCGAGCGAACAATCGAACAGTTGGACTATGTCGGAAGTTTAAACATTCAGTGGTGGGCCACCGTTCGGGCAATGGCGCAGTCACTTCCGTTCGTCGGGAACCGTTATCGCTGGAAAAGCACCGTAAGGCAGATGCTCGAAATCGGAGTCGATGCGATCCCAATGGTTTCGTTGATGGCTATTTGCACTGGCTTCATTTTCGCCATGCAAGGCGCCTCGGAACTCCGCCGTTTTGGTGCACTCCGTTACGTCGTGGACTTGGTCGCGGTCGGATTCACGCGCGAACTCGGCCCGCTGATGACGGCGATTGCAGTAAGCGGACGATCCGGTTCCGCCTTTGCGGCAGAGATTGGGACCATGAAGGTTACCGAGGAACTTGACTCTCTGCGTGTCATGGCGCTTGAGCCCCTTGAGTTTGTTCTCGCACCCAAGTATCTCGCAGCTTTGATTTCGGTCCCTTGCTTAAGCGTCATTTCAAATCTCTGCGGCATCTTGGCCGGCGGATGGTTCATGTTTTTCAGCATTCACCTTACGCCCGGTCTTTACCTCCGCTACGTGTTCCATTCAATCGAATTGCGCGACGTGATCATGGGGATGATTAAGAGCATCGTTTTCGGAACCATCATTGCCCAGGTTGGGTGCCTTAAAGGAATGCGTGTACAGGGAGGGCCTGATTCCGTTGGTCGCTCGACTACCAGCGCCGTCGTTAAGTCGACGTTCCTGGTCATCATTGCAGACGCACTTTTCACAGCGCTTTTCTATCTCGGGGCAAAACGATGACACCGATCATTTCAGTTCGCGATCTCGTGGTTGAATACGACGGCCGCCGAGTGCTCAATGGCCTCAATCTCGACATTAAGCACGGAGAAACCATGGTGCTATTGGGCGGAAGCGGTTGTGGAAAGAGCACTCTGTTGCGCCAGATCATCGGGTTGGAGAAGCCGAAATCCGGCAGTGTCTTCGTGAAAGAAGTTGATATCACGCGTTGTTCAAAGCCCGAGCTTAAGAAGATACGCAAATCGATAGGGGTAGCCTTCCAAAGTGCGGCATTGTTCAATTCGCTGAATATAGAAGAAAACGTCGCCTTACCTCTGCGTGAACATACGCGTCTCGCGCCTTCCATCATTGAACTTGTCGTCTGGATGAAGCTGGCGGCAGTTGGCCTCGCGGACCGTGGGAAGTTGCTTCCTTCGGAGCTTTCCGGAGGGATGAAGAAGCGTGCAGCCGTCGCACGCGCGATCGCGCTCGGTCCCGAAATCCTGGTTCTCGACGAACCATCGGCAGGGCTTGATCCAATCGTTGCCGCGGAACTCGACGAGCTGATTTTGCTCCTCAAGCATACCTTCCACATGACCATCATTTTGGTTACCCACGAATTG
>Ga0210398_10003986_pt1 | contig 14009 bp, 6 predicted proteins | sample IncBWC4OmetaG_FD_161047 | JGI IMG/M metagenome (GOLD analysis project Ga0210398, IMG submission 161047) | Forest soil microbial communities from Barre Woods Harvard Forest LTER site, Petersham, Massachusetts, United States - Inc-BW-C-4-O | ecosystem: Environmental > Terrestrial > Soil >...
GGGACCGACGGTGGGTGCCGGGGGCCTGAACCGATATGCGATCAGCTCGGATAGCGCCGCGGAGGCCTTTCTGGACGTGGTTATGCGGACCACGGAACCTGCCTTGGCAGCACTCCAGAATCACCCCACGGCAGGTGTTCTTGCGGCTTCGGTAGGTGGAGCTGTTCCGCTGAAACAGGCTGCGCGTTTTCTGTCTCTCATTGGCGAGACGATGTGTGATCTGGTGGAGAGCTCGGTTCGGGGAGCGGTCCTTCGACAACATCGGGCACTGTTTACCAAGCGTCTGGGCCCTGAACTCTGGAGCACAAGGGTCCGCTGCGAACAGACGGGAGTGGAAAAGGACCTGCTTTCCAGATCCGTAATTCTGGCCACTGGGGCTCGCCAGCCTCTCGACCGCCTTTACAAGGAAGAGGTTGCTGGAGTTCCTTTGCTACCGGTCTATGAGGACAAAGTGGTGCAGTCGGGCGAGCTTCTGTCGACAGACGGCCTTGCCAAGGTGGAGGCTCGGCTGGAGAAGATTCGTTCCCCGAGAGTTGTGGTTGTAGGCGGCTCTACGAGCGCGGGTTCAGCAGCATCAATGATTCTTTATCAATCCGCTTTGAATTTTGGAGAGGGCTCGGTCGTGCTGATGCACCGGCGTCCGCTGCGAATCTTCTATCCCACTGCGGATGAGGCGTTAGCGGAAGGGTATACGGAGTTCGGGCCTGAGGATATATGCCCGATAAGTGGACGCGTGTACCGTCTCGCCGGCTTCCGCCTGGAGACACGCGAGATGATTATGAGAGCGCGAGGAATCGCCGGTAGACCCGCGGAGCCGCGGTTGCGGCTGTTCCAGCTGAAAGAAGAAACTTTTGAGGAGGCGCGGTGTTTACTCGATCAGGCAGACGTGATTCTTGCCGGGTTGGGTTATCGGCCTCACGCTCTTCCGGTCTTTGGGGATGATGAGAAATCCATCTCGTTGATGGCAGAGAGTGTGGCGATGCGTCCTATGGTGGATGGTGAGTGTCGCGTGCTGGATGCAGAGGAAAGGCCAATCGAGGGTCTCTATGGAATTGGACTGGCATCAGGTTTTGTACCAAGCGGCAGTTTGGGCGGAGAACCAAGCTTTCGAGGTCAGGCGAACAGTCTCTGGCTCTGGCAGCATGAACTGGGAATGAAGATTGTTGACGCGGTCATGCGCGAGAGAGAGGAAATCTCGTCACTCGGGACCGCAGCTCTTAGCAGCGTGTAGATGACAGAGCGCCTGCCTCATGACATGGCGCGTGACGACGGCACATCAGCAAGGTCTGTTTCGCTAAGCGAACCTATTTGTTCTGGTTCAGACCACGACAGGGGTTATGTTGGCAAAGACGAAGAACAATATCCCGGTAGCCCGGCCTAACCCACCTCACCTGAGCGAACACGCCCGAGAGTTGAAAGACCTTGAAGACTCGGGCATATTTTCAAACTTTGGGCCGATCAACCAACGGTTCGAACAGGAACTCGCAGAGACAGTCTTTGGCACGGGCCAGTGTCTGACCGTTTGCAATGCGACGATCGGTTTGATGGTGGCAATGCGACAGGTGATTGGCGAAGATCGGCCAAATCAAAAGCGATATGCTCTGATGCCTTCGTTCACCTTTGCTGCGGTTGCACACGCCGCAATGTGGAACGGGCTAACTCCGCTGTTCTGTGACATCGACCGGCAGACATGGCTGCCTTCCGCTGACCATGAGGAGGAACTGCTCAAGAGACATCAAGGGAAGGTCGCGGTCGTCGTACCTTACGCGACGTTCGGAAATAATCTCGATCTGCGCCGATATGACGAACTGTCGGACCGATATGGAGTGCCGGTGGTTGTGGATGCCGCGGCGTCGCTGGGCGCTCTTGATGCCGACGGAAGAGGTTTTGGCAGCGGATTTCGATGGCCTGTGGTTTTCTCTATGCACGCCACGAAGACGTTCGCCACAGGCGAAGGCGGTGTGGTGTACTGCGCCGACGTAGACCGAGTGAAGACAATGCGAGCGATGTGCTCGTTTGGTTTTGAAGCTCCCAGGGTCGCGACGTTACCTGGCTTAAACGGAAAACTTAACGAGGTTGGTGCTCTGACGGCTCTATTGCAACTGAGAAGGTTTGAAGCTGTGGTGGAGCATCGAAGACTGTTGTCCGAAGCATATCGCCGCTATCTGCCCGACTGGACGCACCAGGAGACATGTGGAAAGCGCCAGTCCTATGCGTTTCAATCGGTGCTCCTAAAAGAGTCGCTGGCCCCGATGCGGAAGAGCATCGTTGAAATACTTCGAGCCTGCGGTATCGGTGCGAGCACTTACTTTAGCCCACACCTGGCAGAACAACCTTATTTCGCGAAACACGGCGTAGGTGGCTCTTTAGCCATAACACAAGAGATCTCCGAGCGCATTTTGACACTACCGATGTATGACACGATGACGGAGAGCGAGGTTCAGGATGTAGCTTCTGGACTTATGGATGCCATCTTGGAGTTAGCCGACGAAAGTAACTCTGGTAACTTCACCACAGTTACCGCGAAAGATAAGAAAAATGATCCTGCCTATGTTGGGATTGGCTTTGCATCTGATAAGAGTTAGTTAGAAGCAGGAACTTCGGACTAGTCTGTTGGGTCAAGGGCTGATGCTAAAACCACCGTTTCGTCAAAACGCAGAGGAATATCAAAACCGCCAGTCCTATCCGCTGGTTTCGATCATCGTTCCTTACTACATGCATGAAGAATTTATCGCCGAGACGGTCTTGAGCGCGAAGCGTCAGACTTACCCGAATGTCGAGATAATTGTTGTAGATGACGGATCTCCTGAACCGGCCGCACCCGCGCTGAACAGCATCACTGGAATAAAACTTGTTCGGACAGAAAATCTAGGTTGCCCAGGAGCGCGAAACGTTGGCTTCGATCATTCTTCAGGTGAGTACTTGATTTTTCTCGACGGGGATGACGTTCTGCTTCCTGGAGCAATTGAAGCTCATCTTGAGGCGCTGAATAACGCACCGGCGGCGTGCCTGAGTTTTGGCTCCGTTCGCGTCATTGACAAAGACGGCCGCGAAAAGAAGGCGGCCCGAATCTGCGCACCGAGGAAGAACTACTTCCTCATGCTTCTTGAACACAATCCGATCGCAACGCCCGGTTCCATGATGCTTCGTCGAAGGCCATTCATAGAAGTGGGATTGTATGATCACAGGCTGCGTTATCTTCCAGACGACTATGAACTTCTTCTACGACTGGCAAGGCGTTACGACTTCGTCCAGCATAGTGCCTGCGTTCTTGAATACCGTCGCCATTCAACTAATGTCTCCAGAGATCAGGAGGCGATCCTCAGGGGAACATTGGAAGTGCTCGATTCTTTGGAGAAGCGTGAGAAGCTCACTCCGAGCCTGCGAAGACGGATAGAACATGGGCGAAAGCGATGGATCCATCGGTGTCGCCCAAAGGACGAGTTTGGATATCATCTGCGCAGCATCTACTATCGTGGCCGTGAGTTATGGAATATTCCGTTTCGGAATTTATTCGATCACAATTGAAAGATCGAAGAGCCGTCGCCTTAGTTATGCAGCTTGATGGCTTCCTAGCTATTTCATAACGATCAAGGCTTAGTTGCGTTCACTATCACTTCTACTGCCGGCACAACCATATCGAGCAGAACTGCCTGGGGGGCCTCTGCTGATTTCAAAAAGGCGAGCTGCTGCTGCCGGACGGGCTCACTCACGGGGCTATTGCTCTGCAGCGCATCGAGGGCCGACAGGCCGATGACCGCCGTCTGACTGAGAGTTCGCGAGACTGGCTCCAGTTCGACGGTCAACGCTGATTGTGCCAGGATTGGTTGCAGTGCAGCATCATTGTCCCGCCAGAGAATCAACCACTCGCGTGCCTGTTTCCACTCTTCCGAAGTAGCTTGACCCGCGGCGATCAGCTTAGCGAGACGAAGGAAGTCGCGAGCTCGATCGCTTTCAGGGGACACTGCGTCGACCATTTTCGTGAGAGGAGTGAGGCTGTTGTAACTCGCCAACGATTCGCGAGAGTACTCCTTCGGAGGCTCAACGACGCTTGCGAGAGTTTTTAATGAGGTTACGTCAGCATTCCCAGCCATGCGTTGCAGCATCTGGTCGCTGATTGAGTTGTACATCTGACCGGTGTACGCGAGATAGCTTGAGATAATTGCCAGCCGGCGGTACATCGAGTCGATATCGGTTACGCCCTTCGGTGACCAGAGACGTTCCGCGATGGCGGCGGTGCGTGGCCAGATGCGCCCTCCCACATTTTCTGGCGTTACAAACTCACTCCACATGGTCGCTTCACCGCCGAGGATGTTGCGCTGCTGCTCTGGAGTGAGCTTCGCTGCGGCCCCTGCGAGCGGATCGGCCACATAGTGCTGAGAGGCTGGTTGGTTGAGATCGATATAGTATCCCGCGGAGAGAATGCCTCGATTGCCACGGCGTGCCGCCTCGGCGAGTGAATCCGGGCCGCGCCATGATTGGATGACAACGTCCTTTGGCGTGTCGGGCTGCAAGACTTCGTCCCAGCCGACTGTAATTTTGCCGCGCTTGGTCACTAACTGCTGAACGCGACCCGTGAAGTATGCCTGTAGCGCAGCATCGTCCTTGAGGTTATGCTCGCGCATGTACTGTTGGATTCGAGGATTGGCGTCCCACTCTTTGCCGTTGCACTCGTCGCCGCCGATATGGAAGTAGGCGTCGGGAAACAGGGCGGTCATTTCGCCTATGAAGCGATCGAGAAACTTGTAGGTGCTCTCGCGCGTGGGATCCATCGCGGGGTCGAAGATGCCCCAGTTCCGCTCGATGAAATAAGGGCCTTTGCCGCTCGCAAGATCAGGGTAACCGACGAACCATGAGGTAGCGTGGCCGGGCATGTCGAACTCAGGAATTACACGGATGCCGCGGTCACGGGCGTACTCGATGATGCCGCGAATCTGGTCCTGCGTGTAGAAGTTTCCGTCAGATCCCTTCTGTTGCAGGAGTGGGTAGAGTTTGCTTTCGACGCGAAAGCCCTGGTTCTCGGAGAGATGCCAGTGAAAGACATTCAACTTTACTACTTCCATTCCATCGAGGGATTGGCGGATGACATCGAGCGGCATGAAGTGGCGGCCCGAGTCGATCATGAGGCCTCGCCAAGGAAATCGCGGACTGTCATCGATGGTGACTGAAGCAACAGAGAAGCCTTGTGGTGTGATGTTCACTAACTGAAGGAAAGTCTGCAGGCCATGCAGAATGCCGAGCGGATTTGGCGCACTGAGTAGAACGCGGGTTGGCGACACCTCCAGGTGGTAGGACTCGTCCTCTTCTAGTTGCTGAACTTCTTTGGAGGGCCTGCCAGTCCTGATGATGAATTGCTGTTGGGTCGCAGTGGGGGCCTGCCATAGAGGGATGCCCGTTCTGCTGGTGAGGCTGGCAAGGAAACGGGTCTTCGCACGCTCAAGGCGCGGTTCGGTATAACCCTCCATGACGATCGGGAAGCTGCCGCTGATGGGAAAGCTGCCCGTGCCTGCGACTGCATGGGCCGGGACCGGCATGATGGATAACAGGGTCTCAGCCTGCATGGAGACGTTTGTGACGAACAATGCACAGGTGAAAACAATGGCCAACAAACGTGCAGACGACATCCGTATTGCCTCCAGAGAGCGAGTGATTATTGAATTGTTGTAACGCGTTTCTTCTCGATAAAACAGAGTATCGCTTTTTGGAGTGTTTGTTGCTGACCGAGATGCCAATGCATCTTTACCTTAGCGTCCCTCGTTCGTTTCGGTGGCGGCGGAGAGAAGCTGGGTGGAGACATCGAAGACCCTTCAGCAGCTTCTCTTCCCTACTGGGAGATTTAGAAGACAAATTTTGCGGCAAGTTGCAGAATGCGTGCGTTGTGAGCTGCCGTCGCAGTGAGGAATCCATCGGTGGCACAGGCCGTGGGACCGTAGCAATCCGCGGTCGCATTGATCGCGCTCCATTGGGTGTGGTTGAAGATATTGAATGCCTCCGCGCGGAACTCGAAGTGCATATCCTCGTGCACGGCAAAGTTTTTAAACAAACCCATATCGAAGTTGGTATGGGCAGGAAGGTTGAGAACGTTTCTTCCGGCGTTGCCGTAGGTGAGTCCCTGCGGAGCGGCAAAGGCATCGCTGTTATAGAGCCGCGGTCCTTGCCCTGTAGGGTACCTGATGCCGACTTTGCCGTGTATGTTTCCAACGATATCTGGATAGGATTGAACGGAGCTGCCCTGGCTGGTGGCAAACGAATTTCCCGTGCCTGCATTGTCCGCGATGATCGTATTAGTCACGCTGAAGGGAGTGCCGGTCTGAAAGCTGGTGAGGTCGGAGATCTGCCATCCTCCAAGCGTCGAATGCAGAAGTCCGGGTTTGACGAAGAGGGGAATGTCATAGACCACACTAACCGCAAGAATATGTCGTTCGTCGAAGTTTGAACTCGCAGTGCTCTGGCTCAGGTTGTAACTATTGATGACCTCGGTTGAGCCATACCCTCCGCTCGAACCCTCGTCGATGGAATGACCATAGGTGTAGGCCACGCTGCCGCTCAAACTACCAAAGTATCGGCTGAGTCCGATCTGGAGGGCGTTGTAGTTCGAGCTGACGACATTGGAAGCGTTATTGATCCCGCTGAGACCGGTATATGGACGATACAAGTCGGCGGAGTTACCGCATGCAATGCTCAAACGTATCGCGGCATCTCCCGAGATTGGCTGTCCATTTACGGTGCCTGTACTGCAGTCATTCGCAGAGATTGCCTGGCCGGGGCCGTAGGGGTTTGCCGACGCGGGTAGTGGCATGAGCTGGTTCAAGTCGTACCAAGTGGGTAGATGCCGTCCGAGGCTTCCAACATATGCGCCCTGCAGCACGACGTGGCCGGGCAACTCTCCCTGGATAGCCAGATTGAATTGCTGCACGTAAGGCCAGACAGCGTGGGTTGGAATGGCGAAGACCTGCAGCGGGAACTGTAGACCGGCTCCGCCGGCGTTGTTGTAACCGACGAAGTTATATTTGTTCGGCGTCTGTACGACCGGAGCCGAACCTTCCAACGCCTCGGAGTTACTCTCATTCCCATTTGTGTGTTCGAAGAAGATGCCATAACCGCCACGGACCGAGAGCTTTCCGTTGCCGAAGACGTCGTAGGCGAAGCCGAGGCGGGGAGCTGGATTGAAGAGGTGCCCCGACATACAACCCGGAGATACACCATTGACACCGCAGGAGACGATGCCGTTGAAGACGTTTCCGCTGCCGGGTACGAGCGCTCCCGCCTGGCCAGTGATCGATCCGTCCGCGTCAATCGTTGGTGCGTTCGCAGCGCTCCACGCCGAAGGTTCGAAGTTGCCGGACTGGTTGCTGATGTCTTTGTACGTGCCAAAGAGACTGAGGCGGAGACCAAGATTGAGGGTGAGCCTCTCGTTGACACGCCAGTTGTCCTGGAAGTACGGCTCGACGATTTTGTAACGGTTGTAATACTTCGGCTGGGCCGAGGTCTGAGAGAACGAGGCGACCTGCCCAGTCAGAAGATCGGCGAATGCGTTTCCTGTGGTGACTGCTGATGAGGTGCTGAAGTTGAATGTTCCCTGATTGTTGCCGCTCGAAGGCTCATTTTTCTGGGCAGCGATCAGGCTGACGCCAAAGATCATCGTATGACGCTTGAGCGTCTTGGTGAGGTCGTCGCGATAGCTGTAGGTGGGGTTCGAGTTCTTCCAGGGGAAGTAGCCCGTGGTCTCACTAAATCCGCCGCCGTATGCCGAGTTTCCTGTCACAGTGATCGAAGGCAGAACGCCGCCATAGCCGTTGTTGAAGAATCCGTTTCCGCCGAAGTTGCTGCGGCCAATGTTCTGCGTCGTGTTAATGAGGGTGATGTGGTCGGTGGTGTAGTCGGCCACGAACTCATTGACCAGAGAGGGCGATGCGGCGTAGGTGAGGCTAGCCACCATGTCGACGCCAGGGCCGGCGAAGCTGTTCTGTACGGTGGGAAATGACCCGTTCTGAAAGGTTGGAGGTGTACTTGTCGTCGACCACGAGTCGTAGATGAAGCGATAAAAGCCACGCAGTTTTTCGCTAACGACCTGGTCGATGCGGAAGAGCTCTTCTCGATTGGTGGTTATTTGCGAGGGAGATGCGACGAAGAACGGAGATCCGTTGATGAACGTGTTTGCCGCAGGAATGAGGACGAGTAACGCCTGTCCGTTGGGATCGACCGGGACCTGGTTGTTCGGATAGTACGCGCCGGTTGATGGATTGACCGGGCAATCAGGGGAAGCTGCCGTATTTACGGGGCTGCCGGGGGATGGACAAAGATCGGAGAAGTTTCCGGTGCGCTCCGCATCGGAGGGAACCTGCTGATTGAAGTAAGTACCGGGCACGTTCTCGTGACGAAACTCCTGTGAGTAGAAGAAGAAGGTCTTCCTTACCGCTGGAGTGTAGAGGTGGGGTATGTAGACTGGGCCACCGATGGTGAACCCATAGTCGTGCTTTTTGTAGGTCGGAACTGTTTGTGCGAAGTAGTTCCGCGCATTGAACGCATCGTTTCGGAGGAACTCATATACATCGCCATGCAGACGGTCGGTCCCTGACTTGGTCTGGGCCTGCACTGTGCCGGATGCATTGCGTCCGTACTGGGCGCCGTAGTTGGAGGTGAGCACCTCGGTTTCGGCGATGGCGTCGACGCTGGGATAGACGTTGAGGGTGGAGTTGCTTCCGTTGTCCATGATGCTCGAGCCGTCGAGCTCCCAGTTGTTGTACACGGGGCGACCGCCATTCATGCTGTATTCAACGCTACCGGCGACTCCGGTCTCACCCTCATCCTGCCCGGTCTGGTTGACGACACCGGGGGACAAAGTAACGAGCTGGCTGAAGTTGCGACCGTTCAACACCAGCTGTGTGATCTGCTTGCCCGTAATGGTGAATGAGATTTCAGGCGACTCTGTCTGCACGACACCCATGTCGCTACCGCTAACGCGCACTTCGGTGGCCGTAGCTCCAATCGTGAGTTGCGCGTCCACTCTTTCTTTACGCGATACACGTACGACAACGTTGGTTGCTTCAAACTTCTCGAACCCTGCGGCGGTGATTTCAAGGTTGTAGGTGCCGGCTTCAAGTCCAGCAATAGAGTATTCGCCGGCAGTATTCGTGATAGCGCTGAGGGTCGTATGCTGCCCGGTATTGGTAAGCGTCACAGTGGCGTTCTGCACAGCGGCTCCGGTCGGATCTGTAACCGCGCCATTGATTGCGCTCGACTGCTGCGCAACGAGCAGAGTCGGTAAGAGAAGCAGCAAAGCAACGATCAGATGGCGAAGAATGCGGCGGGAGGAGATGCCTACAGCAGTTTCGGCGACGGCGATCCGGGCATACATGGACGCGGATGACTCGGGCTTGACCGAGGATATAGAGCGATGAGAACACATGAGTTTAAATGCCTCCGAGACCACGCAGGAGATGAAAAAACTGGCAGTTCTAGAACAGCATTGCTATAGGGCTACAGGGGCCTAACTCTTCTTCATATCTTCGGTGCGCCTATATTAGAACGTTTGAATAGTATGTCAAGAAAAAGTTTTTGTTTGGCTAAATTGCTTCACCTGGACGGCGGTGTATGTTCGTCCGGTTATCTTTGACTGTGTTGAAGGAGTGAATACTTGAATGCACGCAATCGATCCCGATGCCTGCTGCTGTTCGGTCTGTTGATCGTCAGTCGCTGCCGGGCTTTAGACGTGATTCATCTCGGGAGCTCCCATGCTGACAGAAGGGAGATATTCCTTTCGATTCAGGATCTCTCGTCTCCTGGGCGCGACCCTGCAGCATTTTTTTCTGAGGGCATGCAAGCGCTGAAGAGCGGCGAGTTGAGTAAAGCAGAAGATATGTTTCGACGCGTCATAGCGCTCGATCCGAAGTCAGGTGCGGCGCATATCAATCTCGGCGTGACCTATATGCGAGAGCGACGGTGGGATGATGCTCTGGCCGAGTTGCATCGGGCAGAGGCGCTCTCTCCGAATGTGCCAGGTATCTATCTCAATATTGGGCTTGCGTACTATCGCAAAAGTGACTTCGATGCAGCGATTGAGCCATTCTCACAAACGTTGAAGCTGCAACCGAACTCGATGCAGGCCAGCTATTTGCTGGGCCTGTGCTACTTCTTTACGAATAGGTATAAGGACGCCGCAGAGACCCTGACGCCGCTGTGGGAGCAGGAGTCGAACAACCTGAACTACCTCTATGTTCTGAGCATAGCCGCCAGTAAGTCGTCGAATGCGGGACTGCAGAAACAGGCTTTTGATCGGATGATCGCGATCGGCCAGAACACGCCGGAGTTCCATTTGTATGTGGGAAAGGCCTGGCTGGCGGAACATAATACCGATCAGGCATTGGAGCAATTCCAAGCAGCGACTGCGCTAAAACCGGATCTGCCGCTAGTGCATTATTTTCTGGGGCGGACTTACCTCGAACGGTATGCCTATCCTGAAGCAGAGGCGGAGCTAAAGAAAGACGCGGCGATTGAGCCGGAGTTCGCCTACAACTACGAAGAACTGGGGCTCCTCTACGCTAAGCTCAATGAGCCTGAGAAAGCGGAGGCCTCGTTCCGTAAAGCGATTGAACACAATCGGGAGCTGGTGAACTCCTACTTTGGCCTCGCCAAGTTGTACAGGGATGCAGCGCGCTACCAGGAGGCGCTGGAGATGCTGGACCATGCGGAAGCGCTTGCGCCGCAGAGTGCGAGCGTGCATTACATGAGGGGACAGGTCTTGAACCATCTCGGACAACGCGCACAGTCGCGACAGGAGTTCGATACTGCGTCAAAGCTGCTTAAATCTTTCAACGACCGCCTTCAGCAAGATCCTTCGGGGGATCAATCCGCCGATGCGCAGAATGCGGCGCAGCAATAGAGACGCCTGACGATTCCACGGGCGGCCTGTCTTTTCGAACTCACATATACGAGGTATGAGATTCACCTCATACCTCGGGCTAGGTCAAGACGGCAGAAAGGATATGCTATAACTTCACCATCTTAACGTAGCGGTCCCATTGGTTTATGCGCAGAAACCCAAACTCTGGAAGAATTACGCTGGCCGATGTAGCACGCGAGTCCGGATTTTCCTCATCCACCGTTTCAATCGTTCTGAACGAAGCGCCCCTCTCTCGCTATGTTGCAGCGAAGACGAAGGTGTTGATCAAGGAGACTTCGAAGCGGCTGGGCTATCGTCCTGACGCATTTGCGCGTTCGCTCCGTCGTCGCAGAAGCCTGACCATCGGCATCATGGTCTTCGATATCTCGGATCCGTTCTGCACTCTTATTCTCAAAGGCATACAGAAGACGCTGCAGCCGACTGGCTACCTGCCGATCATCATGGATGCGTATAACGAACCGAAACAGTTTGAGCGTTATCTGGAGATGATGCTTGAGCGCAGGCTCGAAGCACTGATTATCGTAGCCAACTGGTTATTCGCCGATATTGAGATGTTTGGCGATCTCGAACGAGAACGCATCCCAATGGTGATGGTGGGACGTTCGATGTCGATTGGTTCCATGAGTTCGGTGATGGTCGACAACGAAGCCGGAGGATATGCCGCGCTGCAACACTTGTACGACCTCGGCCATCGCAAGATCGCATTCGTGCGCGGCCAGGTGAAGTTGGCTGACAGCAGTCAACGCTTCAAAGGGATGATGCGATTTGCGAAGGAGGTAGGGCTGAAGATCAACCCTTCACTCGTCGTCGATCTCCCGAGTGTATTGGATCCGCTCTCAAGCTTTCATCAGGGCTACCGACTCACCAAAGAACTGCTGGCGACGGGCAAGTCATTTTCGGCAATCGCAGCGTTCGATGACCTGACCGCGTTTGGAGTTATGCGAGCCTTGCGTGAAGAAGGCGTTGCGGTACCCGAGCAGTGTTCCGTGATTGGCTTTGACGATGTTTCTCATGCGGCGCTCTTTAGCCCGGGGCTCACTACCGTACAGCAGCCGATGGAAGAGATGGGGCGGATCGCAGCAGAGCGCGTACTGCGTGGGATCGACGCGCTCGGCGATGGCGCACATGGGCCCAGGAACGATGGCCACACGCTGTTGGTGCCGACTGTTATGGTGCGCGAGTCCACGAGCAGGCGGCGCAAATAGCCCGCAGGCATTCGAAAAGAACAAAGTTTCTGTTGACATTCAAACCAAAATACTTTTAGCTACACCTATTCGATATTCAATCGTTTTAATACTTTCTCACCCGATGCTTACCTTGCCCACAAAACGGGTCCCTCGCCTGGACTTCCTCAGAGCTTGGGACGCGGGTTGCCTGGAATTTGACAGCGCTCGCACGCTGGGAAAGACCACTGGAGGTTTTGAAAGACCATGATTCTGCAGATGCAGTCCGTAACATCCCCGTCCCCCCGTGGCATTTTCCTCATGGCGTTTCTATCGCTCATCGCTTTGGGTATGCCTGCATTTGCTGCGGTCGATTCGGCATCAACCAGCATGCCGCTCAAATCGGGGTGGACAGTTCAGTCGGATTGCAAAGTACATGGCGATGGAGCCAAGCTCTCCACGCCGGATGCACACATTGAGGGTTGGTATACCGCGACTGTTCCAGCAACTGTGCTTGCGGTACAGGTTGCCGCAGGAGAGTTCAAAGATCCTTTCGTCGGCACAAATCTGCGTTCGATTCCGGGGACCTCTTATCCGCAAGGGGATAACTTCTCCAATATCGATATGCCTGCCGACAGTCCTTACCATTGCGGGTGGTGGTATCGAAAGGCCTTCCATGTAACGGCCACAGAGCGAGGAAAGACTTTTTGGATCCGCTTCGGAGGCATCAACTACCGGGCCGATATCTGGTTGAATGGTCAGAAGATCGCAGACTCGACACAGGTGCAGGGTGCCTACCGCACATATGAGTTCGACGTGACGAAGGCGTTGAAGCCTGGTCACGAAAATGTGCTGGCGGTCGAAACATTCGCACCGACCCCGACTGATCTGGGCATCAATTGGGTCGATTGGAATCCCTGTCCGCCAGATAAGGATATGGGACTTTGGGGTCCTGTGACGTTGATAACGAGCGGCCCTGTCGTGGTTCGATCGCCGATGGCTACGAGTCATTTTCTCGACGACTCCTTGAAGACGGTAGAGCTCACAGTCCGCACGGAGGTCCACAACACAACGGATCATTCGGTAAAAGGACGCCTCGAAGGCACCGTCGCAGGGATAGCCATCTCGCAGCCCGTGACACTGGATGCGAGTGAAACCAGAACGGTCACCTTCGCTCCTGTAGATTTTTCGCAACTGCAGATCAAAAATCCTCGCGTGTGGTGGCCGGCTGATGTGGGCGGGCACCCGCTGGAGACACTGACATTGCGATTTGTTCTCGATGGTGCAGTCTCCGATGAACAAAGTATTCACTTCGGTATACGAGAGGTCACTTCGGAGCTGACGGCTAAAGGCTACCGTCTCTTCCATGTGAACCAGCGCCCAATCCTGATACGCGGTGCCGGATGGACGCAGGACATGCTTCTGCGTCAGCAGCCCGAACGACTGGCCGAAGAGTTTCGGATGGTGCATGATATGCACCTGAATACCATTCGACTCGAAGGCAAGATGGAGACAGACGAATTTTTTCGACTCGCGGATGAGCAGGGCGTAATGGTGATGGCGGGATGGTGTTGCTGTGACCATTGGGAGCATTGGGATAAGTGGACCCCGGATACTCTCAACGTTGCCACCGCTTCATTGAGATCTCAGATGCTGCGAATTCGAAGTCATCCGAGTCTCATTGCGTGGTTGAACGGGAGCGACAATCCGCCACCGGCGAATGTGGAAACCGCCTATCTGAAAGTGCTTGCGGAGACCTACTGGCCGAACGTAATTCTCTCGTCTGCTACGGCCACGCCAACCAGCGTAAGCGGTCCCAGCGGCGTCAAGATGACGGGACCATATGACTTTGTCGCTCCGTCGTACTGGCTTGTCGATTCACACTACGGTGGCGCGTATGGGTTCAACACCGAGACAAGTCCGGGGCCTGCGGTTCCATCACT
>Ga0210398_10003987_pt1 | contig 14006 bp, 10 predicted proteins | sample IncBWC4OmetaG_FD_161047 | JGI IMG/M metagenome (GOLD analysis project Ga0210398, IMG submission 161047) | Forest soil microbial communities from Barre Woods Harvard Forest LTER site, Petersham, Massachusetts, United States - Inc-BW-C-4-O | ecosystem: Environmental > Terrestrial > Soil >...
CGTCAGAGCAATGATCCCCACCGCTCCCATCTTGCCGAGCAACAAAGTGCGCGCGAACCGCGCATTCGACTTGATCGGACCCGAAACATCGGCCGGGCCGCCGCTCAGCACGACCACGACCTTGCCGCGTACATCCACATCCGCAAAATCGTCGTAGCCCTGCTTCGGCAAATGCAGTCCATAACCCACGAACACCAGTGGCGCATCGACGTGATCCGGTAGCGGTGCACCGCCCGCGCCGATCCTCGAGTCCTCGCCCGCATGCAGCGAGGTGACCGCGCCATTTGCGGCCACCAGGTCCAGAGACGATGCCCGCTGGTCCACGAGTTGCCTGCCGAACTCCACCGGCTGCAAGTAACCCTCCGTGCCGGCCGGGACCAGCCCTTCCGCTTTGAAACGCGAGATCACGTAATCCGCGGCGCGCATGTAGCCACTCGATCCGGTTTCGCGGCCTTCGGTGCTGTCGCCGGAGAGCGCGGTGATGTCTGCCCACCACTGCGCCGCCGGCTTCGACAAGGAATCGGCGGATGCCGCACCGGCCGACAGCATAAAGAACACTGACATCAGGAATTTCGAACGGGCGGGCATAACTTACTCCAGCAGGACGGACCGGCCGAGAATCATAATGGATCCCCAGACTTGCGGAATACGACGATGTGCTGCATCGGCAGCCGCTCGGAAGTGCGTTCCCAGGTGAGCGGGAGCACGCTCATTTCGCGGCGGATCTGCGCCTTGCTCATTTTATGCAAGGCCTTGATCGGCACGCCCGGGTCCTCACCGCGATATTCCACCAGTACCACCCGGCCACCCGGCTTGAGCGCACGAATTAGGCTGCACATGACCTCGTAGGGATAAGCCAGCTCATGATACACATCGACCATGACCGCCAGGTCGATCGATGCGGGAGGCAGCCTCACGTTGTCGGTGTCTGCCTGGATCGGCACGAGGTTGTTGAACTCGGGTTTCCGCGACAACGCCGTGAGCAGCGCCACCATCTGCGGCTGCACATCGACCGCGAAAACGCGGCCGGGTCCAACGATCGGCGCCATGCGCCGCGAGAGATAACCCGAGCCCGCGCCGATATCGGCGACAGTCGTGCCTGGCTGCAGGCGCAATTCCTTCACCAGCAGATCCGGCCGCTCTTCACTTGCGCGACTCGGCCGCTCGAGCCACGACGCGCCCTCGAAACCCATGACGGCTGCAATCTCACGTCCCTGATAGAACTTACCGATGCCGTCGGGACTGCCGCGGCCCTCGCGATACAGCGGCATCGCGACGGAGTTGTCGGCGTTCGCCGTCGACAGTGACGAAACGAGAGTCGCGACCACGAGCCAGCGGGCAGCGATAATCGATGACATTGCGTAGTGGCCGCCCGGCGCGGTCATTCCGTGATGATGCGGTCCGCCCATTCCACGAGCGAGACAAAGATCGTTGGATTACCGAATTTGGCGCCCCACTGGGCGAGATCGGCGTCAGTCACTCCGCGGGCTCGGGAGCACGCGCCACAAGCAAAAATCTGAATCTTACTGGCCACAACTTTTTGCATTGTTTCCTCGAGCGGGGGCCAGCCAACCGGAACCACAGCCTTTGCCAGAGACAAGCGCATCAACGAGACCGCCTCCCCTAGAAGGAACATCTGCACGGTGTGACCAGCCTCGGCGAGTGCATGACCGTGCAGAAAGGGGAAAGCTGCCTTGGTGGGATCATCGGAGCCCCAAGCACTCTTCATCATGATCTTCAGCGGCACCTTCGCCTGAGCTGCTATCGATGACGAACCTGCCGCTACCATTAGAGGGAGTGCTGCAAGTTGTGTTAGTACGTTGCGACGACTCATGTTGCGATCCCCTTATTTTGTTGGCTGTCCGTTGGCAGTACGGCCGCCGCTGAGCAACGGTTGCGTCTGTTACGGCCTCAGCATATGCCCGAAATGACCGCTCAGTAAACCGGTGCGACCGATCGGGCTGTCATGTGCGTCCCGTGACTTCGAGCGGCGTTGGCAGACCGACCTTGCGGCAGAAGGCGGCTAAGCGCGGATCGTCCCGGTAGCGCAAGATGAAAGGGTCTAAGAGGAGGTATTGGATTCCTGAATCTCGGAGGCTCCAAGCCCGATCGAGCCACGCAAAGGTCTCCTTTGCATCGCCGCGCAGGGCGTAGACCTGCGCGATCTGGTATGGCGCAAGGCTGCCATTCTTGTCGATCAGCGTCCGAAGCGCCGCATCGGCGGCACTCCGGTCGGGGCCGATCTGCTGCGCGAGGGCGAGCGCGACGTCGTTCCACGTTCCGGGAGGCTCCTGCTGCGCGGCCGCCAGAGCCAGCTGCGCATGGCCGCGCTTGATTTCGATGATCGCGAGTTGCACGTGAAAACTTTGGGCGGCAGGCTGCAGCTCGATGGCTCGGCGGATCGCCCGCTCCGCCTCGTCGAGGCGATTGATTCCCAAATAATAGTTGCCGAGCCAGTTATACACGTTGGCCCGCAGCGGCTCGGTGGCGAGCGCCTGCCGCGTGAGCTCGATGGCCTGATTTGCGTCACCCAGAGTCGCAAGCAACTGCCCGAGGCCGAACTGCGCCGGGGCGTCGTTCGGCGCCAGTGCTAGCGCTTGGCGATACTCTGCTTCCGCGGCGCGCCAGTCGAAGTCGGCGAACTGAAGCACATCAGCCCTGGCCAGATGCGCGAAGGCAAGGTCCGGCGAGAGGGTGAGCGCGCGGTCGGCCGCCGTTCGCGCCTTCGCATACGCACTCTGGGCAGGCGCGCCCTCGAGAAAATCCGCGCTCATATTGCTCCAGGCGCGCGACACCCAGCTCCAAGCGAGTGCGTAGCTCGGATCGAGCTCCGTCGCTTGCGTGTAGTACTCGATCGCTTTGCGCATATCGGCTTCTGTAATGCGCGAAAAGTAAAACCGGCCCTGCAACAGCGCGTTGTAAGCCTCCAGACTGCCGCTCGGGGGCTTATCGCTCTGCGCCACCGCGTGCTCACCCGGCATCAGCTTGGTTCGCAGCGCCATTGCCACTGCGCGCGTGATCTCATCCTGCAGCGCAAAGAGCTCTTTATAAGGCCGATCGTAGCGCTCGGACCACTGCGCGCTGCCGTCCGCGGTGTTGATGAGTTGAGCAATTACTCGCACCATATCGCCTGACCGGCGCACGCTCCCCTCGAGCAGGTGCGCCACCCCGAGCTTTGCACCGATGTTGCGGCTGTCCTGCTTGGAATCGCGAAACTGGAACGAAGACGAGTGGCCGATCACTTTCAGTCCCGGAAACTGCGATAGGATTACGATCAGATCCTCCGAGACCCCATCGGAAAAGTACTCCTGGCTCTGATCGCCGCTCATATTCACGAACGGCAGCACCGCGATCGAGCCGGCGGGTGGGGCAAAGGCTGCCGAGGGTGGAGGCCGCGCGATCCAGGGCCTTTCGATCAGGCAGTAAGCGGCGAGCACCGCCACAGCGATTGCGACGGCGAGCCACGCGGGCCGGACCCAAGAGCGTCTGCCCCTGTCCGAGGGCACCGTCGTTGGGACCTCTTTCCCTGAGAGAAGCTGCTCGATGCGCCTGACAAACTCGGGAGTTGTGTGCCCATCCGGGAGACGTGTCCACTGCACGCGCTGAAACGACTCCGGAACGTCCGCACCCCGATCAGGCGTAGCGTCCAAACACACCGGCACGACAAACGCCCGATTGCGCGCCAGCCTGTGGGTCCGCTGATCCGCAAGGTCCCACTCGAGCCGGAAATAACCTTCGCGTCGCGACGCTGTGTTCGCGGAGATGAGCGGAACAAACAGCTCGCAGGCGTGGATCTCGCGGCGGATCCTCTGATCCCACGCTTCTCCGCCCCGCAACTCGCGCTGGTCGAAAAAGACTTTCATCCCAGCGGCGCGCAGCGCGTCGCAGATTCGAGCCGCCGCCTCCGCATCCTGCGAGGCGTAGCTCAGGAATACCGCCTGTGATGGCTCAGTCAACGGGGACCCCTGGCAGATCGCTGGAGGTCTTCTCACCCCCTTGGTAGGCGGCAGTCTAGCTTAAGTTCTGCTTGTTGATGCTGTTCCACACCCGCGAAGAAGAAGAAGCTGTAGCGCGCTGAACGGCACTAACCGCGGTCGTCGTGCAGGTCCTCGCGGACAGTCTTGCCGCCTTTCATCACGAAAATGACTTTGCCCATCTCGTGCAAGTCAACGCGCGGATCATGCGCAACGGCAATGAGATCGGCGAACTTCCCGGCCTCGATGCTGCCGAGGGTGTCGGCCATGCCTAAGAAGGCGGCGGCATTGACGGTCGCGCTTTTGAGCGCATCGGCGGTGCTGAGGCCGGCATCCTGCAGAGCGAGAAACTCCTCCCACTCGCGTGCGATTGGAACCACCGGCAGATCCGTGCCGAACAGAATCGGTACGTGCGCCTTGTAGGCCTTGGTGACACTGGCTTTCGCCTGCAGGTAATACTCGACGGGTACGCCGACCTTGGGGTTTTCGGTGGCTAGCTTGGCGGTCAGCAAGGTCGGAACGTATGCGGTACCGCGCTTGGCCATGGTCGCGATGTTCAAATCGCTCAACGGACCATGCTCAATCGTATCGGTCCCCGCCTCGATCGCGATCTGGTTGGCGGCCGCGGATCCTGCCGAATGCGTGGCCACGCGCCGGTTCAAACGATGCGCGGTTGAGACGATGGCGTTTATCTCCGCCGGGGTTTCCATCGGCCCGCTCTTCGGGTCGATCAGCGTCTGCGCGGCCAACCGCAGTTTGATCACGCCCGCGCCTCGCCTGACTTCCTCGCGCACCACGCGCTCGCAATCCGTCGCACCAGAGCAGCTGCCGCGGCTCTTGAACAACGGTTCCAGGTCTTCGCGCTCGCCGAAATTGTGAGCATCGTAGTCGCCTCCCGGCACGCCGAACATCGGTTCCGAGGCAATGATGCGTGGTCCGTCGATCACGCCGGCGTTGATGGCGTCGCGCAAGTCGTAGGTCACACTCGCCGGATCGCCGAGATTGCGGATGGTGGTAAAACCGTTGCGCAGGATGCTATTCGCGCGGCCGGCGCTCGCCAGGACGCGCGCCGCGGGGCGCCCGAGAAAAGCGGGCATGAAGTCCGACCAGGGCATCTCAGAATCCACATCCACCGTGACTGTCACATGGGTGTGCATATCGATGAGCCCGGGCATCACCCAGGCTTGCGACAGATCGACGATTCGCCCCCCATCGACAAATCCGTCGACGATGGCCGTGATCTTGCCGTTCTCTACGATGATCGACTGTTTATCGAGCGAGGGCTTGCCCGGATCGGCGATCAGATGCCCGGCATGAATGATGATCTTGGTCGCAGGCGCGGACGGACTCGCCTCAGCGAGCAGCAGACTGACTGCAAGCAGACAACAGCGGATTGCGCGAAATTGCATGACGGTTATGCAAGCCTCTACTTATTTGCGCCGCGATCGCTGCCCATATAGCGATCGAACCAGGCGACCGTGCGTTCCAGCGCGTCGATTTGATCTTCGCGCTTGAAAAATCCGTGGCCTTCGCCTGGGTACACTTTGATGTCGACCGTTTTGCCGGCTTTCGATAACACCTCCGCGACTTTCTCCGCCTCGTAGGGCGGCACGCGGATGTCATTGGCCCCTGCGAGCGCGAGCAGGGGCGCTTTGACCTGCCCTAAAAAGGTGAGTGGGCTGGACGCCTCGTACACCGCCTTGTCCTTGACCGGGTCGCCGAGCAGTCCCATCTGGTACTGCCTAAGCACCGGCGAGCCGCGCTCGTACATCGAGAACCAATCGGTGATGCCGCAGACTTCGACGCCCGCCGCCCATACTTCCGGCGTCTTGGATATGGCCATCATGGTCATGTAGCCGCCGTAGGAAACTCCGGTGATGCCGACTCGCCGAGCATCGACGTAGCCCGTGTCCACCAAAAACTTGACCCCCGCCACGTAGTCGGTGAGATCGCCGCCGCCCAGATCGCGATGGTTGGCGGCCGTGAAGGCGCGGCCATAGCCGGTCGATCCGCGCGGGTTCGCCGCGAACACGACGTATCCACGCGAGGCGAGTGCGACGGCGTCCGGATCAAAGCGGTCCATGGTCTGCCCAGTGGGACCGCCATGCGGCAGCGCCACGGCGGGCGCATGGCCGTCGCGCGACAAGTTGTAGGGCAGCCAAACAAAGGCGCTGATGACGGTGTCGTCGGCGCTGCGATAGTGGACGATCTGTGTCTTCGGCAGCTTTTGCGGGTCGACGCTGGCCAGCGCAAAGCGTGTAACTGGAGCTGACCGGCCGCTCGCCCGATCCAAAATCCAATAATCGAGCGGTGTGTTGCCCGCTTGATGCGGAAACAGCATGCGGGTGCCATCGGGCGAGAATGCGGGCATGTTGCCGCCGTAGTCGGAATTGACGCCGGCGGGCAATGGCAATGCCTCGCTGCGGCCGGTGCCCGGGTCGTAGGAGTAGATCACGTCGCGTCCGTCGACATTGCTGATCATGATCAGCGAGTGGCCGTCCGGAGCGAAGCTGCCCGACTTCTGTTCCCACTCGTCGGGTTTCACCAAAATCAGTTTTTGCGCCGTGGTGTCATACACCGCGGCCTGCAGCGCACCCGCCGCGGTTTCCGTGGTCAGCGCCAGCCATCGCCCATCCGGTGAGATATCGCTGGCGGTATTCAGACCCGCCTCGCCCGAGGCGAGCGCCGGAGTCGCGGCTCCGCTCGCGACATCGATCCGCCAGATCGCGCCATGCGTTCTTTCGACATTCGAGCGGTTGGCAATGATAAAGCGGCCGTCGGGTGAAAACGCGACCACGCTCCACTGCATCGTGGGCAGGGCTTCGTGGGTGAGCACACGCACCGTCCGAGTGTCGAAGTCCATTACCGCAACATTGGCCGACGCCCCGGTTTTCAAGCGGTGATCAAAGGCGATCAAGCGGCTGTCGCGCGAAAACACCGCACCGGTTTCGGACGCATCGTCGGTGTGCGTGAGATTGACGACGGCGCCGCCGGCCGCGGGAACCGCGAACAGGTCGAAGATTTCGGCGCCGCCCCGATCGGACTGGAATACCACCCACTTGCCATCCGGAGAGGTCGCGATTCCCATCTGCCGGTCGTCGGACTGCGTCAACTGCGTGGGGAAAGCCCCACCGGCTGAGACACTCCACAGATTGAAGCGCCCGGTGAGGTTGGTGGAGACGATGAACGACTTGGAATCGCGGCTCCACGCGGCATCGAGACTGTTGCGCACGTAGAATAGATCCGCGATCGGCACCGGACCGGCGCCCTCGAGCGCAGGCGAGCTGATGCTTTTCGGATCGGTGAGCGCGCGCGTCGGCGGTCCCTTGAGCACGGGCGCCGCCTGCAACGAGCTCGCCAACACCATCAACGGCACGCAGCCGTACCAACCCAGCTGTGACTTGAAGTTCATTCGTCTCTCCCCGCTCGTATTTAGAATTTTGCCCGCAGCGTCAGGCCCACCGTCCGCGGCCGAATGCGAAACAACTCCTGGTTGTTGATGATGACCGGCCCCGCGGTTTGCGCATCCAATGCGCCGGTCGCGCCCTGGGAATTGCTCAAATTATTGATGAAGGCCACGACCTCAAAGGAACCGAAATTGACTCCGCCTCGTATGCCCTCGGTGGCAAATCCGCCGAATTTTGTGCCGTTATGCTCGAAGTCGCTCCACTCATCGCCCAGATACGAGGCGGTGGCACGCACATAGCCCTGGTAACTGGCCACCGGGAAATCGACCTCGGCGTAGGTTGATGCCTGCCCTTCGGGAGCCGCGGGCAGCACATCGCCGTCTTTCACGCCTACCAGACCTGTGGCAGGCCGGCTAATGGTCGGATCGTCTTTGGAGATCTCGTTCTTGCTCAGTTGGAAAGCCGCGCCCAACAGCAGCCAGGAAACCGGCTTGGCGTCCACCTGGAATTCGACGCCGTAGAGTCTCGCGGCGCTTGCATTGCCGGTGTAGTTGCCCAGTTGATTCTGCAGTGAGACCTGAATGTTCGACCAGTCGATGTAGTAGAAGTCGGTACTGTAGGTCAGCCGGCCGTCGAATAACCTGCCCTTGGCGCCGATCTCATAGTTCCACAAACTGTCGGGCGCGTAAGTCGACGGAGTATTGCGGCCACCGACGTCGGAGGTGAGGTTCACGCTACCGACGCGATAACCGCGCGCCACTTGCGCGTACAAGGTCAGATCCGGGTCCAGGCGATAGGCCAGCGAAACGCGGGGATCGACCGGCGTTCCCAAGTCATGAAAGTCCGTGTGCGTGTAAGCGGAGGGCAGGATGCTGAAGACCGGAACGTAGCCGCCGGTGTTGATCTGGGCGGAGACCATGTAATGCGATACTCGGGCGCCGGCGGTCAAGTCCCACTTATCGGCGAAGGTGTAGGTCGCCTCGCCGAATGCGGCGATTTCCTGTTGGCCGAAATGATAAATCAGGTCGACGATGTTATCGCTGCCGATGACCGGAATGATGGCATCGGAATCCGCCTCTTGCCCTCCGCCTTGGCTCGCATGCAGAAAAAAGCCACCCGCGGTCCACTTGAAGTTGCCGTCGCCCTTCGAGGCGAGACGCAGCTCCTGCGTGTAGATATTTCCGTCGATGCCGGAAGTATCGTTGGTAACGCCCGGAATAATGTTCGCGCCGGCGATCAACGCGGTCAGGGGCACGAAATAGGTATCCGAACCGGTGAGGTTTGACTTGCGATCGTGATAGGTGGAAACCGACGTGAATGCGAGGGAATCCCAGTCATATTGAAGCGTCAGGGCCGCGATGGTGCTCTTCAGCTCTATGAGATATTCGTTGATGCCGTCCGAGACTTGGCCGGAAAAACCGGTGCCCGCGGGCTTGACCAACAAGCTGCCGTTATCCTCGCCGTTGTAATCTTTCGAATCCTGGTAAGTCAGCGTGAGGTTGGCGGAGAACTGATCATTCGGCTTGGCGGCGATCGAGAAACGCGCGCCGTCAGTCTTGGTGGGGTTTGCGTTCGCCTGACCGCTGCGCAAATCGGCGATCCAACCACCATCGTCATAGTCGTAGGCGACCAAACGAACGCCGAGTTCGTTCTGGATGATTGGGGCATTGAGCACCGCGTAACCGGAGAACGAGGCGGCACCGGTTTCGGTTTGCGCAGCGGTCAGCTCAACCGATCCGCTGAACTGCGTGAGGTCCGGCTTGTTGGTGATGTAACGTATCGCGCCCGCCAGCGAACCCGAACCGAACAGCGTGCCCTGCGGACCGCGCAGCACTTCGACCCGCTCGATGTCGACGACGCGCAAGTTGCTGGCGCCGCCGCCCTGGCCCACCGGATCGATCGGCATATCGTCGTACAGCAGCGCCACGGTCGACTGCTTGAGACCCAAATCCGTACCCGTCGTCACACCGCGGATGGTGAGATTGGTGGAATTGCCGCCGCCCGAGCCGGGGTTGTTGAGACCGGGCGTGGTATTGATGATGTCCTGGAGCTGCGTCGCTCCGCGGTGCTCGAGTTCCACGCCCGTCTCGGCGGTAATGCTCACCGGTACGTCTTGCAGGCGCTCGATACGCTTGGTGGCGGTGACGACGATCTCCGCCAGCGCTTCCGTTGAAGCGTTCGCACCGGGAGTCTGTGAGAAGGAGGGTCGAACCGACAGGCAAGCCCCGGCCAGGAGCAAAACGCTCAGGAAGTATTTCATGACGACATCCCCAATTCTTTTGTGCTGTAGCAATACGAGGTCCGGATCCGTAGGTAGGTCCGTTACCTCCGCACAGTGGACGTCGTGAATAAACACAGACTAAGCCTGCAAAGAGAATTGTCAATATAATTTTTCCGTATGGGATTATCACCATTCGTGTGGTGCCACGATTTGGGCGCGAAGTGGTAACCACCAGAAGCGGAGCACTTCAAAGAAGTGTCGAACGCCGCGTCCTACGATCGATTCCCAGGTTTCTTGGAAGCTTTGGCCGGTTTAGTCTTGAGTGCAATCGATGTCGGCGAGTGCAACGCTTTCTCGGCACGCTCGAACAGGCGAGGATCGCCTAACTTCGTGGCGATCGCGGCGAAGTCCTTGCGCGCACCCTGCCACTTCAGCGTGGCGACCTCGGAAAACAGCGGTGCATCATCTTTGAGCGTTGCCAATCTCTTGAAGAGCAGTGCCAGCGGTTTACGTTCGCCCAAGATCTCCGGCGGAAAGTCTTCAATCCGGCCGAACCGCTCGATCAGACCCGCGGCGCCCTTGGGACCAATGCCGGAGATTCCGGGATAGCCATCCGACGCATCGCCGACCAGCGCCAGATAATCGGCAATTCTCTCTGGAATGACGCCGAATTTCGCGTGCACCCCTGCTGCATTTCGGATGACATGACTTTTTCGATCGACTTGAACCACGCGATCGCCGCGCACACATTGCGCAAGATCTTTATCCGGCGTCCAAATGCAAACCTTTTGAACACCGTGATCTTTTGCGGCCAACGCCGCCGCGGAGGCCAAGGCATCGTCCGCTTCAAGTTCAACCATCGGCCAAAGCGCTACGCCCATCCCGATGAGCGCGTCCTCGAGCGGCTGAAATTGCGCGCGCAGCGCAGGCTCGATACCGTCGCCGGTCTTGTAGCCGTCCCACAGCTCATTGCGGAAGGATTCAATCACGTGATCGGTGGCGACGCCGATGAAGCTCGCCCCTTCTTCGATCATCTGCAGGACGCCATTGAGCACACCGACGACGGCGCCCATGGGGCGATCCTTGTCTTTCGTGAAGCGCCGCAGACCGTAAAAGTGCCGAAACAGCTCGTACGTGCCGTCGACGAGGTGCACGATCATGGCAATCGGCTAATCAGTTAGCGTAAAGGCCAATTGCCGGGTTTCATCGGATCCCGAGCGGGAGACGCGAAAATTGATTTGCTCGCCGATTGCGCGCGGCTCCCGAGCCAGGGGGTCAATTACCACCACCCGTGCGCCGTGCCAGGTCACTTGATAGGCGACAAACCGATAGCCATCGCTGTCCGCCGACAAAACACTTTCCACCTTCGACGTGCCGGAGCTGATCGAAGCGTGCGAGCTACCGGACTCTTCCTCATCGCTTGCGGACACGGAATCTTGATTGGCTTCGAATCTCAAGATTTTGCGGCCGTCCTGCACCGAACGGTAGACGGTGAAATCCAAGATATCGCCACTGCGCGGGATTTTGACGGGCGAACTCGACACAAAAATCTGCGCATCGCGCCAGCGCACTATGCTGCCGACTTGGCTGTAACCTGCATCTCGGGCGACCAGCACCTCGCCGACCACGCCGCTCTCGTGATTGACCGGCGGAGAAAGCGCTGCGGAATCCGATCGCGGCTGCTGCGCGAACGCGGGCCAAGCCAGAGTTGCCAAGAGAATACCGAGTATGGATTTGCGCATCAGCCTGAGTTTACTCGCCTGGATCACCGAAAGAGATTAACAAAGATCAAGCGCCACGCACGGCTGAGATCATGCTGCGCTCAGCGCTCGTCTTTGAATATTTTACCTTCCTTCATCACGAAGGAAATTTTGCCCGGCTGGCCCAATTGATCGATATGCGTCATCGGATCGACTTTCATGGCAATCACGTCAGCCGTTTTACCGGCCGCGATGGAACCGAGACCCTCCCCCAAGCCCCCGAGCGCGGCGGCGGCATTGACCGTTGCGCTGCGCAGCACCTGTGCCGGCGGCATGCCGGCCGAGGCGAGGAGCGCAAATTCCTCGTGACTGCGCTCCGGCCCCATTATCCCCAAATCCGTGCCGAAAATGATCGGCACGCCCGCGCGATAGGCCTTGCCCACACCCTCGAGCCCTTCTTGAAAGCGGTAATCGATGAGCTTGCCGGCGAGCAGGGTGGGCGTGAAAGCGGTGCCGCGCTTTTTCATCATGGCGATCGAGGCATCATCCAGGGGCCCGTGCTCGATGGTGTCGGCGCCCGCTTCAATCACGGCGTGCAGAAAGACGGGCGAACCCACTACGTGCACGGCCACCTTCCGATTGAGTTGATGCGCCGTGTCGATGATCGCCTTGATTTCCTCGGGCGATTCAACCATCGCCACCTTGGGATCCTCGGCAGGCGTTCCCGCCTGCCGAAACTTGACCACGTCCGCGCCGCGGTGAACCTCTTCGCGAACCACTTTGGTGCACTCCACCACGCCCGAGCAATTGCCGCGGTTAGTGACAAATTTTTCCACGTCGCTGCGCACATCCCAGCTCGAGGGATCGAAATCGCCGCCGGCGACGGAGATTTGCACTTCGGCGACGAACATGCGCGGTCCCGGCACGATGCCTTTATTGATGGCGTCCCGCAGCGCGTAAGTCGTCAAGGTCGGGTCGCCGACATTCCTGATGGTGGTAAAACCGTTCATCAGGAGTTCGTTGGCACGCGGCAGAGTATTGAGCACCGCTTCCGCCGGACGCGACATATAGAAGAGTGCGATTTGTCCTCCGACAGGCTCGTCGAGCTTTTCAATCCCGCTGACATGAGTATGCATGTCGATCAGACCCGGCATGACCCACGAATCTTTCAGATCGATCGTGGTGTCGCCCGCCACGAAGCCCTCCTTGATCGCGACAATTTTGCCGTTCTCGATGACGATCGACTGGTTGGCGGTCGCGGGCTTGCCAGGCTCGGCAATCAAGTGTCCCGCGTGGATCACGGTGGTGGCGGCCAGCAGCGGTGTTACTGACATGGCCGCGAGCAACGCGGCCGCAACTAGTTTGACGATCATCGGAAAGTTCACTCCCTTATTCTTTTGCGAGGCTTGGTACGGCGTCCGAGTAGTCGTGCGACTGATTGCGGTGATCGCAAATGGCAAAGCGGCCTGGGTCAGTCTCGGTCAAGTAGCTCGGTCCAATGGGCACCTTGCCATAACCCCCGGGAATGTCCAGAACATAGGTTGCCTGGCAGAGACCGGATATGTGCCCTCGTAGCGTGCGCATCAATTCTTGACCTTCGGCAATCGAGGTCCTGAAGTGGCTGGTGCCACGCGCCAAATCGCCATGATGCAAGTAGTAGGGTTTGATTCGCAGCTCGACCAGCCGCTTGAACAGCGTTCGCAGCGAGACCGTATCCGCATTCACACTTTTTAGAAGCACCGTCTGGCTGAGCATGGGCAACCCCGCGTCGATTAATTTTGCGCAGGCACGCTGCGCTTCTTCGCTCAGTTCTCGCGCGTGATTGACGTGCAGCACCACATACACGGCCTTCTTGATTTTAATGGCGCGGATGAATGCTTCATTGATGATGTCGGGCTTCACGACCGGCACCCGCGTGTGAAAGCGCACCACCCCAACGTGGGCGATGCGTTGGAGCCTTAGCATGATTTTCTCGAGGCGCCGCGGCGACAAGACAAAAGGGTCTCCGCCGGAAATGATGACTTCCCAGATCTCCTCCCTGGATTCTATGTAGGCGAGCGCCGCGTCCAGTTCGTCGTCGTTGAGTCCCTGCGAGCCTGCGCCCACGGTTTCGCGCCGAAAGCAGAAGCGGCAATAGACCGCGCAAACAGTCGACGGCTTGAGCAGGACGCGGTCCGGATAACGGTGCACGATTCCCGGCATCGGGGAATGCGGCTCATCCCCAATTGGGTCGTGCATTTCCTCCTCGGAAACGTTGAGCTCCGCGGCGGTGGGCACAAACTGCGCGGCGATGGGATCCTGGTTTTCATCATCGATCAGCCGGCGCATTTGCGTGGTGATGCCGATGCCAAAGGTTCGCGCCACTTCGGCGACGGCGGCGAGATCCTTCTCTTCGATCAAACCAGCCGCGAGAAGATGCGATGGGGTCGAGAGCGCTCGCTCGTGCGCACTCGCGGGCTTGGTTTTTTGATTGAACATCGGATGGCTCCAACAATCGAGACTGGCGGCTCGAGATTCGGGCGCCGATAGTAATCGATTAGAGCCGCGACGCGAAGCGGCTCGCGCGGGACTCATCGCACGGGAAAGGACTGCGCACCGACCACGGTGCGCAGTTTGCGTTAGCTTTGCGCCTGACCGGGAATCGGCAGCACTTCCATGACTTCGACCGAGTCGCCGGGGAAAATGCTGAAATGCGGGTGTTTTA
>Ga0210398_10003988_pt1 | contig 14001 bp, 13 predicted proteins | sample IncBWC4OmetaG_FD_161047 | JGI IMG/M metagenome (GOLD analysis project Ga0210398, IMG submission 161047) | Forest soil microbial communities from Barre Woods Harvard Forest LTER site, Petersham, Massachusetts, United States - Inc-BW-C-4-O | ecosystem: Environmental > Terrestrial > Soil >...
GGGGCGGTGTGGCTTCGAGCCGGTAGCGATGAGAATCACCTCGCCACGAAGACGGCGCGCTCCGTTTCGAGCAGTGACCGCAACAGTGTGCGCGTCTTCGAAATATGCCTGGCCGCGAACAAGCTCGATGTGGTGCAGCTCGAGATTCTTGAGGATGCGCTGGCGCTCCATTTCGACGACGGCGCGTTCGTGGTGCATAAAATCCTGAATGGTAAGATTTTCTTTGAGCGAGTAATCGATGCCATAAAGCCCGCGCTGCGTCAGTCCGGAGAAATAGAGCGCCGATTCGCGCAGGGTTTTGCTGGGGACAGTACCCGTGTTGATGCAGCTTCCGCCGACATCCGGGGCGCGTTCGATGACGGCGACCCGCTTGCCAAAATAGGCGGCTTGCGCGCCGGCTTTTTCTCCGGCGGGGCCGCAGCCGATCACAATCAGATCGAGACTTTCGCTAGTAGGCACGCAAACCTCCCGCAGCCCGCCGCACGATTCTTCTTCGAGAAACACCGCCAAGTTCGGCCAGCTGGATCAAAGCCAGTTGAATCAAGGAGAGTGTAGAAGAAGAGCGCCACCTCTAAGGAAAATTCCTCACATGACTGTGCTGAAACGTGTCTGCTGGCGGACTTCCGTCGCGTGAGAACGAGCGTCGAGAACTCTTCGGCTAGTGTCCAAAACTCGGCAATGGCTGTACTATAAGCGCCATTGAAAGCCGCGTCTTATGGTGCTGGAGGCAGGGTCACATGGCCATCGGAGATCTCCCCATCAACTACAAGATTAAATTTGAGAAGGACCATGCCAGTGTCAAGGCTACCTACGACCTTAGCGTCCCGGTCGGCGGTCCCGCCCTTATCGCTGACTTCCAGATTTCCGTTGACGGTACAAATCTGATCAGCGACTTCATGCCAGGCCAGACGGCGTTCAACGGCGCGAAGTTTCACACTCTTTCTAGTCCGGATAAGGACGCGACCGTCTCCTTCTCCCTATCTTCAAACCAGGACTGGAACGCGAGCGACAACGACGTGCTGCGCGGCGACAGAGTATTTGACGACGCGGAATTCTCCAACTAGCAATGTCAGAAACGCGAGAAGACTTTCGAGTTTGCCGCGCGGTTTCGCGCTGAAGGCAAGCTCAGCAACTTATTGAATCGGTTGCGGTAGTGAGCTGGCAGTCCGCGGCACTGGCACGCGGGTCGTACCGGGCAGGCGGGTGGCAACTCACCGTGGCGGCCATTCCTGGCGCGTTATCAGAACCCAGAGATCGCGCTCACGCAACCACCATTGACCTGGGAACGTCCTGCCGGTATTATCCGTGCACTTCCGGGCAAAACTTGCGAGTGAGGTGCTGATCATGTCAAAGCGCGTGTGTCTTACCCTGTTGGCCGTTGCGATTCGATTCCTCGCCGTCCCCGATTCGGCTGGAGCGCAACAGCCTCAAATCAGTCCTGACGTCTATAGCCAGGCGCAGTTCCGTTACATCGGGCCGGTCGGCAATCGCGCGACGGCGGTCGCCGGAGTGCCAGGTAATTCTTATCTCTACTATGTGGGCGCTGCGTCCGGCGGAATTTTCAAGACAACGGATGGCGGCATCCACTGGGACCCCGTTTTTGATTCGCAGGCCGTCTCTTCGATTGGCTCGCTAGCGGTGGCGGCGAGCGACCCGAACATCGTCTGGGCAGGAACCGGGGAGTCGTTCATCCGAAGTCACATTTCGGTTGGCAATGGAATTTACAAGTCGACCGACGCAGGCAAGACTTGGGCGCTAATGGGTCTGGAAAAGACCGGGCGTGTCAGCAACGTCCTGATTGATCCCCGGAATCCGGACGTGGTGCTCGCCTGCGCGCTGGGTCACGCCTATGGGCCGCAGCCGGAGCGGGGCGTTTTCCGCACGACCGATGGCGGCAAGAACTGGGAAAAGGTGCTGTTTGTCGACGAAAACACGGGCTGCTCGGATATGGCCATGGATCCGAACAATTCGCACATTTTGTTTTCGGGGATGTGGCAGCTCGAGATTCACACCTGGAGCCGCACGAGCGGGGGACCGGGCAGCGGATTGTTCAAGTCCACCGATGGCGGAGCAACCTGGAAGCGTCTGGAAGGCCACGGTCTGCCAAAGCCGCCGGTCGGGAGGATTGCGGTGCGCGTTGCGCAGCGCGATTCGAACCGCGTTTACGCGCTGATTGAAACGGGCGACGGCGTCCCCATAGAGGGCAAGCCGACCCAGAGCGGGCAACTGTGGCGCTCCGACGATGGCGGCGAAAACTGGCAGCTGGTCAATTCCGACCGGCAGATTCGCGGTCGCACGCACTATTACACGCGCGAAGAAATTGCGCCTGATAACGAGAACGAGGTCTATTTCTTCACATCGGCATTTTCGAGGACGCTTGACGGCGGTCACACTCTGACGAACATGCCCGCAAGCCCAGGCGGGGACAATCATGAGATGTGGATTGATCCGACGAACGGGGATCGCATGGCCGTCGTGAACGACGGGGGCGTCAGCATTTCCGTCAATCGGGGCCACACCTGGGACCATATTCAACTGCCGATCGCGCAGATTTATCACGTGACGGTGGACGATCAAATTCCCTACTTCGTTTACGGGAACAAACAGGATGGCCCGTCTTATCGCGGACCCAGCAACAGTTTGCAGTTCGGTGGATTTGGGGGCGGCGGCGGCGGCCAGGGCGGACTGATTCCGCGCAGCGTCTGGCATCCCGTAGGCGGAAGCGAAAGCGGATTTGCGACGCCGGATCCCGTGGACAACAACATTATCTGGTCAAGCGGCACAGGCTCCGGCAGTGTCGGCGGTGCGATGGCGCGTTTCGATGAACGAAATCGTCAGGCGCGCGAAGTCGAAGTGTGGCCCGAAGATGTTGCAGGAGCCACCGCGGCGGAAGTGAAATATCGCTTCAACTGGGAATTCCCGATCACCATCTCGCCGCACGATCACAATAGATTGTATGTGGGAAGCCAGTTTGTGCACGTCACAACAGATGGCGGCAATAGTTGGCAGATTATCAGTCCGGACCTGACGCGAAACGACAAAAGCCGGCAAGGAATTTCCGGCGGGCTGACCCCGGACGACATCGGCGTGGAATACGCGGGGACGGTATTCGCCATCGCGGAGTCGCCGAAGGAGGCGGACACGATCTGGGCTGGCACGAACGATGGGCTGGTGCACATCACGCGCGACGGCGGAAAGACCTGGACCAATGTCACGAAGAATATTCCGAACCTGCTGGACTGGGGCACAGTCAGCAACATTGAGGCCTCGCGCTACGATGCCGGAACTGCTTACATCACGGTGGATGGCCATCAGGTGAACAATCGAGATCCGTTCGTCTATAAGACGGCGGATTACGGCCGGACCTGGACAGCGATCACCAACGGAGTTCCGCGCAGCATGTTGAGCTATGCGCATTGCATCCGTGAAGATCCCGTGCGCAAGGGTTTGCTGTATCTGGGCACCGAAAATGCTCTGTACCTTTCTTTCGACGACGGCAAAAATTGGCAGCCGCTGCAAAGTGGTTTGCCGCACGCGCCCGTATATTGGATTGCCGTCCAGGAGCGCTTTCACGATCTGGCCTTGGCCACATATGGTCGCGGATTCTGGATCTTGGATGACCTTACTCCGCTACAACAGTTGACCTCGGATCTATTGGCTTCGAATGCCCATCTGTTCGCCCCGCGTGACACTTACCGCTTCCGCCCTGTCGCTCAACCTGCGAGCGTTTCTTCTGATCCGACTGCGGGTCACAATCCGCTCTATGGTGCGGCGATCAACTTTTATCTGAAGTCCAAACTCGGCGAGAAAGATAAGGCCAGCATCACGATCAGCGACGCAAACGGCAAAGTCGTGCGAGAACTTGAGTGCCGTGCGCCTCGGACCGAGGGCGCCCGGCGGCCGGGAGGAACCGGTGGAGCGGGTGGAGGCGGAAACGAAGAAGCCGCCGGCGGTCCGCCATGCGAGGCGAAGCCTGGTATCAATCGCGTTTGGTGGAACTTGCGGACCGAACCCAGCACGGAGATCAAACTGAGAACCAGTCCGACCTATTCGCCAGACGTACCGTTGGGAGCCGAGGGCTGGCGCGCTGCTCCAGCCGTAGAGCGCATTTCACTGCTTGCGCCGCCCGGAACCTACACCGTCACGCTGAAGGTCGGTGAGGAGAAGTCCAGTGAGAAGCTCAACCTGCTGAAGGATCCGCATTCAACGGGGAGCGACGCCGACATCCAAGCCCAGATGCAATTGGTGTCTGCACTTCGGAATGAGATGGACGCTCTGGCGGCAAGCGTCAATCAAATCGAATCCGTGCGCGCCCAGATTGCCAGCCTCGAAAAGCAATTGGGAACGGACGAAACCTCGAAAGCCATTCGAAAGGCGGCGGACGACCTGGCTGAGAAATTGACGAGCGCCGAAGGAAAGGTGCTGCAGCTCAAATCGACGGGGAGGGGCCAGGACGACGTCCGGTACCCGCCGATGCTACTGCAAAAAATCAGCTACCTGGCGGCCGAAGTGAGCGGCTCCTCTGATTTTGCGCCTACCACGCAACAATCGGCGGTAGAGGCTGAGTTGAAAAAGCAAGGCGATACGTCGCAACAGGAGATGCAACAGCTCTTGGCGACCGACGTGGCGGCCTTCAACGCCATGCTCCGCGAGCGGAGTATTGCAAACATCATCGTCAAGATTCCTTGAACGACAAAGGGAAGGGCCGCAACGGACAAGAATACATCCTTGGATTCAAACTAACGCCCCGCTGCTCTTGCCTGGGTCGATGTCGCGCGACCAGGCGCGGACTCTGAGACGCGTCGAATAACTTCAAACACCACATTCACCAACTGCTCGTTCGTCAGTCCCGGCTCGTTAAGCTGCTTGAACGTTCGTGCCGGGACAGCGTCTGCGTAGATATCCGCGATCTCAGGCTTCATCGTTTCCCAGATTCGCCGCGCCGCAAATCCCGTGGCGCCAATGGGAATAGGTATTCTCTTCAGGGCTCTTGCAATCTCGTATTCCTGTAGAACTCCCGCCGATTCCGGGTGACTTCGACTCGTTCCCGCAATAAATATCGCGAAGCCACACTTGGCGATCATGTCTCTCCGATACTTCGCATTAAATTCCCCTTCGTCGATCTCGGCGGGGAGATTTCTTGGAAATGGTCGCAACGTCAGATGTTTCTCAACGGCTGGGATGCCCATTTCGTAAAGTTTCAGGAGCGCGCCTTTCACCAGGTAGTCGCCGACTTTAAGCCCCATGCCGCTGATCAGCCTGTAATCTTCCGCGATCAGTCTTTCGCCAAGACGCATGCACAAATCTCTTGCTCGCTCTTCTCCAAAATCGCCGAATTCGTGGGCGCTGCCTGATACAAAAATATTCCTCAAATAGTAGCGGCTCTCGATTTCTTCCAGTATTCCTGTAACTTCATCGAAACTATCGATGAGATGAGTATGGATGCTGTACCTTTGCAGGTCTTCGATCTGCAGGGCCTGCTTATTCAATTCGTACTCAAATATCCTGCGCGCCTTTGCTTTGTCTTTATCGTGTGTATTTAAGCGAGCCTTTCGCATCACAGCAAAATGTTCGCGCTTGCTGTCCTCCAGAAGCGACCGAAGGTGGCCAAGCATGTAATCAAGATGGGGGTCGGTAAAACTAAACCCAAGGAACAACAAAGTCTTGTTCACCAAATCGGCGGCAAGCTGGTTCTGAAACAGTTCGTGTCGTCGTGCATACCGCTCGTAGTCGTCTTTGCAAATAATGATTTCGTCTGGGCTTGCGATATCTCCATGCATTTTGTACATCGTGACTTCGCGACCCTCGGCCGCCAACGGTATTTGACTATCCTTCCATTTCACGTCGAGCTGCCTTCCGGCCCGCTCAAACGCTTTCTCGAGCAACTTGTCAAAATTCGTGGTCCATACCGTGGTGATAGGAAGTCGGCCAATGACTTCGTGACTCCTCGAAAAGGTTCCGGGCCTGTCGAACTCGTTCTTTAGGATTCGATTCAGCCGCGCTCGGTCTCTGTTTCTACGGTTCAGGTAATACTGCGCTACGGCAATCAGATCGTGCTCGTGATCAATGTCGAGCCCCAGTTCTCTGGCGCATTCGCGTAAGAGATTTCTCCAGTCGAGAAATCCCGCGGGTCTTGACATGCCTGCCCCTATAAAAAGAGCAGCATCCCCTTCCCGCATGGCCGAGGCGTAATTCGTCGTCAATTGTTGGCGAGTTAATGACATGGCTGGCCAGAATCGAGCAATACGCAGGCATTGTACTACAACCGTCTTGCGCCAGTTGCGTCGCAGCGGCTAACCCCGAGGAATGAGCCTTGATCCAACTGGCTGTTCTGATGGCTGAGTCTCAAATCATGCGCCAGCTCACCGATGAACCTTGCCACGCGGTGCAGAAGTCCCTTGAGGGAGACGAGATGCCGTTATCTGGAGTTCCGCTGTGACCTCCGCCGATGTGGCCGGGGCCGTGCGGCTTGGGCGTGTTGCAAATTGGAATGCTCTGAAGTATAGTCGTTTATCGATATACTGATTATCGATTACTTATGCCCAAACGAAAACTCGATCCGCTGCCTTCGTCCGCATTTCAGATCCTGCTCGCCCTGGTCGGTGAAGACCTGCATGGCTACGGCATTATGCGGCAGGTCGCGGAGCAAACCGACGGTCGCATGCGACTGGGCCCTGGGACGCTGTACAGTTCAATCCAAAGTCTACTCGAGGGGAAATTCATAGAAGAGCTTGACCTGCGCGAGGACACAAAACTCGGCCAGGAGCGGCGCAGATACTACCGGTTGACCTCGGCAGGACGCAAACTGGCACGCTCCGAGGCCGAGAGACTCGCCGACTTATTGCGCGTCGCGCGCGCCAAGAAGATTTTGAGGGGGGATTATGTCTGAAAAGATATACGCCTGGCTATTGCGTCTTTACCCTTCTCATTTTCGCGAGGCCTACGGTAACGAAGCTCTGCAACTGTTCCGAGACCGCGCTCGCGATGAAAAAGGATTCGTGCCAAGCCTGCGACTTTGGCTGGACCTGCTAGTCGACTTAGCGATCTCCGTCCCGCAAGAATACGGCTATGTCCAACCGGCGCTCATCGGCGCTTCGGCCCTCGATCGTTTTGACGGCGTGCCTACATTTTATGTTCTAGAAGGCGAATCGCCCACTCTCGGAGCGTTGCTTTTCGGAGGCGTATTGTCGTTGGTCGCCCTTGGCACATTCTGGATTTTACTCAGCCATGCGGGAAGTTATACGGGAATAGGAGTGATGAAATCTGGGCAATCGCAGAGCGACTCCGGATTTTCTCAACAGCAAGCTCCGCGAGCGGAGCCGCAGGATGCCATCAGCGCTACGAACCGTCCGGACCGGGAGGTCTTTAAGCTGGATGCAGCGGAGCGCCAACGCGTGATTGATTCGGCGGTCGCGATTCTAAAGGAACACTATATTGAGCGGGACGATGCGCAGAAGATGGCGGACGCTCTGCTGGCGCACCAGAAGAGCGGCGACGATGACGCCGTCACGGATGGTGCGGCCTTCGCCGCTCTGCTGACGCGGCAGATGAGGGATGTGAGCCCTGACCGGCATCTGACGCTGGACTACAGTCAAGCCCCTCTTCCGCAGCACCCGACCGGACAAACACCGGAAGGCCTTGCTCGCTATCGGGAAGCAATGAACCAGCAAAACTGCACATTCGAAAGGGTCGAGATCCTGCGGCACAATATCGGCTATCTGAAGCTCAATTCGTTTCCTGATGTTTCTCTATGCCAGCCAACGGCTGCGGCGGCGATGGCTTCTTTGAACCGTGCAGACGCGATTATCCTCGATTTGCGGGACAACCGTGGCGGAGAACCATCCATGGTCGCTCTGATGGCCGCCTACCTCTTCGACCATCCGGAGTACTTGTACAACCCGAGGGAAAATACGACGGAGCGGTCCTGGACGCACTCGCCTGTTCCGGGAAGCAGACTGGCCGACAAGCCGGTATACCTGTTGACGTCCGCCAGGACTTATTCCGGCGCCGAGCAGTTCAGCTACGACCTGAAGATGCTAAAGCGCGCCACGCTGGTCGGTGAGACCACAGGTGGTGGTGCACATTCGGGAGTTTGGCATCGCATTGATGATCACTTCGGAATGGGCATTCCTGAAACGAAAGCAATCAATCCCTTCTCAAAGACCGATTGGGCAGAGATCGGCGTGGAGCCGGACGTAAAGGTGAAGGCTGCGGACGCGCTGGTGACGGCAGAAAAGCTAGCGCAGGGCAAGCTGCAGAAGAAGTAGGGGCTATGGAAAGTTCCCGAGTGAAGGCATACTCGGGAGCTATTCTGGTCCCGAAGTCCGGTTGGAGGATTGCGACCTGTTCGGCAGTTGCAGTCGAGTTAGTAGTTTCCGACCTCCGTGACATTCATCGCCCTGCCCATGGCCGTCGGTCGTCGGGATTTTGCGACGGGAAGGCTGCTTCAACCAAGAAATCCTTAACCGCTTCGTTCACGGTGCGCGGAAACCGCAGCGCGTAGTCTCGAAGCTTGGCCGGCGTTAGAAACTGGAATTGGAGTTCGTCTAGGGGCGTAGGAAGTCCTTCTTGACGATTTAGGTAGATCCAATCCAGCAGCGCCTTCTCAGGCTCCGCGATCAGATATTTGTTGTACCGAGTAGCTTTTTCCTCATAGCCCCAATAGAGTTCAGGAGAGATCTTTCTATACACAATACTGACAGACTTGCTTCTGAAAGACTGCGGATAGCTAGGTGTGACGCAAGTCAGTATTGAGGGACTTTGAGTAATGATGCCTCGCTCCACCAGGGCGGACTCAAGTGAAATGTAAGAACGAGGCCGAAGGACGTTTACCAGATCACGAGGTGAAAATTGCTGATTGAAGTGGTTGATGTAGATCTTTGTCGATACACGTTCGACCAAACCCTGTGCCTCATATCGGCGCAAGGCATCGCGAACGACACGCTCAGAGAGCTTGTGTTTGCGGGCTAAATGGTCGGTGCGCACGATGCAATTGTTTCGTGATTCTCCTGTCAGGATAGTTGTCCAATTCATCGCAGTTCCTTCCCGAGCCAATGAGCCAACACGACTCTTAGCGAGCGGCGGATGCTCTCAAATTCGTTCTGGGCAAGCTCTTCAAAAATGGCCAGTGGCAAGACCGGGCGAAGTTCGACCGTGCAGAGCACAGCATTGATGTCCTGAATTCGAGTTTCGATGGATTCTTGGTCTATCTCCCTCATTGCTATGAAATCCTCAAGGTGTGCTTGAAGATTCCCGTCGAACTGCGCTCCTCGGGTCAGCAGGAGATGGATATCGAAGGCATCCCTAGCTTTCACATGACGGCGATTGAGAAAAGTCTCACATTTCTGAAACAGCAGATAGTTCGCGCTTGGAGTGACGACGATTTTTTCTGGAGCGTTCGCAATTGCCTTCTTGACGATCTGGGTCTCCAAGACATTTCCGCCGATGCTGGTTAGATCGATGCTGAAGAGGGCCCTGTGATTGGCGAAAACCCACTGCTTAACGAAGCCGGGGCTCTCGATACCTTTCCGGAATTCGAGTTGGACCAGGCCGAGGCTTTCTGCAATGGACTGGATGCTGGAACGAACAACATCTTCGATTTCTTCGGGTCTTGGGATCTGCGTTGGGGAGGCGAGCAGGTCCAAGTCTCGGGACATTCGGGGGCTCTCGTAGAAAAGTACGAGGGTGGCTCCTCCAACTAAGACGAATTGATCGGGGAACGCGGTGAAGAGTGCCGCCGCACTTTCCTCGATCAAGACGAGGATCTCGGCTTCGACCTGCTGGAAGCCGCGTTCTCTGTACCTATCGATCCTTGCTTGCAAGTTCATAGTAGCTAAAAGTAGCACATTGTATGCATTTGACAATCAAATATTTACTCATGATTGTCATAAAGCGTATATTTGCTACTTCTGACCATTATAATGTAATCTTGGTGAGCTTGATGATCGCCGAAATAGGACCTCGCGGGCACTGCTAATTCTTCGCTTTGGCGGAATACCAATCCCTGAATCGTGGACCGAGAATTATCTAATGGGCGGACTTCGACTTGTAGGGGTCGACTTAGAACAGGATTTGAACGCTGCAAGGTACAGAAACAAGCGCAGGCGGTAAAGAAACTGCGCGAAGCGGGGCAGCTTGATTACAGGCCAGAATTTGCCGAGGGTGGTTGAAAAAGGTCGATGTTTTTCTAGTGAGGGCCTCGGGGGCACGATGCTTTGACTGGATGCAGAGTCAAGTTTTTGGCGAGCAAAAGACCCGCTCAAGAGTTTGATTGTTTGCCGTAATCGAAAGAAAGTGGCTGAAAAAAGCTTATGCTTCCCGGTGAAGGCACCGGAAAGAAGGCGCGGCATCAGGCATTTTTATTCAAAGTGGTAAAGGACCGCGATGGTTAACAAATGCTAGGGATCTTGACCTACCTGGCCTAAATATGACACTATACCTGTACGACTCCCCGGTCTAATAAGCCGGTTCGGGCAATCTATATGATTGCCCTTTTTTTATGGTCACCGCGCTAACCGCAGCCCCAGTCAAGCCCAAACCCCGCGTGATCGTCTACATTGATGGGCTAAATCTTTACTACGGAGTCCTGCAACAGGCGCCCTCCGTGAAATGGCTCGACTTAGAGCGCCTCTGCAAGCTCCTGCGCCCTAACGATGACCTCCAAATGATTAAGTATTTTAGCGCTCCAGTTGCCGGATCGGCGGACCAATCCGTTTATTTGCGAGCGCTAGCTACGCTTCCCAAAGTTCAGGTGATCCTGGGAAAGTTCAAGAGAAAGAACGTTAAATGCGGCGTCGTGGGATGCTCGTATTTATCTTCAAAGTGGTTCACCGTTCCGGAGGAGAAGCGCACCGATGTGAACATAGCGGTGTCGATGGTTGACGACGCCTATCAAAATGCCTGCGATCATTTGGTGCTGATGAGCGGAGATTCTGATCTTGTGCCGGGGCTGGCTACTGTGCGCCGACGATTCGCTGGCAAGACGATCACCGTGTACGTACCAAGTCGGAATCCTATCAGAGCCGCAGCTGTGGAATTGAGAGCGGCAGCACACCGCGCCCGAGAGCTGCCAATTCTGCTTCTTGCAAAGGCACAGTTTCCAAATTCGATTCCTGATGGAGCCGGCGCGATATTAAATCGCCCGACCAGTTGGGTCTGAAAACTCAGGCGGCAATTGGAGCGGGTGTCCTCGAAGCGCGCATGCGACGGCTATGGTAAGGATTTGAAGCGAACGCGCTTCTCAGGACCCAGGTCCTTCACCCTGTCGCCGCCGTGGCAGCCCAAGAGGCACGAGTCCGCTCCATGAACTCGCAACCAATTACCTGAAACTGAGCGATTTGGTGAAGCCGAAGATTAGAGCGAGCATTGCTTTCTAGCATCTTCCAAGTCGGATAGGCCGTAATCGGGGCTCATCACGATCACTCGGCCGCCCCTTTTCTGAACGTCTCGGATATCGCCATCGCTGAGTTCAGAACACCATTTAAACTCGGCGGGATAATTTCCCTCGACACGGATGGCAAATTCCGCACACTTGGCGAAAGGGCCGGTCAACGGAATGAAAACCAAACCATAAAGATTGGTGCCCGGGGTGGGAGTCGAACCCACATGAGGAAAAATCCCCGGAGGATTTTAAGTCCTCAGCGTCTGCCATTCCGCCACCCGGGCAAGGCAGATTAACTCACGATTGTACAACAGGTTGCTGCAGGCTCTCCTTCGCCTTCAAATCCCGCATCAACCGCTCAAACGCCTTCTGATACGCATCATCATTCTTCCAACCAGTAAAATCCGGAATGAAATACTCCCGAATCTCCCGCGCCGAGTCCTTCCCGGCGTCCGCATCAAAACACTCCCAATCCCGTATCGCCTCAAACGGCACCAACCTTACCGGAAACAGCAGCTGCTTCTTCTCCCGCACCTCGCGTTTCCGCGCCTTCGCAATCTCTGTCTTCACCCATTCGCTGTTCATGCTCTCCGCCGATAAAATCAGCAGTACTTTCTCATGTACCCGTATCGCCTCGTCAATCTGCTCGTGCAATTTCTTCCCTCCGTGCACATCGTGCGGCGCAAACCAGCACCGCACATTCTTATTCTGCAGGTCCCCATGCAGCCGCTCCGCAAATTCCTGGTCCTTCGTCGAGTAGCTGATAAAGCACGAATAAAACTCAATCGGATTAGCCACCAGCAACCTCATGTACGTAATAAACTCTTCCGGCACCCCCGCCCCACGAAGAAACACCTCGGCTATCTTCCCCTTTGATAGGTGGATAGTATCTATCCCAACTGTAGAGGGACCATCATGGTTGACCGTCTTAAGGCCCCTCGCAGTGCTCAGGTCGACATCGGCAACCACAGTTTGCGCCATCCGACACGCCGCGAAGTTCGTCGTGCCGAGGTTCGCCCTGCTGAGATTTGCCCCGCTCAGGTCCGCGCCGCGGAAGTCCGCCCATCCAAGATCTGCCCCCCGAAGGTCCGCATCGATAAGGCTAGCTCCGCTCAGATTTGCATCGTCCAGATCCGCGTGGCGGAGATCAGCTCCACCGAGCTCCGCGCACCGGAGATCCGCCTCGAGGAAACGCGCTTCGCGGAGATCAGCCCCATTGAGACGCGTATTGGAGAGATTTGCCCTACTCAGGTGCGCCCGTCCGAGATGCGTCGCGCGGAGGTCCATCCCGCTGAGGTTTGGCCTGGCCTTCGGATGCTGCTTCCGCCATTCATTCCAGGCCCCCACGCCCTTCTTCAAAATCGCCACATGCTCTTTGTTCGCCATTCACCACCCCGCTGTTCACTTCCGCGCGGATTATAGCTCCTCCGCTTTCTTTTGCACGTCAGGAAGCATCCTCACTGTTTACAGCGCGTGTAATATACTCAAATGGTATCCTCTTTGCGTGACCGAACCTTCGATATGATTCATCAGTAGGGATACAAAACCGGACAGCCTCAGAGAGTGGGTGCCGCGGCATAACAGGGAGATCAAAGGAGGAACCGAAGGCCCTGGTCGGCGTGCTGAGGCCTTTCTTTTTTGCGCTCGGCGTCACGGTCCGGCGCTTGTTCAGGCACTTGCAATGCTGCAGGGACATCAGCTTCAAATGACCCAGCATGAGCGGGAGTTCATCGAGCAAAGCGAGCGGGTCGCGCGAAATTCGGCGCTCAACTTTAGTAAGCTGATTGGCTCTGTTGGACTCAGAGGCCTAGAAGTGAAAATGGCGGGCAGAATTGCAGAATACGAACGTGTTGCAACCGAGTATCATGCATTATCCGAACAGTTGGAGCATCGGAAAAAGGATATGGAGACACTCCAGTTGGAATTGAACTCGTCCTCGCCGACAGTGTTCATAAGCTATGCGCGCGAAGACGCCGTACAGGCGCAGCGGCTATACCAGAATCTAAAGGAGAAAGGCTTTCGGCCCTGGTTTGACAGGAAAAATCTCCTTCCTGGTAAGACATGGAAACGCGAAATCACGCAGAATATCAAGAAGGCAGACTTTGTCCTCGTGTGCTTATCACGTGTGGCTGTCGACAAAAGAGGTTTTTTTCAGACTGAAGTGAAGCTGGTCATCGAGACCGCACAGGAAATGCCTTTCGGTCAGGTATTCTTCATACCCGTCAGGTTCGATGATTGCATAGTACCGCCTGAACTGTCCGATCGCCAGTATGTGGGTCTCTTTGCCGAGGATGGATTGGCTCGGATCTATGCGGTTCTCGTTACGAAGCGGGAGACGAATTTGCAATAAGCCGGTAGCTACGGCCTTGGTATTCCGGTGTCCGCGCGAAGCCTCTGCGCGTATTCTGGAAATTTACGCCCCTGCCGTTCTGTGCAATACCACGAGGATGCCCCGGGCGTGTTCTTCTATAGGAGAGTGCTCGCACATGGGGCCACGGATGTCAATAACCTTGGAAACGTATCTACAGCGCATGCCCACACTATCGGGCACAGTTGCCCGGGCACTAGCCTCGGGGCCGCCACCATTAGCGCAGAAATCGGTACTTCTGGTGCACCACCTC
>Ga0210398_10003989_pt1 | contig 13995 bp, 14 predicted proteins | sample IncBWC4OmetaG_FD_161047 | JGI IMG/M metagenome (GOLD analysis project Ga0210398, IMG submission 161047) | Forest soil microbial communities from Barre Woods Harvard Forest LTER site, Petersham, Massachusetts, United States - Inc-BW-C-4-O | ecosystem: Environmental > Terrestrial > Soil >...
GACGCAACGCACGCGCTCTACGTCAAAACATCGGCAGCAACGGGAGCGAATCCCACGGGTGTCTGGACGAACAAATGATGAACGCGGCCCTTCAACTTTCGGGCGGGGCAGGAACGGTCGTTGCTCCCTGTGCCTGCGAATCGTTTGACCTTATTTCTACGGCAGCGTTCTTTTTCCAGTATGCTGTGCGCTCGATTGAAGCGCAGCAGCAGAATCAAATTGGAGTTGGGATCGGTGCAGAGATCGCAGCCGAAGCGATTAGCGCAACAGATTTCATCTTTCGCGTCGACGGCGCGCGGTCTGTCCCCTTCCAGCAAGGTGAGACGATTGGCTACGTCACGGGCGGGAGCGCGGTGATTGGTATTCGCCCGAGGCGAACGTTTTAAGGGTTTCGCGCTTCAAGCCGGAGCGCGATGCGGTGGCTGGTGTCTTTCCCCACCAGGCGCGAATCGTTACGCGCCCCTTCCACCGCAGAAAGGCGATCTCTTCAATGGTTCCTAAAGTTCTTCTCGATTGCGATGCGCTTGCGAAATCTGGCGACATGATGGTGAGGACGATCTTGACGGCTGCCGCGCGCGCTGCTGAGGCGCTCCCGGAGGGAGATACTTGCGTGTCGATCGCTTTGAGTGATGCTGAGGACCAATTCATCGCGGCCTACACTTGCACAAACTCTGACCGTGGCGAGTGGAGCTGGCGCGAGGGCGCGCTTCGACTGTCGGATTTTCTTTACGTGAAATTTATCGGCTCGCGGCACATGAGCATCGTGCGCGTCGAGTTCACGCCGCTGGTGGTGCAATGATACGCAAGCTGCGCAGCTTGCTAGCGATTGTCTTGATGGAACTCAGCTATCGCGTATGGACGTTCGCGGGATCGATGTTGCTTTCCAGCGAGCACGTAGAGCCCCTTGCTGAAATCGATCGCAAGATGCCTCGTTACTACAACGCGGCTCGGCCTGGCCAGCGCTTCATCAACTAAACTCTCCGCTTGCGTGTATACCAGTAAGGTAACTACAATAATGGTACCCGTACGTCAACACGCAAAGGAGGACTGTAATGCCCAAAGAATTCGTGTTCGAGATCAACACCGCCCGCGCCAAAGCTTACAAGGGTGGCCGCTACACCAATCGCAAAAATCGGTCGCTAACCGCGCTCATCGTGCAGGCGCTGCTCAGACGCGGAAAGCTTACCGCAACCGAGCTTGTCGCTGCCGTGAAGCGCGCAGGCTACAAGACTAAACCGCAATACCTCCGCCCCGATACGATGTGGACCGCGAAGCTGCTCTGCAATGCCAGAGTGATCTCGCGCAGGAAGGACCGGCCATGAGTGACATGAGCACGTCGCTTATAGCAAAGCTCACCAACACCGCCTCAACAAGGCCGTGGCCGTTGACGGACCGCGATGCCATCCTCATTCTGACCCGTGTCTACACGCGGCTGCTCTACACGACTAGCGAGGACCCGATGGATTTCGTTTCGCGGCTTGATGCAGAGCGCGATCTGCTCCGATTGCGCTCTGAGCTGCACGTCAAAGTATTCGGGACCCGCGTCTAATAGCTCTCTGCTGCAACGAGCGCCGCGCTAGAGGCCTGGTTTCAGGGTGTTCAGCTGATCTTCTACCCGCCTGCGTTGTCTTTGATCTTGTTGCCGTTTGAGAATCGGGGTGTAGTGAAAATTGTAGTAACGCACTGCATAGCAGCACCGCTAAGTGCCGCTCACTCGCTTACCATAAGCCTCTGATTTGATACGCAGTTAGCGGTGCTGCTACATGCTGCTATATATGCGCGAAACGCCCTCATAACCCGAAGGTCGTCAGTTCAAATCTGACCCCCGCAACCATTTCGTGATCGACAAGGCCGGAATCCAGAATTCCGGCCTTTTTCGTGCAAAATCATCTCCTGAACTAGATTCGAATTTGCAACCCTCCCTCAACAGCTGGATTTGCGCTCGCTTTGAAGCCGCCGCAGTGTCCCCTGTAACTTCTTTCCGCCTCGACTCGCAGTTCAGTTTTCCCAATTGTCCGAAGGCGGCGCAATCCCGAGTCGTTTCATCTTGTAAAACAACGTGGTGCGTTTCAGACCCAGTCTCGCCGCTGCTCCCCGCGGACCACCCAGCTTCCAATTCGCTCGCTGACAAGCAGCAAGAATCTCCTGGCGCACTTTGTCCTCCAGCGTCGGATTGGAAATCTCGACCGGTGATGGATCACAATTCTCCGGCACTATCGGTGCGAACACTCCATCCGTGGAAAGGATGACCCCACGCGCAACATGGTTTTGAAGTTCGCGAACGTTCCCGGGCCAAGGGTGACGGACGATGGCACTCATGACCTCCTCGGGGATTGTATTAATGAATTTGTCCATGGAGGTAGCGAACTGTTCAACGAAGTACTTCACGAATTCCCGGACGTCCTCTTTCCTTTCGCGGAGCGGCGGCAAGGAAATCGGGAAAGTATTCAGCCGATAGTAAAGATCTTCCCGGAACTCACGGTCGCGAACCATTTGCCGCAAGTCTCGGTTGGTAGCGACAACAACGCGGACATCCACCTGCGTGGTACGTGTGCAACCGACGGCCTCGAATTCGTGTTCCTGGAGTACGCGCAGCAGCTTGGGCTGAAGTTCCAGCGGCATATCTCCAATTTCATCGAGGAGCAATGTCCCGCGATCGGCAAGCGCAAAGCGGCCCACGTGTGAAGTGACCGCGCCGGTGAACGCTCCCCGTTCATGTCCGAACAGCTCGCTTTCGAGAAGCCCGGCGGGCATCGCCGCACAGTTCACCTTGACGAGATTTCGGTTGCGGCGAGGACTGAGTTCATGAATCGCGCGCGCTATGACTTCCTTGCCGGTGCCGGTCTCGCCCGAGAGCAGCACGGTCGCGTTGGTGGGCGCCACGGCCTCCACCTGGGAGAGGATTTTGCGCAAACCCCCGCGGCGCCCCACGATCGCCTCCAGGAAAGCGTCTTCGGCGCGCTCAGACTTGCGCATATTGGCTTCATCGAGACGACGAAGAGTAGTCTCCCTAGTCGCTGCTCTTCGATATCCGTCAACGTGCGTGGCAAAGTCGGACATTACGCTCATGTTTCACCCCCCAGATGGCTGTCGCAAGTCTTGGTAACAATGGAACAGGTTAGGCGACCAGAATTCATAGCGAATATCCTCGTCACCCACACGCTAGCCACAGGCCGTACCGAATGGAGTCAGCGAAGCTGAATGCCTTGCCGTACCGCAGCACGCGATACCACTCGACCCACTTGCGACCGAATAAGAGAATCAGTGACATAACCCTCCCGAGAACCGAAACGTCCCAACACCGAGCGTTGCGCTTTCGCATCTTGACCACTCCCCCCCACTGATCTCACATCTTTCGTTGCACTCAACATTACGGACTCTCCCAGTTTTTCAGCGCTTGAGTCTTTGTATCGCGACACCCAGTAAAGGCACTTCACAAGCCAAATCCCTGGTGGTTTAGCTTGCTGAAAAAAGGTGCCTTAACTGTCCGGGGTAGCCTTGCCTTCGGGAATAGGTGCCAACATGTTCGCAACAGTGCAGTTGTTGACAGACGGCGGGGATGTGAAGCAGGTCTTCAGGTGACCGTCAGGCGTTCCGGAGGTGACATCGGGAAGAGGAATCGTTTTTCGGCTAACGTATCCCGTTAGCAGACTACTTCGTGCAGCAGACTAACGACGGCAGCGTTCGGGAGCTTCGAGTCCATCGCCATTCCGCGGTTCTGCGAATCATCATTGCGCAGGACAATTGCTTGGCGCCGGGTTTCCGGCAAACCTGCCTGCGATCCAGGCCAGCTGGTCTCGTAAAGATCCGTAGACAACCGGATCATGCCCGAGACCGGGGTAAACATTCCGTTGGACGCGGGCCCCAGAACGGCAAAGGCGCTCGAAGATCTTTCCGCCAGCAGATTCCGTAAACAAGATGTCGTCCCCGCCACCCACAAGTAGCAAGGGACCATACGCCGGTTGCATTCCCGGTTGATTGCGCGCGAGAAACTGTTTGATGTATTTGTTGTCCCTCCACCCGGGCAACAACAGTTCCTCGGTGGGCAGCTCTGCGAAGGCGCCGCTAGCCGCACTGCAGCCGTCCTCCAGGGAGACGTTATAGATAGCGAGTGCTTTCTTCGTCAAAATGTCCTTAACCTCAAGCTCCGGATAAACCGTCTTGGCTCCGAAGACCCAGAATCCCACGAGTCCATTGAGCACGGGCAGCCTCACGCTGACAACGGCGCCAATCCCATCTTGGAGATCGCTTGCACCGGCGAGTGCGACTGTGCCAAGAAAATTCCGGTCCTTGATTGCTCCTTCGAGCTCTGCGACTCCCAAGCTCGACAGGCCGCCCTGCGAATGTCCGACGACGAGCCACTTCTCAGTCAGCGTGAGGACTGCGGCGCGCGCTGCAGGTACGGAGTTGATGACATCGGTGCCATTGCTCAACATATCGAGGTAGGCGTGTCGGCCTTCGGTTCCGAGTCCCGCGTAGTCCGTTGCAACCACGGCATAACCCATCAGGACATACTCATAGAGGCCTTCCCAGTTGTAGAACAGCGACTTCATGAGAGAGGGAGCGCAGATTCTTGCAACCCCGCTTGTGCCATGCGACCAGGCAAGCAGCGGCCAACCACCTTTCGGAGGCCGGCCGTACGGGACCAGGACGACGCCGGACGCCAACGCATCTTTACCGCTTGCTGTTCGGGTGTGATAGAGGATGCGGGTTGCCGTGATCCCTGGCGGTAGCGCGAAGTCGGTCGCTGGTTCCGATCGAACTAGAGTTCCTGCCTCAGCTTGTATTTTGCGATCGCCATTTTCGTAAAACGGTGTGATAGCAAGCGCTCGCCCAGCATCGATCTCTTTTCCCGCTCGGTAGGATGGCGCGAATAAGTCAGCCCCTCCCGCCAAAGGTTCCTGGGCCAACGTCGCCCCTGACCATAAACCCAGCGCGATCAGTGCGCTTGTAATGCGGAGAAGAACGTCAAGACCAATGACAAGTGGCTCACGGCCTGGCAAATGCGACATACGGCTCCGATCCTCGACCTGCCCGAGTGGACCAGCGGGCAAATACGCTTCATGCTGCCCGGGCGGTACTCCCCTTAAGCTCAAACGAGAATCCGGCACGGCCGTACCAGGAGCTCTCCCATTGCTGCGAAGAGAGAGAACCAAAGGCAATCCCGTGTCCGAAATCAGTCCCTGCGAAAGACTTTCAAAGGCAATGATTTGTGGCGCCTACATCAAAACACGTGGATCGACGGGTTGGTCAGGGCTCAACTCTCCGGCGTACGCGCGGCGATGGATCTCGCCGGCCGTGGCGCCCGCGGCTCGAACCGCCACCATTTTTTCGGGATCGAAATACCTGCCCATCGGCATGGCGGCAAATTCTGCCGAAATTCTCATGAAGTTCCCGGATTCTTCCCAATCCCCAAAGTTATCGGCGAACAGCTCCACGCTGTTGCCGTCCGGATCTGCGTAGTACATGGAAGTGGTCGGGCCGTGATCGGCTGAAAGAATTGGTTTGATTTCCTTGTCTCTGAGCCGAATGTAGGTATCCAGGAGCTGGTCCAGAGAATCGTATTCATACGCTATGTGTTGGAACCGCACGTGACTACTCTTCTGTGCGTCTTGGGTCAGCTGTGGCATGGCGATCAAACCGATTCGATGATTCGCGTCATCGTTGGTCACCCAGGCAGCGCTTACCTGAATTGGCGCGTTCTTTCCGAGTGGGCTGGACGTTTGAAATACAACCACCATACCCAGCACCGTCGCGTACCACTCCGACATTTTCTTCAGGTTGGCCGTGGTGAGGCCGTAATGATGTAAGGTCGGACGGATCGTCCCTTGAACATTTGACATAGGCATCGCCTTTTATTCCTCCAAGAATCCTCGAGTGCGGGCACGAGCTTTTTCATCAACTATTATTCAGTTGTGATTCCCATCGCCTCTGTCAATTCGTCTCGCGCCTGGATGTAATCCAACTGGGACTGCAGGAGCAGAGTTTTCAAGCGCCGTGCCTTCCTGCATTTGCTGGGCACTTCTTGAAGCTGCCGTGGCTCTTGTGGGTGGAGCAAACGATACGCGATCATCCGCTCCTCTCCTGAATTCGACTCGCGCCCGAAGGTGCGTCTATACGGCGCTCTCTGAATTCAAGGCAATTGAGGACCCAAAATGAGTGCACCCGAATTGCGTTCAAAATAGGTGCGTTGCGTTACTTACGTCATGGGAGCGTGCGAGTTCTCCGTCAATAGATTTACATTTGGGCAGATGTTGACAGTCGCCTAGACAAGCAAAATTATTTTCTTCGCGAATTGTGAGATAGACCCTGTTGGTCTAATGCGAGATGCTAAAAATGCCAAAGAGAATATAATGCACACCATGGCATCCCGCGTGCCCGCTCCGGGGCAATCCATGGACCTTCGCGCCGTCATCGATTCGGCTCCCGCGCTGATCCACACCGGTTTGCCTGACGGCTATCTCGATTTTTTCAATCAAAGTTGGCTTACGTACGTCGGACGCTCTTTAGAGGACCTCCAGGGCTGGAAATGGACAGGCACAATTCATCCCGATGATGTCGAAGGAATCGTGGACAGGTGGCGAGCGTCATTAGCGAGTGGCGAGCCTTTCATGTATGAAGCACGGGTCCGCCGGGCGGATGGAGAGTATCGTTGGATGTTGCACCACAAAATCGCGCTGCGGGATGGCGATGGAAAGATTGTCAAGTGGTATGGATCGAGTATCGATATCGAGGACCGGAAGCAGACCGAACAGACGCTCAGGTTGACTGAATCATTCCTCCTCCACGCCCAACGACTGACCAAAGCTGGAAGCTGGGCGTATAGGCCCCCAGATATCTGTGAATACTGGTCTGCGGAGATGTTTCGGATATTCGGCTACGATCCCGCAAAGGGATACCCGCCAAATGACGACATGATCGCTCGCGTGCACCCAGAAGACCGCCAGCGTGGCGTGCAAGCTCTTGCTCAGCTATTCGAACAGCACCGAGAGTTCGACCTGAAGTATCGGTTTATCAGACCTGATGGCCAGGTTCGCGTGATCCAAGATTTCGGTACTCCCGTCTTCGAAAATGGAATTGTGACTCGGTTTGTCGGTGCCTGCCTGGATATCACAGAGCAGGAACAGATGACGCAGGAGCTCAAGCGGAGCGAAGCCTACTTAGCCGAGGCTCAGAGACTGAGTCATACCGGCAGCTTCGGTTGGATGGTTTCCACGGGTGAAATCTTCTGGTCAAAGGAAACCTTTCGAATCTTTTCGTATGATCTAGCGCTCAAGCCCACGCTAGACCTAGTATTCGAACGGATTCACCCGGAAGACGTGCCTTTGGTCAAAGAAACAATCGAGCTGGCGTCACAAGACGGAAAGAATTTCCATCTTGAACATCGGTTGTTGATGCCGGACGCTTCCGTCAGACATGTCCACGTTGTGGCCCAGGCTTTGCGGAATGATTCGGGTAACATCGAGTTTGTTGGTGCCGTCATGGACGTCACGGCCGCCAAGCAGGCGGAAGAGCGAATTCTGCAGAACGAGAGCGAACTTCACCTCACTATCGAAACTATACCGGCCTTCGTTGGCACTGCACTCCCTGACGGCAGCGTTGATTTCGTAAGTCAAAGCTGGCTGGATTACACGGGCCTTTCTCGCGAGGAGTGGCTGGGCTGGGGATGGATGAAGGTTACCCATCCTGAAGATCTCGACCGATCAGTGGAGAACTGGCGAACCGCTTTGGCGGTTGGGCAACCAATCGAGTCTGAGTTACGCGTTCGGCAGGCAAACGGTGAGTATCGATGGTTTTTAGGCCGAAACGTGCCGCTGCGCGATGAGAAAGGAAACGTCGTTAAGTGGTACGGGACACTCCTCGACATCGAGGATCGAAAGCGAGCGGAACTCAAGCTGCGGCAAGACGAACAAGAGTTTCGACGGATCGTCGACGCAATCCCGCACGCCATCCACGTGCTGAAACCGGATGGTTCTTTTCTCTATGCAAATCAAGCGGTGCTTGACTATACCGGCTTCACAATGGAAGAGGTGATGGCGCCGGACTACCGCACAAGTGTCTTTCATCCAGAAGATCTGCAGAAAATACAGCAGGAGCGGCAAGAGGCGCTTTCGCGTGGTCTTCCCTTCGAGCAAGAACAACGCGGCCGTCGCAGCGACGGACAATATCGGTGGTTTCTTATCCACTACAATCCGTTGCGAGATGAACAGGGCCAAATCATTCGCTGGTATGCAACAGGGATTGATATCGAGGACCGTAAACGGGCCGAAGAGAGGATGCGAAATGAAAACTTGGCATTACGAGAGGAGATCGACCGATCTTCGATGTTCGAAGAGATCGTTGGAACCTCGCCGGCCCTGCAAAACGTGCTTTCGCGAGTGTCGAAGGTCGCTCCCACAGATTCCACCGTTCTGATAACCGGCGATACGGGAACGGGCAAGGAACTTGTCGCCCGGGCGATACACAGGCGGTCCCAGCGGTCCTCTCACGCGTTTGTGAGCGTAAACTGCGCCGCAATCCCACGCGACTTGATCGCTTCGGAGTTGTTCGGTCATGAGAAGGGATCTTTCACGGGAGCCATGCAGCGACGGCTGGGCCGGTTTGAACTCGCCGACGGGGGCACGCTCTTCCTGGACGAAGTCGGCGAACTTCCCTTGGAAACTCAAATAACCCTGTTGCGCGTGCTCCAGGAACGCGAGTTTGAGCGTGTCGGTGGAAGCCAACCTATTCGTGCCGACGTACGTGTGCTTGCGGCGACCAACCGCGACTTGGAGACTGCCATCTCCTGCGGTGCATTTCGAAGAGACCTGTATTATCGCCTCAATGTGTTCCCGATCGAGATTCCTACTCTCGGCGAACGAAAAGAAGACATTCCCATGCTGGTCGAATACTTTATCGATCGCTATGCAAGAAAAGCAGGCAAGAAGATTCGGACCATCGACAAGAACACTTTGGAACTTCTGCAGTCGTATTCCTGGCCCGGAAATATTCGAGAGCTCCAGAACGTGATTGAACGGTCCGTCATCGTCTGTGAGACGGAGACCTTCTCTGTGGATCCAAGTTGGCTTAATGTCGAATCTTCTCGGCCTGGTTCCGCAAACCAACCTCTTGCAAGATTATCTACGGCCCAAGAGAAGCAAAGGATCGAGGCGGCTTTGACGGAATCCGCAGGGAGGGTGTCCGGACCTTCGGGAGCCGCGGCAATCTTGGGCATACCCGCTTCCACCCTGGAGTCAAAGATTCGGACGCTGAAGATCAACAAGTTTCGATTCAAGTCGCGCTAACTTCACGTCCCCCTCGCCGATTTCCCAATAGAATGTCGCGTATTTCGTTCGCGAAAAAACCGCGAATTCGCGACTATCGCGAAAAGTGAGGCCGCCAAGGCATTACTTTTCAATTGCTTATGACTGGCGGCCGAAATGCACGGAAGTTCGAAAGATGGTCATACAGAAAGCTGCCAATGCTGAAAATCCAGCGATCTGCGAACGGGAAGGTGGTCTTTACCCTGAGTGGCCGAATTGAAGCGGAGGATGTTACCGAGTTACAGCGGCTGTTCGAGTTGGAATCGGTAGCTCGTCACCTGGTCCTGGACTTGGAGGATGTCACACTAGCGGATAGGGATGCCGTGAATTTCCTGATGCGCTGCGAACAGAATGACATCCGGCTCGAGAATTGCCCGCCCTATATTCGCGAGTGGATTGAGCGGGAAAAAGGAGCGCAACAGGCGGAAAAAGGAGCGCAACAGGCGGAAAAAGGGCCGAACGATCTTAAGCGTTCCTTACGCAGACGCAGACAATGAAAACGACTGGAGCGTTGCGATGAGCTTAAACGGCTTGCCCTTGGTCCGCGACCAAGATCCCCATTTCACCAGTGGGCCTCTAAGAACTGTGAAGATAAGCCTTTTGGACAAGGATGATAGCGCTGAGACAGCATTCGAAGGAATTGTGGGGCAGAGTTCAGCCCTGCGGCGAGTGCTGCAGTTGGTTGAAACGGTCGCTACCGGAGATTCGACCGTACTACTCCTCGGGGAAACAGGTACCGGCAAGGAGTTGATCGCGCGCGCCATCCATTACCGCAGCCAACGGAAGAGCCGCGCATTTGCAAAACTCAACTGCGCGGCGATTCCCAGCGGCTTACTCGAAAGCGAGCTTTTTGGCCACGAGCGCGGCGCCTTCACGGGCGCCATTACTCAGAAAACAGGACGCATTGAGGTAGCGGACCAGGGCTCACTGTTTCTGGATGAAATCGGTGATATCCCCTTGGAGTTGCAACCCAAACTCCTACGGGTCTTGCAGGAACGCGAGTTCGAGCGGTTGGGGAGTACGCGGACAAAAAAAGTCGACGTTCGAGTTGTGGCCGCGACTCATCGCGATTTGGAAGACATGATTCTAAAGAAGGAATTTCGTAGCGACCTCTATTATCGCCTGAATGTCTTTCCGATCTCCATTCCCCCCTTGCGTGAGCGACCGGAGGATGTCCCGCTCCTCGTCCGGCATTTTGTCCAAAAGGCTGCGCGAAAGATGAATAAAACGATTGATACGATTCCGCCCGGAACGATGGAAGCCTTAACTCAATACGGTTGGCCGGGAAACATCCGCGAACTCGAGAACGTAATCGAGCGTGCCGTCATTCTGTCCCCCGGCTGTGTTCTGCAAGTACCGCTCCGAGACCTTCGTTCCAGAATCGTACCGGGGCACGGTAAAGAAAAGTCGCGGACCTTGGCGGACGTCGAACGTGAGCATATCCGTTCGATCCTTCAAGAAACGAAGTGGGTGCTCTCCGGACCAGACGGCGCCGCAAGACGCCTTGGATTGAACAGGTCTACGCTCCACTTCCGCATGAAAAAACTTGGAATCGCCCGTCCCTACTAGTGACGTCGGCACGAATTGCAATTCGTGACAGCTACCATTTATCGGCGAGACGCGCCTAAGATATGGCATTCCCGGATCGCCAAACTTCGAACGTTCTCCTCACTATCCTTCACTTTTCCCTCTTGCTCACAATTCTCTGCGCTGCACGACGCGTACTTTTGATCTTTGCTTTCGCGATCCTCTTCGCTTACTTGATCGATCCGGTCGTAAGGTTTTTGCAGCGCCGCTCCCTCTTTTTCAAGAACCTGCGCGGCCCGCACGTCGTGGGAGCGTACCTCGCCTTCTTCATTGCCGCAGCGCTTACAGTGCAGGGGCTTGCACCATTGGTTTCGAGCCCCGTTAACACATTCCTCAAAGAATCCCCCGCGTGGTTAGACACTGTCACAACCGGCGATATCGCCGTAACAATTGGAAATGCCCGGGGATGGAATGAACTAGAAGAGCTTCGATTGAAAGCATTCCCCGTGGATCACCGCGAGAAGATCCACCCCAGTTTCAGGGTCCATCTGGGGTCCAAAACTCGTCTATTTTGCGGGTCTTTCGCGTGTCTCATTGGTGTAAGGGCAACCGAATCAATGGGACTTAGAGTCTGATCGTCGAGCTCATAACCCGCTAAGCAGGATCGGTGGTTCAAATCCTGCTCGGCAAAATGGGCGTCCGCACAGCAATGTGCGGGAAGATCACTCGTCAAAGTCGGTGGAACCTAAGGCCCGCTGTACGGCCAGGCAATACCGAACCAAGCCTCGGAAGATCGAGGAAGGCGTAGAGACTGGATGGCGAGCATCCCGTTCACCGGGATGAAGGTACAGTCGGACTCTCAGCGAAAGCTGAGTCAGATCGCATAACCCGAAGGTCGTCAGTTCAAATCTGACCCCCGCAACCAATCCTTGTAGGTCCGGCCCGGAGACATGGGTGACACAACGTACCTAAGACATAGGTAACACTTTTGGACCGAAGGGATTTTCGAGCGGTTCGAGCACCCGCGTCTCCAGATCGAAGTATCCCAGATCATAATCCATAAAGCTCACTAGCCAGATATCGTCGTGCACTTCTTTGATGCCCACCGCTTGGCCGGCAAAGACCTGACTGAAATTAATTTTCTTCTTGCCCAGACAGATGCGCCCGCAACGGGTGACCACGATGGTTTTGTCGTGGAGGGGATAGTCGATGTCGGGCAGTCCCAGGTAGGGGCGCGTGGATGGCTGATAGATTTCGGCGGGACACTTCATGCCCAAGGCTTCGTGAGGACGTTCGTTGTTGAAGACCTCGAGGAACTTATCGAACCTGGCCTGCTGCTGCAGGAAGTTTCCAGCCGCCGGCTTGGTGGCTTCCTTCTTGAGCATGAGATGCATGCGTTCGTGGCGGCCGTTTTGTTGCGGATGGCCAGGCTGGATGCGTTCGATGCCGATGCCCAGCCGCAGCCACCAAACGGCGAGCTTGCTCAAATGGAACAAGGCGTGCGCGGAAGCGAAGGGCACGCCGTTATCGCTGCGGATGTTGGCAGGCAGGCCGCGCTCTTTAAAAAGCCGCTCAAACACAAGAAAAGCGTAGTTTTCTCGGGTGGAAGAAAGCCCCTCACAGGTGAGGAGATACCGGCTGGCGTGATCGGTGACCGTCAGCGGGTAGCAGTATGGATGATTCCCCAGTAAGAACTCGCCTTTGTAATCGGTGCACCAGAGTTCATTGGGTCGCTGGCCTAACGATAAAGGAGTTCCCTGCGCGCGACGACGTAGGCGACCGCGGCGCTCCACCAGGCCGTAGCGATCGAGCACCGCATGAATGGTGCTCTTGGCTGGGATGGGGATCCCAGAGAATCGGCGCAGGAGGCGCTCACGGATTTTGCGCGCACCCCAGCTGGCGTGCTCGCGCTTTACGTTCAAGATGAAGTTCTCGACCTGGAACGGAAGTTGGTTGGCGTAGCGATACGGACGTCGGCTTCTGTCCGTGAGCCCCTGCATGCCGCATTCCTCGTAGCGATCGAAGATCTTATAGCCGGTCTTGCGGGAGATGCCAAACTCCCTGCAAAGTTCCGCCATCGCCTCGCCGGCTAGCCGGCGAGCCACAAACTGCAGTCTTTCATCCATTACCGAACACTCCTTCCAAGGCATCACTCCCTCCCTTTACGGGAGAAAGTGTCACCTATGTGTCCGGTACAATGTGTTACCTATGTCTCAGGCTGCTCAGTAAGTGCTTTGCGAAAGCCGGATGCTCCATCCGGCTTTCGGCGTTATAAGACTGGAAGAGTTGGTATTTATTCTAAGTTTGCACGCATTCGTGCACCGTGGCAGGCGATTTGGGCGTCACAGGACAAGTGCACAACGGACTGACCAAGGGAGGCTTCTCAGACACCGACTAGGTGAGCGTGTCTCAATATGGAAGATCAGTTGTTGTGGTGCTAGTCTGATGCACATGCCGGAAGACAATGAAGGCTTGGCGCCCGCCTATAGCAGATATCGAGCCTTGCTCGATGTGTCCGCCGCGCTGGTAGAGCAACCGACTGTAAAAGCCGTCCTACATAGCTTGCGCGACGTTTTGTCCAGCAGCGTTCGCCTGCATGGCGCTGATCTATACCTTCTGGACAGTGGTCAAGAGACTTTGCATCTCATCGAGTTTGATCGGGCAGCGGATGCTCCCGCCATCAGAATTGGCACCAAAATTTCACGGATTAGCGCGGCAGCCCAAGCGCTGGAGCAACAAGAACCAATTTTCCTGCCTGACGTATCACAGGAAATGTCGAAACACCCCGAGTTGGCTCCGTTTGCAGCCCAATCTGTTGGCAGAAGCACTTACATTTTCCCTGTGTTTACCGCCCAACAAAAATACGGACTTTTGGCTGTGACCAAGGAGCGGGGTCAAGAGTTTGTACGCGAAGATGTCGAACTACTCCGCTCTCTGACGTCGCACGTTGCGATTGCGCTAGAATGCGCACTGGCTAGGGATTGTGCAGAACTGTATCAGCGGGAACTTGCTACCGAACGCGACCGCCTTCGGCTACTCCTCGAAATCAACAATCACGTCGTTTCAAAACTGGATATGGAGGATCTTTTTCGATCGGCTTCGACTTCGATTCGTTCGTATTTCGCCAATCATCTGACGGGATTCTGGCTTCTCGAAAAGGACTCAC
>Ga0210398_10003991_pt1 | contig 13994 bp, 15 predicted proteins | sample IncBWC4OmetaG_FD_161047 | JGI IMG/M metagenome (GOLD analysis project Ga0210398, IMG submission 161047) | Forest soil microbial communities from Barre Woods Harvard Forest LTER site, Petersham, Massachusetts, United States - Inc-BW-C-4-O | ecosystem: Environmental > Terrestrial > Soil >...
GAATTGATGAAGACCTCATTGAAGTTGCTGCAACTGTTTCGGCGCCGCTGAACGCTGGCCCGAATCGGGGGGAACTGGCGACTTGGATTCAGAGCCTGCCCGAAAAAGAAAAGAACAATTTGCTGGCTGCCGCGGTCTCAGGGCCCGGTGAACGGTGGAAGAACGGAATGCTGCGACGTTTCGAGCAACAGAACGCCCGACGCACTCTGTTCGCGCCCGACACAATTTGTCGGCGAACTGCAGGCGATCTTCTGAGACTGGTTCAGGCCCGTGTGGAAGAAAGAACCCCGTTACTGGAGGCAAAGCGAGCGGCGGCAGCTGCGCGACAGAAGGCAGAGGACGAGGCTAACCGCTCTCGCTATCTGGACCAACTGGGGAAGTGCCAGGAAGCGACTTGGAATCAGATTGCAGCGCACATCCAAAAGCGGCAGCCCAATGAATACAACAAGGCGGTCACCCTGCTGATTGACCTGCGTGATCTCGCGGTGCGGCAAGGCTGGATGACTGCATTCCAGTCCGCACTGGCGGAACTCCGTCGGGAGCACGCCGTCAAGGAAAGTCTTCTGCGCCGACTGAGTAAGGCAAAACTACAATGACAGAGGGACGATGAAGGAACCGGATCAGAAAATGCCGGCTCGGCTTGATCCGCGAAGGCCGCCGAAAGGTCACACACCCAGGTGGAAACCACCCACCACAAGCCGAAACAATTCCCGGCATCGTCCAGCTTCCGTTCCGGATCAGACGAGTCTATAATCCGAAATAGACGAGCCATCAATCCGAATTAGACGGAGCCTCCACGCGGCATGGACGATGTTGAAAATGTGCTCTTCCCTCGTTTTTCTGCCGAACTGGTGGCCACCGCGCTCAAGGACACTCCGGTGGTCATGGTTACGGGGCCGCGTCAGTGCGGCAAGACCACACTGGTTCGCGATTTGGTTGCGGGTAATCGCGAATTCATCACCATGGACGACGACACAGTTCTGGCCGCGGCACGCAGCGATCCCACTGGGTTGGTACGCGCTCTCGATCGAACGACCATTGACGAAGTACAGAGAGTGCCCGACCTTCTCCGGACTATCAAGAAGTCAGTGGATGATGATCGCCGGCCTGGCCGGTTTCTGTTGACCGGCTCAGCCAATATTCTCACTCTGCCTCAAGTCTCGGAGAGTTTAGCTGGCCGCATGGAGATCGTGAGCCTCCTGCCCCTTTCACGGGCTGAGATCCGAGGCAAAAAGCCGGGTTTCCTCAAAGCAGCGTTCGATAGCAAACTTGGCAAACCCGCGGAGCCAATGATCGGCAAAGACTTATTACAAGCCGTGCTGATTGGCGGCTACCCCGAAATGCTGCGGCGCGGAGATCCGAAACGACGTCAGACATGGGCACGCGATTATGTAAGAGCCATCGTGCAGCGAGATGTGCGCGAGATTGCCGACGTTGAAAAGCTCGACCAAATGCCGAGGCTGCTGCAGGTTCTCGCCCACCACTCTGGCCAGCTCACCAATTTCACACAGATGGGTGGCCAAGTTGGATTTGACGACAAGACCACTAGGAAGTATGTCTCTATCCTGGAGCAATTGTTCCTCGTTAGTCGGTTGGAACCGTGGTTTCGGAACCAACTGAAGCGTTTGATAAAGACCCCCAAACTGCATTTCCTTGACTCCGGCCTGCTCGGCGCACTCTTAGGAGCTAGTGTGGAGCGGGTCGCGAAAGACCGGACAATGTTCGGACCATTGCTCGAAACGTTTGTTTTCTCCGAGGTGTTGAAACAGGCGTCTTGGTTTGGTGAGAGCTGCGCTTTATACCACTACCGGGACAAAGATCAGGACGAGGCTGACCTTGTGATTGAAGCGGGAAGTGGCGCATTGGTCGGTATCGAAGTCAAGGCGAGCGCTACTGTGAATGCTGGCGACTTCAAGGGACTCCGAAAGTTGGCGGAGGCGTGCGGCGATAACTTCAAGCTGGGAGTGGTTCTCTACGATGGCGGAAGGCCGGTCCCCTTCGGCGACCGTCTTGTTGCTGCGCCAATGTCTTGTTTGTGGGCTTGACTCGATTTTCGCGGTCCTCAGGCGCAGAGTGGAGGCAGGGGTTGCAATACGTCATTACATACCAGGAAGTGATGAAAAAAAGTTAACAAGTTCTCCTCGGTGCTTTTCCCCCTCAAATGATACAATGCTTACAACAGTTACAAGGAGGAGGACAATCGATGAAGCAATCACGTTCAATAGTGCTCAGTATGCGCCTACCCGTGGAGAGTGGAAGACGTTTGAAGCGCATCGCGAATCGGCACGGCTGGACACCGAGCGATGCTAGTGCTCGCTTGGTGGAAGAGGGCTTAAGGCGGTCGGAATTTGCCTTCTTGGATTTTCGAGATTCACCGGCAGGCAGACAGGCCTATATCCAAGGAAGCACGTTAGCGATATGGGAAGTCATGTTACTTCTCCGAAGCTACAAAGCAAATATCGAGGACGTGGCCAAGCATCTAAATTGGCCCGAAGCGAAGGTTCGAGCTGCTCTTAACTACTCGGAGGCATTCCCCGGGGAGGTGAATGAGCTGATAGCAGAGAACGATTCAATCGATTTCGACAGCCTGAAACGCATGCTTCCTCAAGCGGTCGATTTCGCCGCCAAAAAGACCAAGCGGGGCTAACATGCTCAAGCTGCTTCTAGACGAACACATTTCCGCAAGAGTAGCGAATGGCGTTCACCGTCGGAATCGATCGCTAGTTGTCCACTCGATGGTGCAGTGGGAGAGTGGAAACTTTCTTGGAAAGGAAGATTCCGTCTGCCTGTTAGAAGCGGCGAAGCAAGGGTTGACCCTGGTCACTTACGATCGCAGGACGATTCCTCCAGTGCTGAAGCTCTGGGCAGAAGAAGAACGATCCCATGGCGGTGTGATCTTTGTCGATGAAAAGACCATCTCGCCGGCAGACATTGGAGGGCTAGTCCGCGCTCTGATTGCGCTCGCTGGCGAGGCCGGGGACATGGACTGGACCGACCAAGTGTACTTCTTGCAGAGGTGACGGTCACCACGATCGTACAACACAATCCGTGAGCATTCACTGCTCGCTACTTTCGGAGATTCTTGAGAATCCGCTACATAGCAGGAAGTGATGACAGTTTAGACTTTCAAGAGATATGTAATCTGCGGAAGGAACCCACGTCAGAAAAATCACCACGGATTGAGAATACAGCTTGTCTAAAAATTTCCACGTCTTTAAATAATTGATAATAAAAGAGATGGTGGAGGCGGCGGGAGTTGAACCCGCGTCCGAAAATGTTACTGGTCAAGAGACTACATGCTTATTCGCGTTCATGCCCCAGGCGTTTGACGCCACTGCTGGCGCTTCCCCCGGGACGTTCGCGGCCCACGCTCAGAACGGACAAGAAACGCTAGCCGCTAGCCTGTGATCTTGACCTCCCCGCCCAGACGTAACGGGGAAGAGCAGCCCTCTGTGTGACGCTCGCTCACCGCCCAAGGGCGAAGCGGTGGAAAGCGGCTGCCTAATTAATTAGGCTGCGTATGCCATTTGTTGATTGGCAATTATCATTTTGCCCACGATTACGGGTGTGTGCACCCCGGCATGCCTCTTGGCCGCAAGCATCTCCGTCGAAGCCGTGACGCCCCCACTCGGTGGGATTGGCCGTATCGAAAGAACTCCTTCCAGACTAGGGTTCTTGCTACCGGAAGTCAAACGGATAGATGGCGATTCCCCGTTCGATCTCCCCCCCGCTCGCGCTATTTTCTTCGCTGGAAGTCAAATTGTCTCCTGGGTTGCCATGGAATGACTTAACTCATTGACAAAATTAATTAAAATATGTATATAAATTAATTAAATCAATGGAGAAACCAGAACATATTAATAAATATGGAACTGCTGACTGGCAGGAATTGACCCAACTGACCCGCGGCCAGCGAATCGTGGTGCAGCGGGTCCGGATTGCAGACAAAGACATCGCTATTGAGGGCAGCTTCGAGCTTCCTCAACTGGCTCGATTGGGGCTGGAAGACCAAATCTTCATTGTTGCCTTCGTCCGCTCCCACGGTTCGATTAAGGAAATGGAACGAGTTTTTGGAGTCAGTTATCCCACGATCAAATCGCGACTTGCCAGGATTGCCGGGAGTCTGGAGTTTGTGGAGACAAATCCCACCGCATCGAAGAGCGAAATTCTGCTTCGGCTGCGACGGGGAGAAATAAGCGCAGAAGATGCGATCCAGGAGATGGAGGCGTTGCCATGATTCCCTTGGTGGCGGTAGTCAGCTTGCGCGGCCGGGAGAGCCGGACGCTCCGGGTATGGGTTCCGTTGATCCTATTGTGGTTGTTGCTTGTGCCCTTCGCGGTATTGTTATCGCCCCTCATTTTCATCGTTTGTCTGGTTTGCCGGGTGAACCCTTTCCACGCATTTTCAGTTGGGTGGCAAATTCTGCGCGCGCTGAATGATACCCAGGTTGCAGTCGAGCATCGCAGCGCCGGAGTATCGATCTGTGTCTTCTAGGAGTTGAAAATATGAATGAACATCGTCTTCAGATTTTGCAGATGCTCTCCGAGGGTAAAATCAGCCCGGATGAAGCCGAACGACTGATCTCGGCGATGGAAGAGCGCCCCTCGGCTGGGTCGTCACAAAAGGCACCCGAGTCGGGGACGAAGGCCCGGCCAAAATATCTTCGCGTGCAGGTCGACTCGGAAGAGGCGGGTCATGAAGGCCCGACCAAGGTGAACGTCCGAGTTCCCATGCAACTGCTGCGGGCGGGAGTGAAACTGGCAGGTTTGATTCCGCCGCAAGCCCTGCATCGGGCGAACCAGGCCATCCACGAACAGGGCATTCCGTTTGATCTGAGCCAGATCAAACCGGAAAACCTCGAGGAGTTAATCGATCAACTCAGCGACTTAAGCGTCGACGTCGATCAGAAGGATCACGAAGCCAATGTGAAAGTGAGGGTGTTCTGCGAGTAAACCTTGACACGGCACCTCAGCAGCTCGCCAGCTTAGCTTCGAGCTTGGCCCTCGCCTCCGGCCACTCCGTATCCAGAATACTGAAGTACACGGTATCTCGCACGCGTCCCGTCCAGGTGATCAGATGCTTGCGCAGCGTACCTTCTTCTTTCGCGCCGATGCGCAGAATCGCATTGCGCGATTTCTGATTCAAGGCATCGGTTTTTAGTTCGACGCGCATGCACTGCCAGACTTCGAAGGCGTGCCGCAGCATGAGATATTTGGCTTCTGTGTTAACGGCGCTGCGCTGCCATGCCGGCGCGATCCAGGTCGAACCAATCTCCACCCGGCGATTGGCGCGGTCGATATTCATGAAGCGAGTGCTGCCGATCACTCGTCCTGATTGGAGCTCGACGGTGGCAAACCCGACCGACTCGCCGCGCCCCTGCTCACCCAGCGCTTTCTCCACCAGATGTTCGAAATCTTCGCGTGTCTTCATGCCGTAAGGAATCCAGTGAAAGATGTCGTCGAGCGCATCCTTGGCGGCTTGCCAAAACAGCTCGGCGTGCTCGCGGCGAATTGGTTCGAGGCGGACGATAGAGCCTTGCAGAGTGAGGGGAGTCACGATTTGGAACGGGGTCGCGATCAAAGTCATCGCATTTCCTTTCTGGCCAGGCATGCCTGCCATTATCTTGCATCTCTCGATCCCCTGCGGGCATCTCACCTATGTCTCCAGGGAACGGTGTTGACCCACGATGATCTCATCCGTCCAACACGATAGAAATGCATGTTGTCAGGAGTGTTGCCGGTGATATCGCAGTGTCTCAGCTTTGCTCAAATCCCCCACACCACGCGACTTTTCACCGATCTGCTCTCTTATTCCCCCCACGTTCGGCCCTTCTATCCACACTCCCCGCATTTTGGTGAATGGCTTCATGCCGAAGCTTCCGCGCTCGAATACGAAGCTTCCCGGCGCGAGCGCGTCAGCACGATTCTCGAACGCCAGAATGCATCGTGGAACGCTTCGCCCCAGACTTTCGCCAACCTGGAGCGTTTTCGACGCGGGGCAGCGGCCATTGTGACCGGGCAACAAGTGGGCCTCTTCGGCGGGCCCATGTTCTCCATTTACAAGGCGCTAACCGCGGTTAAATTGGCGGAAGAAGCCACGCTCGCCGGCGTCGGGGCGGTTCCCGTATTCTGGCTCGCTACCTACGATCACGATCTCGCAGAAGTCAATCACGTTTCGATGCCCGGACCCGACTACTTGCCGCGCACGCTGACGACCTCCAGCCACAGTATTCCGGGCGCTCCGGTTAGTGAGGTGCGTTTGGGAGACGAGATTCTCCCAGTCGTAGAGGAAGCTGCATCGTTGCTGGGAGATTCTGAAGCGTTGCAGTTTCTTCGCGAGTCCTATCGCCCGGGCGAGAGCCTAGGCACGGCCTTCGCACGATTCTATGCCCGTCTGTTCGCCGCCGAAGGAGTGATTCTTCTCGACGCTTCCGATCCTGAACTGCATCGTGTCGCAACTCCCATTTACCGGGCGGCGGTCGAGCAATCGTCGGAGATCGATGACGCTCTGCTGGATCGAGGACGAGCTCTCGAAGCCGCCGACTATCACCAACAGGTGAAAGTTACTTCGTCCTCTGTTCTTGTCTTCACATTGCAGCATGGCGTGCGCACGCCGATTCAACGACGCAACCGCGGAAGCGCCGCGGAGTTTGTGATCGGGAGTGAATCGACGGCGGAAAAGCTGTCGTCCACCGAGCTCCTCGATCGTATTGCCGCAGCGCCGGAAAAGTTTAGTCCCAACGTCCTGTTGCGGCCGGTGGTGCAAGACTATCTTCTGCCCACGCTCGCTTACGCCGGGGGGGCTGCCGAAGCTGCGTACTTTGCGCAGGCGGGGGCGGTCTATGAGAAAATTTTGGGCCGCGTGACGCCGATCGTTCCCCGCTTTTCCGCGACTCTCATCGAGCCCAAAGTCCAGCGCTGGCTGCGGCAGTATGGAATCGCGGCGCAGGACGCATTCCGTGGTTCCGACGCGCTGCGCCTCGCCTTGGCCGCGCGCACTCTGCCGGCAGATCTGCAGCAGGCGTTCGAGCGCGCGAACAAATCTGTCGAAGAATCTTTTTCCAGCCTGCACGAAGCTCTAGCCAAACTCGATCCCACCCTCGTCGATGCCAGCCAAACCGGCGCCTCGAAGATGCGCTACCAACTGGACCGCCTCCGGGAACGCGCCATGGCCGCGGAATTGAAGCGCAGTGAGGTGGTCAGCCGCCACGCCGAAGCATTGAGCGAGGCTATTTATCCTAACGGCGCCCTGCAGGAGCGCGGTGTCGCGGCCGTCTACTACGTGGCTCGCCACGGGATGGAACTTCTGAAGAATCTCCACGACTCGATGCGCACCGACTGCCTGGACCATCAGGTGGTAGAGCTGTAGGCGAAGTACTCCGCCTGATTTTTCGCTGCTTAACCGCTCTCGCTGGTCGCCAGATACGTGCCCAACCCGATCATTATCGCGCCGGTTACCGTTCTCTGCCTGCGCCGGAACACTGCCGATGATCGAATCTTTTTCCCCAACGGCCCTGCCAGCAAGATGACGATCAGATCTGCCGAGGTGTTCAGTACGACCGACACCGCGCCCAGCAGTACAAACTGAAGGAACACGTGTTGGGCACTGCGATTGACGAACTGCGGGATGAACGAAAGAAAAAAAAGTGCCGTCTTGGGATTCAGTACTTCCGTTGCAACGCCCTGCCAGAGCGGGTTTCGACTTGCCGCACTCGCCTCTCGAGGAAGATCATCGACCCCTAATGCCTCCGCCTGTCGCGCTTCGAGAAGCATCCTTATTCCGAGCAAACACAGATAAGCCGCCCCCACATACTTCACGGCGGAGAATGCCAAGGCCGATCGCGCCAGGATCACCGAAACTCCCAGCGCTGCGGCAAACACGTGGAGCATGCCTCCGAGAAACGTTCCCAGCGCCGAAAGCACGCCTTCGCGTTTTCCTCCGGCCAGACAGCGAGCCAGCACGTAGAGCATTCCGGGCCCGGGGGCGACGGCCAGCAATAGGGCCGCACCGAGAAAAAGCAACAGCCTCGTGGAATCGAACATGATGGTGAATATTCTACTTCAGGACGTTAGCGCTCGAGCCACTCTTCCAGTTCCTCCACGGATCCCACGCGCGGCTCCTGGCGGTCGCGGTAGGCTCCGGAAACATCAAACAGCACGGCTTGCATGCCCGCGTTGCCGGCCCCCACGTAGTCCACCGAGTACACGTCGCCCACGTATAAGCTTTCGTCGGCGCGTGCCTTCATGACGCCGAGCGCTGCCTCAAAGATCTCCGGACGCGGTTTCTCGAAGCCCACGATTCCTGAATCTGTGATGCTCTCGAAGCAGTCTCGAATGCCACAGCGCGAAAGAACATTCTCGATCTTGCCATCGGCGTTCGAGATCACGGCGATGCGGTACCGGGACGCGATTCGGTCGAGAGCCGCGCGCGTACCCGGCAGAATCTGATCCCAGTTCGCTGACTTCTGCGTATTCTGCACCAGTTCCTGTAGCCGCCCATCCGGTTTTTCATCGAGGTCCTCGAGCAGATGGCGGTGAAATATCGACCAGAAGCCGTGATCGACTCGGCCGCTCTGTCCGTCCCGGTCAAATTCAGTTTTCGTCCTGCGCTCCAGCGCCTGCCACTGTGCGAGCGTGGGATGACGATCGCTCGGGAGCGGCGCCAGCAGGTTCGCCCGGTTCGGAAACAGCAGGGTATTGCCAACATCGAAGAAAATTACGCTCGGTGCAGCCATCTCTCCATCTTACCGAAACCTAGTCGTCCAGACCCCCCGGGTCCCGAACGTACCGAAGCGCCGCGCTCGCAGTTAAAAAACCGATGACGCTAGTTGGGTGACCGGAGCCGGGAAAAAATGTAATATCCAATCCATCGTTCCAGGGACGAGGGCGTCCTTGGCCTGGGATTCGAACGTGCTATGGCTCTTTCGCTAAGTGGCAAGGTGGTCGCAGGCGTGGCGCGAAGCAAATTCGCGGTCTCGATGTGCAACCTCGCTCACGCCCCGCTGCTTGCAGCTCTGCTGGTCCTGCAGCATCCCAGCCGCCGCAACGACGTCTACAACATTCTTTGGGCGGTTGTGTTCGGCTTTGCCACCATTAATATTCTCAGCCTCGCGGCCCGGCGGTTTGAACCCAATCGCCGCGGCCTCACCTTCGGCGAGTTGATGGCGGTGCTGATTGTCCTGCTCTCCATCTTCCTCCTCGGCTGGGAGCTGCTGAACGTGTTTCGCATCTTCCCCATTAAAATTCAGCGCTGAGCACTTCCCTCTGTTTTTGCGGTATGATGCGCACAATGCCGAAAATTCCCCCTGATTTCGAAGTCACCTGCCCCTGCTGCAGCGCGCTGTTGAAAGTAGACACGGAAACCCGCTCTGTGATCGCCCACACCGCGGCAGTGAAGCCCCGCATGTTTAACGATATGGAGGACGCCGCCCGCGCCATGAAGGAACAGGACACCCGCCGCGAATCCATCTTCCGGCAATCCGTCGAAGCGCAGAAACATGCCTCCGAAGTGCTGGAAAAGAAGTTTCAGGAGGCGGTCAAGAAAGCCAAGGAATCGCCCGACACAGGGAAGCCCATTCGCGATTTCGACCTGGACTAAGGCGATCTCGATTAACTTGACTTGGACGAGCGCGCTTTGAATTAGGGCTCCGTCCGGTAGAATCGAACGCCATGACGACTCGTCCCGTGCTTCTCGGCCACCGCGGCGCGAGAGCCGAAAAGTCTATCCCCGAGAACACGCCGGCATCTTTCGATTGCGCACTGGCCCAGGGATGCGACGGCTTCGAATTCGACGTGCGACTCTCGGCCGATGGCCAGCCAGTGATCTGCCACGATGCCAGCATGCATGGCTGGGAAATTGCTCAGACTGCGGCGGACCAATTAGCCCTGCCGACTCTTCGGGATGTCCTCAAGCGCTACCAGTCCTCCGCCTTCCTCGATATTGAGCTGAAAACTTCAGGATTGGAAGCCGTCACGGTGAAATTATTACGGACCTATCCCCCGGTTCGCGGCTACGTGGTTTCTTCATTCCTTCCCCAAGTGTTGCGGACCATTTATGGCATGGACGACACCATTCCGCTTGGCCTCATTTGCGAAACGCGGGCCCAGTTCGGTTTTTGGTCGAAGCTTCCGGTCCAGTACGTAGTCCCTCAGCAGAAGCTGGTTCGGCAGAATGTCATCACGAAGATCAAGGCTTCTGGCAAGAAGTTGTATGTGTGGACTGTGAATTCCACCACCGACATACGCCGATTGGCTGAGCGCGGCGTGGATGGCATTATCTCCGACCATCCTAAGCGCCTCGCCCGCGCGCTTGCTGGTTCGATCGAAGCTCCTAAATAACATCTGAAATATCGGGCCTTCAGAAATCCACTTCGATCGCTGCTCCGGACATCCCCCCGGGCGGATTCCTAAATCCGCGGCGGAGGACATCATGAAGTTGCCAGCCAATCCGGCTCCTCGAAGGCTGCCGGGACTGCGATCATCACCCCGTCGAACTTTTTCCTGTTCTTCGGTTCGTGCCCAACAGGCACATGAATGAAGTCGTTTTTTCGGCCGGCAGCGGTAGGGCTGTATGCCTCGAAACAAGCAGACTTGATCCCAGGCTCGACATCGGGATCGAGGCTCTTCTTTGATTTGTTTTGGGTTTTGAACGGTGCGAGCAGGATTAGTCTGCAGCTGCCTCGAACGTAGCAGTGCCCGGGCGGACTGGACGCAGAAAGGCGGCTCGCTCCATTTCGAAAGCTTCCAAGTTGCCGCCCATCGTAAGGTCATTCCAGCCCAGGACAGCTCCGATGCGCAGCGCGGCTTCGCGGCTGCACGATTCTGACCAGCAGGCACCCAGCGCTACCGGTACGCGCCGCAACAGCACGTCGGCGAGCGTTACCGCGAACTCGGTGCGATACGCTTCCACCACTTCCGCGATGATGTGTGAGGTATGCGGACAGATTGGCGCCCGCAGGTCCGCGCTTACCAGCGCCATGCGGGCAATATCTGCGGCCCGTTTCCCATGCCACTCCAGTATGCCCCGGGCCGACTCTTCGCTCACCGCCCCGATCCGGGCAATCTCCAGCACAGCATCGTCCAGCAGCGGATCAAGCGCCGGTCCGGGGCCCAGCGCAATCGGATGAGGCTCTGTGGCCTGCAATCCGATGGTTCGCGCACATTCGCGGGCCAAGGAAGCGGCGGTCGTCAACTTCCCGCCGATCACGGAGATCATCCGCGCTGCTCCGTCATCGGCGTGATCGTGCAAGATGTGCCTCCGCGTCACTGCGGAAGGACGGTTATCCGGCGAATACGGCAGCGGTCGGACTCCGGCAAATGCGTGCTTTACACTCTGCGCCGAGATCTTCGCCTTGGGAAACAGTTGCGCCACGGAGCGCACCAGATAGTTAATTTCCTCCGGGGACGGCACCGTCGTTCCCGGATCGCCGTTGTCGGCAACTTCCGTCGTGCCCACCAGAATCTGGTCATTCCATGGCAAAACAAAAAACGGACGGCCGTCCGCCGCTTCGGTATAAACGGCGGCATGCGGCGGACCCGAAAACCGCGGCAACACGATGTGGGAGCCGCGCACCCCGCCCACCATGGGTTTCAGCATGCGGATGGAAGACCGCTGACATACCCGGTCTGCCCACGGCCCGCTGCAGTTAATCACCCAGCCGGCGTCGACCCGTTCGTCGCGGCCCCTGATCTGGTCGCGCAACAGCACTCCATGAACTCGCCCATGGGCGACATCAACCGCGAGCGCCTCGGTATGGTTGCGGACGATCGCCCCTGCCTCCACCGCTTCCAACAGCCATTCCGCAACCAGCCTTTCGGGAAATTCGCATTGCGCGTCCTCGTAATTGAAGAACGACCACCGGTGCCCCGCGTCCAGAGCCTGCTCCAGGCGCTTCAATTCCATTTCAGTCATCGGTGATCTCGGGGCTTTTCCGGCCATGCGCTGGTAGAGCCACAACCCCGCCCGCACCTGCATTGCACTGCGATGGCTCGTCTCGTTCAAGAGCAGCAGAAAATGCATGGGATGCACGAGATGTGATTTTTCCCGCAGCCATCGCTCACGTTCGCGCAACGACTCCCGCACCAGGCCTAGCTCCCCATGCTCCAGATAGCGCAGGCCACCGTGAATGATGCGGGTGGAACGGCTGGTCACTCCCGAGGCAAAATCGTTCTGCTCCACCAGCAGCGTGTGCTTTCCCGCCCGGGCACACTCCCGCGCAATGGCGACCCCATTGATGCCGCCGCCAATCACCACCACGTGAAAGTGCTGGCCTTCGAGGCTTGCCCGCGGATTTGCCGCTAATACCATTCGGATGGATGCAACACCACAGTAACAGTAACCTGCTACAAGGTTACTAAAACCGGTCGCGCGCGCCTACACTGCGACCCCAAGAGTGTGCATGGAGTCGTTTGCCAGCAATAGGTCACCTTGGTGCTGCAAACCGCCTGGCCAAAAGTCGTCGTGCGGCGGCGAAAGGGTTGATTCTCGGTCAAGAACGACCGGCCCGCTGCGGCTCGAGCCCGGCCGGCATCTCTAAGTCCGCTTCATTCATGCTGCCTTCCGCGCCCTCCTTCCGCCGGTGTTGGCGCCTTTGGAGAACAGATCGATCATCTCGCGATTGAAGGCCGGGATGTCGTCCGGCTTGCGACTGGTGACCACCCCGTTACTCAGAACCACCTCTTCATCCACCCAGGTGCCGCCCGCATTTCGGATATCGGTCTTTAACGAAGGCCACGAAGTGATCGTCCGTCCCTGTACGGCGCCCGCCTCCACCAGCATCCACGGCCCATGGCAGATTGCCGCGACCGGCTTTGCATGCTCGAAAAAATGTTTCACAAACCGCACCGCAGCCGGATTCATCCTCAAGTGATCGGGATTCATGACTCCGCCGGGCAACAGCAGGGCGTCATACTGTGAGGGATCGGCAGACTCCAGCGGAACGTCAACGGAAACGTCTTCCCCCCAATTTTTCTTGTCCCAGCCTTTGATTTTGTTCTCGGCGGGAGACACGACCTGCGTTTGTGCACCGGCTTCTTCCAGCGCTTTCTTTGGTTTCATCAGTTCCGACTGCTCAAATCCGTCGGTTGCCAGGATTGCAATGATCTTGCCCTGAAGATTATTCGGCATGCAATTTCCTCCTAGAAGATTTTGACTGCCCGCGCAAGGTTCGATGCCGAGGCGGCAATGGCGGTTTATCGATATTCGTAAAGCCTGGGGATGCGCGTTGCTCGTATTGAGGCGGCTCGTTTAAAGTGGATGCAAATGTCCACCACTGGCGAACGTTTCGAGCGCGCTGTCGCTATCATGGAACGCCTGCGGGCTCCGGGAGGCTGCCCCTGGGATCGCGAGCAGACGTTCGACTCGATTAAGCCCTACACGTTGGAAGAGGCGTACGAGGTTGTCGAGGCGATTGATAATCGGGATTGGGATGAACTTCCCGGCGAACTGGGAGACCTCTTGCTGCAAGTGCTCTTCTATTCAGAAATGGCCAAGGAACAGGGAACATTCTCGATTGATGATGTTCTGGATCGGCTGGCGGGCAAGCTGGTGAATCGGCATCCTCACGTGTTTGGTGATGCCAAAGCCGACACCTCCGCCGAGGTGAAACGCAACTGGGAAGCGCTGAAGGTCGAGGAGCGAAAAAAGCGCCTGGCGGACAGTCGAGACGCAGCCGGAGAAGCGGCGACCCATGCGTCCCTGCCCTCCATCCTGGCTGGAATATCTTCCTCGATGCCGGCATTGCTCGAGGCGCATAAACTGAGTTCGCGCGCCGCCCAGGTCGGGTTCGACTGGCCCCACATCGAAGCTTTGTTCGACAAACTGGACGAGGAGACCGACGAACTCCGCGAGCATCTCGAAGAGTTTCCCCCTCCCGGTCCGCGCCCGCAGGGTCGCGGCGTCGCCGGATCAGGGCGGCAGGCCATGCCCGAGGATTTACGGGAGCGGGTGGAAGAAGAAGTTGGCGATCTTTTCTTTGTACTGGTCAGCATCGCCCA
>Ga0210398_10003992_pt1 | contig 13994 bp, 14 predicted proteins | sample IncBWC4OmetaG_FD_161047 | JGI IMG/M metagenome (GOLD analysis project Ga0210398, IMG submission 161047) | Forest soil microbial communities from Barre Woods Harvard Forest LTER site, Petersham, Massachusetts, United States - Inc-BW-C-4-O | ecosystem: Environmental > Terrestrial > Soil >...
GCTGACGCCGGTCGGGGTCCAGGCAGCAAGCGCCACCGGGACCTTTGCCGATATGCCGAGGGCGAAAACCACGTTCGACACGACGTAAAGGACAAACCCGCTGGCGACGCCGCCGACGATCATCAAGGTGGTGCCGCCGCGGCGCTGCATGCGCAGGCTGAAAATAGCCGCGACCAGCACCATGCTGCATAGCAGAAACGGCCGCGCGAGCAACACGTCGTAATGGAGGCGATGACGCTGCGCGGGAAAGCCCGAGCGTTCCAAAAGCTCGATGAACCCCGGCAAGTCCCAGAACGACATCGTATCGGGCGAGGCAAAGCCCTCCTCGATTTTGCGCGGCGTGAGCCGGGTCGGCAGCTGCCAGCTGGCGAAGGCCTCGGGCGGCTTGTCCGGCCGCCAGCGGACGCCGTCGCGGATCAGCCAGACGCCGGTTTCGAGCGCAGCGGTGCGGGCGTCGATCCGCGAGGTGAAGCGGGTGCGGCCGTCGAAGAAGAAGATTGTAACATTGTCGAGGACGAGGTCGGGCGAGGCGAACCGGCCGCCGTGGATGATGATCTGGTCGCCGGACGCGTCGCTCTGGCGCAGCCAAAAGCCGGCATTCGACAACAGCGTGTCGTCCGACCCCTCGCCGAGGATGCGGGCGTCGAGCCGTTCGTAGGCCGCCTCGGCGACCGAGGCCACCGGATTGAAGATCGTCACCGCGAAAATGCCGATCAGCAGCGCCACCAGCACCGCCGGGGTCAGGAATTGCCACACCGAGGCGCCGGCGGCGCGGACGATGACAAGCTCGTTGCTGCGGGTCAGCCGCCAGAAGGCGAGCATCGTCCCGAACAGGACGGCAAAGGGCAGCACCTCCTGCACCGTCTGCATCGACTGCAGCGCCGCCATCTCGAACAGCAAGCCGAGCGTCGCCTGTATCTTCGACCCGCCGCGGCGAATGAGCTCGATGTAGTCGGCCAAGAACGTGACGATCGCCATCGCCCCGAAGACACCGGCGAACCAGACAAAAAAATGCCGCGCGATGTAGGCCGACAGAGTTCGTCCGAGCTGCAACGCCGGTTGCCTTGCGGTGTGGAGGCTCAGTGCGCCCGGGCGGCGGCCAAGGCCGGCCAGCGAAAGCCAAAGCGCAGCCCGCGATGCATCAGCATCGTCAGGCCAACCGCGAACGGCAGCAGGTCGACGACGTACATCAGCGGGATCGCCTGGCCGAAGCGGGCGGCGAGGTCGTTGACGCCGAGGCTTGCCGCCTCAAAGACAAAGGCCGCGAGGATTGCCGCGATGACGCGCTTTACTTGCCCGCGCCGGCTGAACTCGCCCGGCAGGAGGCAGGCGAGCGGGATAAACGAGAAGCCGAGGACCGACAGCGGGACCAGCATCCGTTCGTGCGCCTCCATGACAAAGCTGTGCCGGATCAGCGGGTCGAACTGGCCGGAGGGAAACAGCAGCTCGCCCATAAACCGTTCTTGGGCGCCGCGAAAGCGAACGACCGGGGCGTCCTGCAGACTTCCGAGGTCGAGCGTGTAGCGCTCGAAGGTCAGCACCGAGAGCTTGCGGGTTTGCGGGTCCAGCTGCTGGCGATCGCCGTTCACCATGATGATCCGCGTGCCGCCGGCGGTGTCGACAAAGGCGGCGCGCTCCGCGAGAATCGTGATCGGCCGCTGCGGGTCGCGGTTGTCGTTGATCAACAGCCCGGTCACGTCGCCGTTGGCGTCGCGATTGCGGATGTAGATCGTCAGCTTGTCCGATATCGTCGTAAAGGTCCCCTCCTGGATCAGGCTCGAGACAAACCGGTTGCGGATCTCGAACTGCAAGTCCTTGAACGCGCGGCTGGTCACCGGCAGCACGTAGAGCGACAGGCTCATCAGTATCGAAAAACCGATTGCGGCGAGAATCAGGACCGGCCGGGCGAGCGCCATCGGGCTCAGCCCGGCGGCGCGCATGACGACAAGCTCGCTCTCGGCGGTCAGTCGGTTGAAGGTAAGCAGCACCGCGATAAAGATCGCGATCGGCAGCACGATGTCGATGAATTTCGGCAGGATCAATGCCGCCAGGTAAAGGAAGACGTCGAGCGACAGCCCGCGATTGACGATCAGGTCGATGAGTGGTAGCGACTGGGCCATCCAAACCGCCGCGCTGAGCGCCGCGGTGACGAATATCGTAATCCCAAAGCACTGGCGTAAAATGTAGCGCGTGAGGCCGGTCATCGGAGCGCGATCATACTCAGGCCGCGCAGGGGCAGCCAGAGACATCTCCCTCGGCCGTTGTCTGGGAGATCCGCCCAAAGGTCAGGCCGCGGCACTTGGCATATTCTCTCAAATGAAATCGGCGGGAACGTCGTGAAATTTGCCGGGAACTCGCCGGAACGGGCCCAACCGGTCAATCCACCCGAACGGAGCCACGCCGCACAACACGTTTCCGTCGGCGCTTCCCCGATTGGTTCGCAAACCGGATTGCCGGGACGCGGCGACGGGGGCGGCGCCCGCTGCCTCCCATTCGGGATCCGTTCGGGCCGGCCCATCGCCGTGATGGCGGCGGGGCTCGTGCTGCTGACGGCGCTGCGGCTCGCGATGGCGGCGGCGATGCCGCTGGCGCCGGACGAGGCCTATTATTGGACCTGGTCGCGCGCTCTCGCCGCGGGATATTTCGACCATCCTCCGATGGTCGCCCTGTGGATTCGCGCCGGAACGTGGCTCGCCGGCGATACGGCGCTCGGCATCCGGTTGCTCGGGCCGCTTTCGATCGCGCTCGGTTCGGTGCTGCTGTGGGACGCGGCGGACCGCCTGCTGCCGGGCCGGAACGCCGGGATCATCGCGGTTTCGCTGCTGAACGCCACGCTCCTGGTCGGCGTCGGAGCGGTTGTCATGACCCCCGATTCGCCGTTGCTGCTGTTTTGGATACTCAGCCTCTGGGCGATGGCGCGAATCGTCGCCCGCGGCTCGGGCGCCTCCCGCGGCTCGGGCATCTGGTGGCTGGCGGTCGGCCTCTTCGTCGGCCTCGCCACGGCGAGCAAGTATACCGGGGTTCTGTTGGCGCTCGGCATCGGAATTTGGCTCCTGCTGGCCGGGCGCCACTGGCTGCGGCGGCCTGAGCCCTACGCCGGCGCGGTGGTGGCCCTTGCCGTCGTCGCGCCGGTGCTGTGGTGGAATGCGACGCACGGATGGGTGAGCTTCCTGCGGCAGGGGGTGCGGATCGGCGTGTGGTCGCCGGGGCAGGCGCCGCAGTATCTGCTTGAGCTTCTCGGCGGCCAGATCGCCGCCGCAACGCCGCTGATTTTTTTGTTCTGCGTCGCCGGAATGGGGTTGGCGCTGCGCTCTGCCTGGCGCAAGCGTGACCCGGCGTGGAGCTTGCTCGCGATCCTCAGCCTGTTGCCGGCGTTGATCTTTGTCCAGCATGCGATCGGCGACCGGGTGCAGGCGAATTGGCCGGCCATCGTCTATCCCGCGGCCGGCGTCGCCGCGGCCGGCCTGAGCAGCCGGTTTTGGCGCCGATTGCGAACCCCGGCGATCGCGCTCGGGCTCCTGATCACCGCCGCCGTCTATGTCCAGGCAGCGTTCGCGCCGGTGTCGCTGCCGCCGAAGCTCGATCCGATCGCGCTGCAGATGGAGGGGTGGCGCGGCCTCGCGGCCACGGTCGAGGACGCGCGCCGCCGCAGCGGCGCCGGCTTTGTCGCGGCCGATCAATCCGGGCTTGCCGCGGAATTGGCGCGCGACCTGCACGCGGCCGTGCCGGTGATCGCGATCGGGCCGCGCTGGTGGAGCTTCGACCTGCCGCCGGCGTCGGTCGACGGCATGACCGGGGTGCTGATCGAATCCGATCGCCACGAGACGTCGGTCTGGCCCGCAACCGAGGAAATCGGGACGGTGACGCGCGCACACAACGGCGTCGCGATCCAGAGGTACCGGCTTTATCGGGTGGTCCCGGATCACTCGACGAGCGCGGTGCGCTTGCCGCGCCCTCGGGTGAATTAACCCTCCGATACGCCCGGCGTTCTCGGCGGCCCGGACCCCGCCCCGCGTCGGTGCTTGGGATGCGCGGCGGGCCCGAACCGCGGGGCATCCGGATCTTAAACGGTGATCTCTGGCATGGGTCGGCAAGGTTGATATATCTATCACGGGGCCACCCATGCTGCGGACGGCGCGGTGCCGTCCGCAGCGCCAGCTTGAGGTTGCACGATGAAAATAGCCTTTGCCGAGCCTGATCTGCCCCGTTCCGGCGCCGCGGTCGCCGGGATCTGGGAAGGCGGCGGGCTGACGCCCGGCGCGCGCCGGCTCGACGAAGCGACGGACGGAGCGATTACCCGCGCGCTTGCCGGCGCGGCTCGGTTCAGCGGCAAAAAGGGCGAGCTCCTGGCGATTGTGGCGCCGGCGAAGCTGCCGCTCAGCCGGATCGTCGTGGCCGGGCTCGGCAAGCGCGAGAAAGCCGACGCGCGCCTCTACGAGGATCTGGGCGGGGCGCTCGCGGCGCATCTGAACGGCGCCGGGGAAACCGAGGCGACGATCGCCGGCGACGTCGCCGAGGAGGCGCCGATTGCCGCGGGCGAAGCTGCGGCGGCGCTCGCCTTTGGGGCTGCGCTCCGCACATACCGGTTCGACAAATACAAGACGAAGCAGAAGCCGGAGCAAAAGCGGTCGCTGGCCCAGCTGACCGTGTCGAGCGAGGCCTCGGACGCCGCGGAGCGCGCCTATCGCCCGCTCCAGCAAACCGCCGAGGCGGTGTTTTTCACCCGCGACCTCGTGTCCGAGCCGGCCAACGTCATCTATCCCGAAACCCTCGCCGCCGAAGCGCGCACCCTCGAAAAATTCGGGGTCGCGGTCGAGGTGCTCGACGAGAAGGCGATGCGCGAGCTCGGCATGGGCGCCCTGCTCGGTGTCGCGCAGGGCAGCGCCCGGCCGCCGCGGCTCGTCGTCATGCAGTGGCGCGGCGCCGGTCGGGCCAACGACCAGCCGGGGCCGCTCGCTTTTATCGGCAAGGGGGTCACCTTCGACACCGGCGGCATCTCGATCAAGCCCGCCGCCGGCATGGGCGACATGAAATGGGACATGGCCGGCTCGGCCGTGGTCATCGGTTTGATGCGGCTGCTGGCGGCGCGCAAGGCCAAGGTCAACGCGGTCGGGATCGTCGGCCTCGTCGAGAACATGCCGTCGGGCACGGCCCAGCGGCCGGGCGACATCGTCACCTCGATGTCGGGCCAGACGATCGAGGTGCTGAACACCGACGCCGAGGGGCGGCTCGTCCTCGCCGACGCCATGTGGTACTGCCAGGACCGGTTCAAGCCGCGGCTGATGGTCGACCTGGCGACGTTGACCGGGGCCGTCATCGTGGCACTCGGGCACAACAACGCCGGCCTGTTTTCGAATGACGACGAGATCGCCGCCCGGCTGATCGAGACCGGCAAGGCGGTCGGCGAGGAGGTCTGGCGCATGCCGCTCGGCGATGCCTATGACCGCGACATCGACAGCGACGCCGCCGACGTCAAGAACATCGGCGGCGGCCGCGCCGCCGGCAGCGTCACCGCCGCGCAGTTTCTGCAGCGCTTTGTCGACAAGGTGCCGTGGGCTCACCTCGACATCGCCGGCATGGCGTGGTCGAGCAAGGATGCCGCGACCGTGCCAAAGGGTGCGACCGCGTTCGGCGTGCGTCTGCTCGACCGCTTTGTGGCCCGCTACTACGAGGACGAGTAGCCGCCCGTGGCGGAGGTCGGGTTCTATCATTTGTCGTCGATGCCGCTCGAGCGGGCCCTGCCCAGGCTTCTCGAGCGGGCGCGGGCGCACGGCCACCCGATTGTCGTCCGGTGCGGGTCGAGCGAGCGTGTCGCCCAGCTCGACGCGATCCTGTGGACCTACGACGAGGCGAGCTTTCTGCCGCACGGCTCGGCCCGCGACGGCGACGCGGCGGCTCAGCCGATCTGGCTGACCGAACGCGACGAAAACCCGAACCGGGCGACCATGCTGGTGCTGGTCGACGGCGTCGAGGCGGCGGACCTCGCATCGTTCGCGCGCTGCGCCGACCTCTTCGACGGCGGCGACGAGGATGCGGTCACAGCCGCCCGCGAGCGCTGGCGGCGGGCGCGCGACGCCGGCCACACACTGACCTATTGGCAGCAGACCGGCACCGGCTGGGACCGCCGCGGCTGAGCACGGCGGGCGGCACCCGGCGATATTGCCGTCAGCGCCGGCCGAGGCTATAAACCGCCGCTTTCGCGGATCGTGAAGGGGTGCCGACGGCCATGGAACGGACGCTGTCGATCCTGAAGCCGGACGCCACGCGGCGCAACCTGACCGGGGCGATCAACGACCGCTTCGAGCGCCGCGGCCTGCGCATCGTCGCGCAAAAGCGCGTGTGGCTGACCGTCGCGCAGGCCGAGCAATTCTACGCCGTCCACGCCGAGCGGCCATTCTACCGCAGCCTCGTCGAGTTCATGACCTCGGGGCCGGTCGTCGTCCAGGTGCTGGAGGCGCTCGACGCAGTGGCGCTGAGCCGCGAGATCATGGGCGCGACCGATCCGGCCAAGGCCGGGCCGGGGACGATCCGCAAGGATTTCGCCGAGTCGATCGAGGCCAACTCGGTGCACGGCTCCGATTCGCTCGACAACGCGGCGGAGGAGATCGCCTTCTTCTTTTCGGCGATCGAAATCCTCCCATAGCACGGGCCGGCTTGATGGCCGCCGGCGGGCATCTCGGGGCGGCGGTCGGCGCTCGCGCGGAGCCTTCGCGCTGCGCCGTGACGAGGACGACGCCGCCCTGGCTGGCGGCGACCTGCGAGGCCGGGCTCGGTGCGGCGGCATTGCTGTTTTTCCCGCTGCTGGTCGTGGCACCCCGCGGTATCGCGCCGCTCGCCGCGAGCGCGGGCCTGTTTAGCGCGGGCCTGATTTTGCCGCGCGGCCGCGAGCCCGCCCACTTTCGTGCTTTGGCCGTCCCCGCCGCCCTCCTCGCGTCGCTGCTCGTCTGGGGTGCGGTGTCGGCGGCGTGGTCGCCCGAGCCGCAGCGCGCGCTGGTCGAGGCGGCGCGTCTCGCCGGGATTTTTGCCGCGTCGTTGGCGATGACGGCGGCGGCGGATTTCGTCGCGGCGCCGCGCCGGCTCAGTGCACTGCTGCTCGCCGGGTTTGCGGTCGCGCTGGTGATGGCGACGCTCGACCTTGCCACCCACGGGGCGCTCACCACGCCCTTTTCCGAGCGCGCCTATCAGCCGGCCTGGCTGAACCAGGCATCGGTCGCGTTCGCGGTTCTGCTGTTGCCGACAAGCGCCGCGCTGGTTGTGGACGGGCGCCGCCTGGCCGGCTGGGTGTTTGCCGCCCTCGGTGCCGCAACCATCTTTGTCCTCGCCGGCACCGCGGCAAAGGCGGCGCTCGCCGCCGGCGTGCCGTTCGCGGTCCTGTGCGGCTACCGCCGCGCCTGGGCAGCGCGGGGCGCCGCCGTGCTGGTGGTGCTCGCCATTGTCACCGCACCCCTCACCTTTGCCCGCCTCGACGGCGTGTCGGGGCTCGTCCACGTCGCGGACATGGTAAAGCTGTCCGCCGGGCATCGCCTGCTGATCTGGTCGTTTGTCGGAGACCGCGTCGCCGAGCACCCGCTGCGTGGCTGGGGACTGGATTCGTCGCGCGCCATCCCCGGCGGCAAAGAGCCGATCCGCCTCAACGAGGTGTGGCTGCCGCTGCACCCGCACAACGCGCCGCTGCAGCTGTGGCTCGAGCTCGGCGTGCCGGGGGTCGTGCCGTTCGCCCTCTTCGCCGGCTGGCTTTGGCTCGCGTTTGGCCGCACCGACTGGCAGCACCTCTACGCCGCGGCGGCCGGCGGCGGTCTCGCGGCTGCCTTTGTCGCGTCGGTCGCGACCTACGGCGTCTGGCAGGAATGGTGGGAGGGGACCTTGTCGTTTTCGCTGTTCATGACATTGGTGATGGCGCGGGTCGCGCCCGCCGCCGTCGCGGCGCGCTGATGCGCGTCTTCGCGCCGATGCCGCCGCGGCCGTGGCGCGAGGCCGGGGGGTTTGCCGCTGCCGCGGAGGCGGCGGGGTTCGACGCGCTGGCGACGTTCGAGCTCGGCCACGACCCGTTCGCGCCGCTCGCGGTCGCAGCACTCGCGACCGAGCGGGTCGAATTGACGACTTCGGTCGCGGTTGCTTTTCCGCGCAGCCCAACCGTCGTCGCGGCGCAAGCCTGGGACCTGCACGCCAACTCGCGCGGCCGCTTTGTCCTCGGCCTCGGCAGCCAGGTGAAGGGCCACATCGAGCGCCGCTTTGGCGTGCCGTGGACTCCGCCCGCACCGCGCTTGCGCGACTACGTCCTGGCGTTGCGCGCAGTCTGGCGCTCGTGGCAGACGGGCGAGCCGCTCGACTATCGCGGGACGCACTACCAGCTGACCCTGATGACCCCGGATTTTTCCCCGGAGCCGACCGGATTGCCGCCGATCCCGGTCGTCATCGCCGCGGTCGGCGAGGCGATGCTGCGGGTCGCGGGCGAGGTGTGCGACGGGGTGCGGCTGCATCCGCTGTGCACGCGCCGCTATCTCGAGGAGATATGCCTGCCGCAATTGCGCGAGGGGATGCGGCGCGGCAAGCGCGAGCGCGCCCGCTTCGACCTCAACGGCGGCGGTTTTGTCGCGACCGGGCCGGACGAGGCGACGGTCGCCGCGGCGATGGACGCGGTGCGCCGCCGCGTCGCCTTTTACGGCTCGACCCGCACCTACCTGCCGGTGCTGGCGCTGCACGGCTACGACGACCTCGGCCGCAAGCTGCACCGGCTGTCGGTCGAGGGGCGGTGGAGCGAGATGCCGGCTGAAGTCTCGGACGACATGGTGCGGCTCTTCGCCGCCTGCGGCACCTATCACGAGATCGCGCGCGCGATCGAAACGCGGTTCGCGAACCTCGCCGATTCGATCGATCTCGCGTTCCCGGCCGGCGCGCCGGCCGAACTGCAGCGCGAGCTGCTGGCCGACATCCGCAGCATCCCGCATCAGTTCACCGGGTTTCCGGCCGAATAGCTGCTGCGGTCAGCGCTGGTTCAGCAGCAGCACGCCGCCGCCGATCAGCACGATGCCGCCGATCTGCGGCCAGCCCAGAGGCTCGCCCCAAAAGAGGTGCGCCAGCACGGCGACCACCGCATAGCTCGCCGAGACCGAAGGAAAGGCGAGCGACACCGGGATCCCCTTCAGCGCCACGATGTAGCACAGGGCGGCGCACAGGTAGATCGCGAGACCGACGACCGTCATCGGGTTGAGGAACTGCGCGGCGAGCGTCGGCGAGCCGTTGGCCGCCGTCTTCAAGGCGATCTGGCCGGCGATTCCGAGCAGGATCGACACCGCGAGGCTCGCGTAGTAGGTCAATTTTCTGCTGCCTCAAAAGACCGGCCGACCTCGCGCGAGCGCGGCATGCCCGGCCGGCAACGGCATACTCCGCGCCGCCGGCAGCCAGGCGGGGTCACAACCCCGCCGCCGCCATCATCGTGGCAAGGACGCGCTCGGCGGCGAAATGCTCGGCCGCGATTTCCCGCGCCGCCCGGCTGTGCGCCCGGTAGTCGGCGGCGACCGCGTCGATGCCGGCAAGCGCCTCGTCTTCGCTCGCGAATTCGAAGAGCCCGCGGCCGACCGGGTAGAATTTGCCGAACCCGGTGCGCATCGTCACGACCGGCCGCCCGGCGGCGAGGTAGCACACGCTGCGGTCGCTGAACCAGCCGCTGTTCGGGCGCACGTAGATGTCTTTGGCGACAGTGAACTCGCCGCGCGAGTCGACGATAAAGTCGCGATAGGCGGCCATCCCGGCCGAAACCGGCCCCGGATCGACGAGGCGCCAGCCGGCGTCCGCGACCCGGCCGCGCACGGCCGCGTCGGGTGGGTCCATTGCCAGCGCAAAGCAGGTCTGCGGACGGCGGCGCGGCAGGTCGAGAAACCGCAGAAAGTTGACGTGCTTCGACCAGACGTAGCGCGAACCGGCGAACACGATGTCCTTGCCTTTGTTTTCCCAGGTGGCGATCGTCGTAAAGCAGCCGCCGGCATCGTCCGCTTGCGGCCACAGGTCGAGGACGACCGGCGGCCGGGTCGGGCGCCAGGCAATGCCGGACAGCGGCACCGGGCAGTCCGGCGCCCCGAGGTTCTCGCCGTAGCTGAAGAAATGCGTGTGCGCGTCGAGGTAGGCGCGCGCCGCCGGGTCGGCGAGGGCATACTTGATCTGCTCGTAGACCGGGTCGGTGTCGACCATGATGCGCACCGGGCAGGCGAGATGCTCGTCGCGCAGCCGGGTCGCCCCGCACAGGTTGATCACCGCGTCGGCCGCGGCGTAGAGACGGCGCACCTCGGCGCGCGGCAGCCCGTGCCATTCGTCGCTGATCGCGTCCCAATAGGCCCAGCGCCCGCCGAGCCCAAAGCTCTCCATCGCCCGCCGCAGATAGGCGACGTTGTAGCCGCACCCCATCATCACGCTGGCGACGCGCGGGTCGTAGGGATTGGCCCCGCCATCCTCGATATACCAGACGTCGTAGCCGAGCCGTTGGAGGCCGACAAGGTAATGCATCGCCTGCCAGGCAATGCCGGCGAGCGGCATCTGGCCGACGAAATGCAGGACGAGGATCGTGCCGCGCTTGCTCAAGGGGCCTGTCCATTGTGGTTCGCGCCGCCACAACGGCCGGCCCCGCGATTCGCTTCCCGGGACCTGCGGGCCGGCGAGGGTCGACCAGTCACGCGCAAGACCCCAAACCGCGTGGGGTTGCCGGCGCGCGACCCGCCATGCTAGGCAGAACCAATGATCGACGGCATCATCGGATGGCTGACGGGAGGCGCGTCGAACGGCGGTGGCGCGCCGCAGGACGAAGTCAGGCTGGCGTTAACGGCACTCCTCGTCGAGGCGGCGCACAGCCATGACCACTTCGACGAAAACGAGCGCACCGTCGTCGCCAAGCTGCTGCAGCGGCATTTCAACTTGTCGCCGGCCGATGCGCGGGCGCTGCTCGCCGCCGGCGAGCGGGAGGCCGAGCGCTCGGCCGAGTTGTTCCATTTCACCCGGATCATCAACGAGCGGCTTTCCTTCGACCGGCGCGTCGAGCTGATAGAGATGCTGTGGGAGGTCGCGTACGCCGACGGCGTGCTCGACGAGTATGAGGACAGCCTGCTGCGCCGCGTCGGTGGGCTGATCTACGTGCCCGACCGCGAGCGCGGCATGGCGCGCCAGCGTGTGCTCAGGCGCCTGGGGCTCGACGACACCGTCTGATCCTCGCCGAGCCGGCCGGCCCCAAGCCCAGGAGAAGAAGCCCCTGCCATGACCTATGTCGTCACCGAAGCCTGCATCCGCTGCAAGTACATGGACTGCGTCGAGGTGTGCCCGGTCGATTGCTTCTACGAGGGCGAGAACATGCTCGTCATCCACCCCGACGAATGCATCGATTGCGGGGTGTGCGAGCCGGAATGCCCGGTCGACGCGATTATCCCCGACAGCGAGACGGAGGCCGAGCGCTGGCTCGAGGTCAACCGCGAGTACGCCGCCGCCTGGCCCAACATCACCCGCAAAAAGCCCGAGCCGCCCGACGCCGACGACTGGAAGGAGGTCGCCGACAAATACGAAAAACACTTCAGCCCCAAGCCGGGCGGCAGCTGAGCCGCCCGACGCCGGGCGGAAGGCCGGGATATGCGTCCTCGGCATGTGTGACCCGCTGGCCTTCGGCGGCTCTTTCATGATATTGTTCTATCAGTGCTCTTGACGCGTTCCTCTCCGGTTCCGCGCTGTTCGTCGAAGTGCGGGGGGTCGCTGCCGCCGGCGCGCGGCGGGTTGAAGCGTCCCGGCATGATCACTCGGTTCGATTGCGAGAGACGGACATGACGTCGGAAAAACCCCCATTCGGCACCGGCGACCTCGTCGTCTATCCGACCCATGGCGTAGGCAAGATCGTCGGCATCGAGACCCAGGAGATTGCCGGGCACACGCTGAGCGTCTTTGTCGTCGCGTTCGACAAGGACCGGATGACCTTGCGCGTGCCGTTGGCGAAAGCCAAGGTGTCGGGGTTGCGCAAACTGTCGAGCCGCAAGGAGATGGACGCAGCACTCGCCAAGCTGCGCGGGCGGTCGCGCGCCAAGCGCACGATGTGGAGCCGGCGCGCCCAGGAATACCAGGCCAAGATCGCCTCGGGCGACCCGGGCTCGATCGCCGAGGTGGTGCGCGACCTCTACCGCAATTCCGGCCAGCCGGAGCAGTCCTACAGCGAGCGGCAAATCTACCAGGCCGCGCTCGATCGGTTCGTGCGCGAATTCGCCGCGGTGGAGCGCATCGACGAGACCACCGCGACGCAACGGGTCGAGCAGCTGCTGACGGCGTGATCCGGCCGGCCTCGACTCGGGCTGGCGGGGTGGGGTGAGCGCAGCCCGGGCGCCGCAAAATCTCGCGCCGCAAAATCTCGCATGGCTGCGCGGCGCCCGGCGGGTATGGGCGGTGGCCGCGATCCGCGCCGCGGCGCAACCGCTTGCCCGTCTCCACGACCAACTGAGCGAGCGCTTCGGCGACGGCGACCGGCTCGTCTATCTCGGCGATTATTTCGGCTACGGCGAGGCGGTCCGCGCGACGATCGACGAGCTGCTCGATTTTCGCCGCCGGGTTCTGGCGCGGCGCGAAGGCTTCGCCTGCGACGTGACGTTCCTGCGCGGGGCGCAGGAGGAGATGCTGCAAAAACTGCTGCAGCTGCAGTTCGCCCCCAACCCCGGCGAGGTTTTGAGCTGGATGGTCAACGCCGGCGTCGAGCCGACGGTGCGCGCCTACGGCGGCGACCTGCGGCAGGGGTTTGCCGCGACGCGCGACGGCCCGCGCACGATCACCCGCTGGACGAGCGGGTTGCGCGCGACGATCAACGCCGCCCCGGGGCACACGAAGCTGTTGTCGGCGCTACGCCACGCCGCGTTCACCGAAGAGGATGGCGGGGTGCTGTTCGTCCATGCCGCGGTCGACCCGGCGCGCCCTCTCGCGGCGCAGGGCGACGCATTCTGGTGGGGGCGCCGGGACATCCTCGACCTCGGGGCGGCGTTCGGCGGCTTCCGCCGCGTCGTCCGAGGCGTCGGCCGCGGCCAGCGCGGGCTCGTCGAGCGCGAATTCGGCGTGTCGCTCGACGGCGGCGGCGGACATCTCGTCGCCGCCTGCTTTGCCCCGGACGGCAGCGTTCTTGACCGGGTCGAGGTCTGATCGCCCAGTTTCCCGCCGCCAGACTGGTCAGATCGCGGTGTAGCCGCCGTCGACGAGCAGGTCGCTGCCGGTCACAAAGCTCGACTCGTCCCCGGCAAGAAAAACCGCCGCCGCGGCGATCTCGGACGGCTGGCCGAGGCGTCCCAGCACATGCTTTGGCGCCATCACCGCCCGCGCCGCCTCAAAGCTGCCGTAGCGGCGGGTCAGCCGCCCGGTCTCGACCGCACCCGGCGACAACGCGTTGACGCGGATGTTCTCTCCGGCGTGGTCGATCGCCATGACCTTGGCGAGCTGGATCAAGGCGCCCTTGGTCGCGCAATAGGCGGCGCGCCCGGCGCTGCCGACGCGGCCGAGCTGCGAGGCGATCAGGATGACCGAGCCGCCGCCGCTCGCGATCATCAGCGGCAACGCGGCGCGGCATAGCAAAAACGAGCCGGTCAAATTGACCGACACGACGCGCTCCCACTCCACGATGCTGGTTTGAACGACACTGCCGCCGGCGTCGTGCGGCGCCGCCCCGCTGACCAGGATGTCGAGCCGGCCGAATGCGTCCTTTACCGCCGCGACCGCCGCCACGGTGTCGTTCTCGACCGCGACGTCGCAGCGCCGGGCGAGGGCGCGGGCGCCCGCCGCCGCGACCAGCCGTGCCGTTTCTTCGGCACCCGCCTCGTCGATGTCGCAGCACGCGACCGCGGCCCCCGCCTCGGCAAAGGCGGTCGCGATCGCCCGGCCGATCCCGGCCGCGGCACCGCTGACAAGCGCGGTTTTGCCGGACAACGTCATCGCGCTTGCTCCTCGATCCTCCAGCATGACATCAGCCGAGCGCGGCGCGTCGCGTCGGGTCAGAT
>Ga0210398_10003995_pt1 | contig 13979 bp, 14 predicted proteins | sample IncBWC4OmetaG_FD_161047 | JGI IMG/M metagenome (GOLD analysis project Ga0210398, IMG submission 161047) | Forest soil microbial communities from Barre Woods Harvard Forest LTER site, Petersham, Massachusetts, United States - Inc-BW-C-4-O | ecosystem: Environmental > Terrestrial > Soil >...
ACCGCCATCCTGAGCCGCACCGGCGGTTACGAGGGCATTGGCTTCGCCGTTCCGGTCAACATGGCGCGCAACGTGATGGAAAGCCTCATCGCCAAGGGCAAGGTCGACCGTGGTTACATGGGGGTGAGCATTCAGGACGTCAACCCCGCGCTTGCGGAGCAGTTCGGCCTGCTCCCGGACCAGCACGGCGCGTTGATTTCCGATGTCATGCCGGACAGCCCCGCGGACAAGGCCGGGCTCAAGGGCGGCGATGTTGTCCTGGAATTCAATGGCAAGACCGTCCCGAGCAGCAACCGTCTCCAATATGAAGTGGCTGGCACCGCTCCCGGCGCCACGGTCCCGGTGAAAATCCTCCGCAACGGCAAGGAACAGACTATTCAAATCACCGTCCGCGAACTGCCCGGCTCCGAACAGGTCGCCAAGGCCGACAAGGAGGCCGGTGATTCGAGCGATTCCCTGAATGGCGTCACTGTTTCGGATATTGACCCGCGCGCGGCGCAGCAAATGAACCTGCCTCAGGACCTCAAGGGCGCGGTCATCACCGATGTTGACCAGGATTCTGCCGCCTACGATGCCGGCTTGCGTCCGGGCAGCGTGATTCAGGAAATCAACCACAAGCCGGTGCAAAGCGCCGATGATGCGGTGAAATTCACGGAGAATCTCAAGAACAAGAAGATCCTTCTCAAAGTTTGGAGCGACGGCGGCAGCCATTACTTGGTTGTGGATGAATCCAAGGCGGGTTGAAATCGTTGCCCTGATCGTTCCGTGTGGGTACCGCCCTCCCGTTCCAGATGCATGAGCGGGAGGGCGGTTGTTTTTTAAAAGTCCGGGCCTGGGCCTGATCCATTCTCGCCGCTCTCATGAACACAGCTCTTTTAAGCATGACTATCGCCCCAATTGAAGTATCCTCAGCCGATACTGATATGCGAGTGCTGGTGGTTGAAGACGACACCAAAATCGCTTCGTTTGTGGTCAACGGCCTCAAGCAAAGCGGTTTCGCCGTGGACCGTTGCGCCGATGGCGACGAAGCCCACGTCCTCGCCGGCACCACCACCTACGATGCCGCCGTCGTGGACATCATGCTCCCGAAACTAGACGGGCTCAACCTCGTGCAAAAGCTGCGCAAGGAAGGCGTCCGCGTTCCCGTCATTTTCCTCAGCGCCCGCGCTTCCGTGGATGACCGCATCAAGGGTCTTCAGGCAGGCGGCGACGATTATCTCACCAAACCCTTCGCCTTCTCGGAATTGCTCGCGCGCATCCAGGCGCTCATCCGTCGCGCCTCCAACGCCAGCGAGCCCACGCGCCTCATCACCGGTGATTTGACGCTGGATTTGTTGAACCGCGCCGTCACCCGCGGCGGCGAACGCATTGAACTCCAGGCGCGCGAGTTTGCGTTGCTCGAATATTTGATGCGGCACACCGGCCGTGTGGTCACCAAGACCATGATCCTGGAGCATATCTGGGATTACAGTTTTGATCCCCAGACCAACGTGGTGGATGTGCTCGTTTGCCGGCTGCGCAACAAGGTTGACCGGGAGAAAAAGATGATTCACACCATCCGCGGCGTCGGCTATGTCATCAAACCCGCTTAACCGCCTCGGCCGGACCATCAGCTTTCGTCTCAACCTCTGGCACGCCGCTATTTTTACCGTCAGCGCCTGCCTGCTTTATGTCGTCCTCTATTTCCTGATCTCCATCGGCATCGAACGCCAGGACCGCGACATTCTTCAGGCCCAGCTCAAGGAATATTCCGCCGCCTATTCCGCCGGCGGCGTGCCGGCCCTGCGCGAATTCATCCGCCTCAGCGACGCCTCCAAAAAGCAGGAGCCTTACTTCGTCCGCGTCCTGCATCCAACGCTCGGGCTCGTCTTCCAAAGTGTGCCGCAGGATTGGGTCGCCTTCGCCACCAACAGCGTTCAGTTGAACGGCGTCAGTTTCAACACCGCCACGCCCTATGTCCGCCTTCCCAAGGACGCGGACCGTGATTTCACACTCGGCTACGTCGGCTTGTTCGATGGCACGCAATTGCAGGTCGGCCGCAGCGCCAGCAACCGCGAAACCGTCCTCCGGCCGTTTCGCCGCGCATTCTTCGCCGTAATGACTCCCATCATCCTGCTCGGCTTCATAGGCGGCGCCTTCCTCTCCCATCGCGCCATGAAGCCCATCCGCGAAATCGTCGCCACCGCCCGTTCCATCATTGACACCGGCAAGCTCGACGCCCGCGTTCCCGTCCGCCATTCCGATGATGAACTCGACGACCTCGCCCAGCTCTTCAACCGCATGCTCGACAAAAATCAGGCGCTCATCGTTGGCATGCGCGAATCTCTGGACAACGTCGCCCACGATCTGCGGACGCCTCTGACCCGGCTCCGCGGCACTGCCGAGACTGCGCTCCGCTCCGGAACAACCGCTGATGGCCCGCAGGAAGCGCTCGCCGATTGCGTTGAGGAGTCTGACCGTGTCCTGACCATCCTCCAAACCCTCATGGACGTTTCCGAAGCCGAAGCCGGCGCCATGAAACTCGCCCGCTCGCAGGTCAACATTGCTTCACTGCTGACGGAAGTCATTGAGCTTTATGCCTATGTGGCCGAGGAAAAGAAGATTGCCGTCACCACCGATTTTGCCGCGCCTTGCGAAGCCTCGGTTGATCCCATCCGGATGCGGCAGGTGTTCGCCAACTTGCTCGATAACGCCATTAAATATACACCCGACGGCGGCAAGGTCGTCGTTACCGCCCGGTGCGAAAACCCCGACATCATTATCAGCGTCCGCGACACCGGCATGGGCATTCCATCGGAAGAACAGGAAAAGATTTGGGACCGGCTCTATCGTGGCGACAAAAGCCGCTCGCAACGCGGTCTCGGGCTGGGCTTGAGCCTTGTGCGTGCCATCGCCCGCGCCCACCAGGGCGAAGTCCGCGTCATCAGCGAACCGGACAAGGGCTCGGAATTTATCGTGACCATTCCGGCCAACGGCATTGGCTCAAAAGTTTAAATAACCCTTCGCAACACTTCCCGGCAGATGTCCGGCGCCGCCGTCGGACGGCCCAATGCCCTGGCTGCCGCGCCCATCTCCGCCAGCTTCTTCGAACCAAGCAACTGCGCCACTCGGTAAGGCAAATCCTCCACGCGCGTGACCTTGCCCGCCGCGCCGCGTTCCAGCAGAAAATCACTGTTCGCCGCTTCCTGGCCGGGAATCGGGTTCAGAATGAACAGCGGTTTGCCCATCGCCAGCGCCTCGGACGTCGTCAACCCGCCGGGTTTGGTGATGATCATTTCTGACACCGCCATCAGTTCATGCATGTTGCTCACGAAGCCCAGCACCTGCGTCGGATGCCGGCGATCCTGAACCGCCAGCTCCCGCCGCAGTTCCTCGTTCCGACCGGCCACCACCAGCGTTTGAAAAGGCCGGTCAACCTTGTCGAGTTCTTTCAAAATCTCCGCCACCGGGCCCATGCCAAAACCGCCGCCCAGCACCAGCAAGGTCGGCAAATCGTCCCGCAATCCCAGCCGCTTCCGCACTCCGGCCGGGTCAGGCGCGACCGAGAACTTGCCGCTGATGGGGATTCCGGTGACGATGATGTTTTCCGCGGTGGCCCCGCGCGCAATGAGCCGTGCCCGGGTTTCCTCCGCCGCCACACAATATAAATCCACCGCCTCGCCCATCCAGAGCGCATGCGCCTCAAAGTCCGTCACCACACACACCGCGAACGGCGGTTTGCCCGTCCACTTTTCACGCGCCTTGCCGAGGATTTCCACCGGCAGATAATGCGTGCAAAAAACCACGTCCGGTTTGAATTGCTGGACATGCCGGATGAATTTCCTGGTGCTGTTCGGCGGAAACTTCCGGCGCAACGCGGTCATTTTCCGCACCAGCTTCGGATTGTCCGTCGCCTTGAACAACAGCCCCCAAAGCTCCGGCGCGCGCGCGACCATCTGCACATAACCGTCGGTATAAACCTTCTTGTGCAGCTTCGAGAAAAAAGTCTGTAGATCGACCTTCTCGACCACATCGCGGGGCCGTGAAGCCCGCCACGCCTCCTCCAACGCTGATGCCGCCTGAATATGTCCCCCGCCCGCAGTAATGGTCGCAATCAATATGCGCATGATAAAATCCCCTCCCGCAGTGTCCCCCGGGAGCGCCTAAAACTTGCCTAAACATCCCGCGACTGAGAAGCTAAAAAGCGACCGGACGAATCAAATATGGAAATCCAGCTTCAATCCGGCCAAAACATCAGCCTCCGAACGGCCACCGTCGCGGATGTTGAAGCCCTGCAAAATCTCGTGAAACAGTATTACGAATTCGATCAAATTCCGTACGTCCCGGACGAAATCGAATCCGGCTTGCGAACTTTGCTCAGTGACGGCTCCCTCGGGCAGGCTTGGCTCGTCTTGCAGGGAACGCAACCGGCGGGTTACGTCATTTTCACTTATGGTTTCGATGTCGAATTCGGTGGACGACTGGCGACTATCACCGACCTCTACCTCGACCCTGGCCACCGCCGCCAGGGCCTCGGCGGCAAAGTTCTTCAACACGTCGAAACATTCTGCCGGAGCATCGGCCTGCGCGGGCTGGAACTTCAGGTTGAAAGCGACAACACCGAAGCTCGCGCCCTCTACACAAAATTTGGATTTCGCCCCGCTGATCGCATTCCCATGAGCAAGAGAATAAAACCATTATGACGAAAGCTGCCGCAAAATATGTGATCGTCCTTGTCACCGCGCCTGATTTGAAGGTGGCACGGCGGCTTGCCCGGATGGCGCTGCAAGGCCGCCTCGTTGCCTGCGCGAACCTCATTCCCCGGATCGAGTCTCATTATTGGTGGCGGGGGAAGGTGGAATCCTCTGGCGAAGTTTTGATGATCCTGAAAACCACCCGGCGCCGCCTGGCTGCGCTTGAGAAGCTGATTCTCGCAAAACATCCCTATGACGTCCCGGAATTTCTCGTGCTGCCGCCAGCCTCCGGGAACGGCCGCTATTTGAAGTGGATCGCGGAATCGGTCACGGAGACCTGACCCCGATGCCGCCGTCAGACAATTCGTGCTTAGTTTTTTCTTGCGTGCCCCGGACGTTCACCGAATATCCGGATTATGGTCTCACCAGCGCGAATATATTTGAATCGGGATTCTTCATCTCGCGCGTTTACCTTGACTGAACTGCTCGTAGTCATTGCCGTCATCGCCATTTTGGCCGCCCTGCTCCTGCCCGTGTTCTTTGGCGCCAAAGCCAGGGCGCGGGGGACTCAATGCCTTAACAACAGCCGCCAGCTCATGCTGGCCTGGCGCATGTATGTCGAGGAATCCGATGATCATTTGCCCAGTTCCAAAAGCGGCCCCTCCTCTTGGATGACCGGCGAGTTGGATTACGATCCAAACAACCCCAGCAATTGGGACCCGGCGGTTGATATCATGAAAAGCCCGCTCTGGCCGTACTGCGGAAAGAATGCCGACATTTTCAAGTGTCCGGCCGACCCGAGTGTCGTGGTGGTTGGCGGAAAAACCCTTCCCCGCGTCCGCAGCGTTTCCATGCTCAATTGGGTTGGCGGGCGTGGTAACCCGGCCGGCGGTCCGGCTGCCATGAACTGGTCGCACACACAACTTGGCACAACCAACGGGGAATATCGGGTGTATTACCGGAGTTCGGACATGCTGACTCCCGGGCCTTCGAGAACCTTCGTCTTCGTCGAAGAGCCGATGGATCGCATCAACGATGGCTTCTTTGTCACGGACATGCTGACCTACCCGGCCACGACGGATGACATCTGTGATTTCCCGGCGCAGTACCACAACGGAGGCGCAAACTTTTCCTTTGCCGACGGCCACTCGGAGGTCAAACGATGGAACACCCCGCTGCTTCTTTCGACGCCTGAACGGAACGTGGTTCGAAAATATCCCACGCCCTTGAACGGGTTCAATCAGGATGTCTTCTGGTTGATGGATCATGCCACACGCCTGATCCCTTGATCCTTTGCCCTGCCGCAATTTCCCGCGAAATCCTGGATTTCGTTAAAATCGCCGTTTGATCCTCGCCATTAATTTCCCCGGCCACGCGTGATCCATGCACGGCCGCTCAATGAGCGCAAAAAACACGGCGGCAATGCCAACTACAATCGGCAGCCAAAGAACAATCAGCAAGGCCAATCCCGGCAGATAGTGCATTCCCGGCAGTATTTTCGCCAGCAGCCGGCTGGCCGTGGAGATGAGCGGATAGTGAATCAGATAAATGGAGTAACACATTCCACCAATAAGATACACGGGCTTCCACGAAAAGAACCGCCGCAGCCACACTCCCCGGAACATCAGCAGCAGGAAAACCAAGATCAGCACCGGCAGGATGTGCCGCAGCATCGACATGGCAACATCCACGTCCCCGCTTCCCGCAAATGGATGCAATGCACCTGCGCCTTGCATGAGAAACGGGAATGCCAGCACCAGCGTAAAAACCCCCAAAGCCGCCCAATCATATGCCGGTCTGGCCGCCGTCTCATTTTGGCGCATCTCCAGGTACAAGTCGGCAAACAAGAATCCCGCCAGGAACAGGGCCAGTTGACTGATCACGGTGAACAGGATTAATCCCTGCCGCGGAACAAATGGAACCAACAGCACGCCCAGAAGCATGATTCCGCGTCGAAGCTTCGGCGGCAGGCAGAAGATCCGCGCGAGGAGCGGGACGATCAGATAAAATTGAACCTCAATTTCCAGGCTCCAGGTCACCCCGTTGAGCGCGGGCGCATCCCGGTAAACCAGGCCGTGCAAATAGAACAGCCTCACCAGGAATGTGGAAAGCAGCCGTCCCTGCATCGCGGCATCGTGGAAAATCCATGCCGCCGCATAAAATATCACCAGCGTGATGATGTAAGGCGGTTCCAGCCGCGTCACCCGCCGGATATAATATAGCCGAAGATCGACCGGCTTCCCGCCCCCGGCAAATTGCCGCGCGAACGGCACCGCAAGAATAAACCCGCTGATGACAAAGAACAATTCCACACCCAACGCTCCGCGGGCGAACAGATTGGACACCGCCTCCGCGCTCGCGCCCAATTCCCAATGATACGCGTGCAGCAACGCGTAGGAGGCGTGAAACAAAAGCACCGAGGAAATGGCCAGAAAACGCAGGCCGTCAATTTCCGGAATAAAATTGCCGCCGGAAGTTATCCGGGAAAGCCGGGCGGTCCATCGTTTGATGCGCGTGTCCATCACTTGCTGCCCCTGCTGGCAACGGCAAAGTCGTCAGGGCAGTTTTCCGTGAGGGGACGAGGTTAAGGAAGATTCCTGTCTCCAGCAAGACTGCAGACGCGGGCAAGGTGACGCGACCCGCTCCGGCCCGCTGCCTATTGCGGCAGCACTACCAGCCGAAACAACCTGCTGGACTCCGCCGCAACCGGATAAGAAGCCGAGGCGGTGGAATTGGTGGTGGTGATGACATCCAGGATGTTGCTCCACGCGGGCTGGGTAGAATTGCTCGTGGTTTGCAATTGGTACGGCTGTCCCGGAAGCGCGTTCCAGCTCAGTCCGATATTTCCATTGGTCATATGGTAGGAATGGACCACTGGCACGTTGCTCGCGTTTACCATCGTCGAGGCCGTGAAACTTACCGATGCGCCTATGGCCTGCACGCTGATCGTCCATACGCCCGGCGTGTCCGCATATCCGGTCACATGCGCAATGCCCGTACCTTGAATGGCTACAAAATTGCCGCTGGTAAACACCACAGCCATCGACGACGCATCAAAACTGTAGGTAATTCCGTTGGATGTGCAGGTCCAAAGCGGTACCACGGGGATTTCGGGCGGGTTAAAGGTAAATGGCGTCCATATCGCGGCGTGGGAACTCTCCAGAGGCGCGAAGTCGCCATTGGTGGCCATCAACACATTTATGTTGGTGTAGCTGTTGATGGCCGTGGCCGAGCTGGTCGAGCCGTTCAAGGAGGCGTTCCCCTGGAAGGAAATGCTGCCGTTGATGTACTGCGGGGCCGCTTCCACCCTTTGATTCAAGATCACGCCAATCAACGCTGCAACCGCCAAGCAAACGCACGAGTTAGGTGTGGTTTTCATTCTTGTCGGGGCGCCAAGATTCGAGACGGAACAGTGTCCGTCCGTTTGTCAGTTGATTGTGCCCGGCTGGGAGGCAAAATCCTGCACCCGGGTTCTGCAGAAAAACGTCAGGAAACAACGGCCCGCGCGAAAAACCTGCGCCCGGCGGCGATTCGCACAGCGCCACCAACCAAAGCCAGAACTGCCATCAAGGAGGCGGTGGACGGCTCGGGCGTAGCGGTGATTGAGGCACCGAAGTTGAACCCCGGACCGGTACCCATCCCAGTGTCTGTGTAAGACCAAGTGGCTGTGGTGTTCGCCAATCCCGTAATTGATATCACACCCGTGCCCTGCAAGTTCAAATAACTGGGCAAAGGAGTCACATTCAACAGCGAGGTGGCCGTGAAAGAGTATGTGTCTCCCCCGGCTGTGAACGACCAAAGCGTCTGCGGAGCCGCAAACGGCAGGAAAGAGAAAGGGTAAAATGTGACCTGCGTTCCGGTGGGCACACTGGCAAAAGACCCGGTCTGTGATCCACCCAAAACAACTGGGGTGGGGATCGACACTGTGTCAAAAAACCCGGTATAAGCAGTCGCCGTGGCTAGAGAACCGTTGACATCAGCGCCGCCCGTGAAGCTGATCGAGCCGGTAATCGGTTGCGCCTGTGCCAGTGTCGAAGAAAAAACCATGGTGACGCCAGCGACAACAGCTGCGAACAAACGGCTTCTCCCGGTTACCGAAGCAAACGTCTTCATTTGGTTGGTGTATGACTGCGGTTTTGTGAATTGCGGCGCGCCCGAAATGCCACCCAGGCAACAGGCAGGAAAACGAGAAGCAAAGCAGTTGTGGAAGGCTCCGGCATCGGATTTCCCGACAAATCGGTGGCCGCTCCGAACGTAAACACCGGTGTGCCTCCCGCGCCAGTATCTGTGACTTCCCAGACTCCGGACGTGTCATTGAATCCGGTAATGTGCGCAACACCAGTTCCGACAATATCCAAGAAGTACGAACTCTGGTATGCCACAGTCACCGAAGTCGCGTCGAAGCTGTAAGAGGTCGCTCCCACAGTAAACGCCCACAGAGGAGTAACGGGGGCGTTGACGGCAAATGTAAAGGTTGAAAAACTCACCAGCGTGCCATCCGGCACGGTCGCATAATCACCCGTCTGAGTGCCCCCACCCAGTACTTGGGGCATGGTCGACGGACCGCCCGGACCGAATATGGAAGTGAAAGCAGTTGCCGTGGCCAAATCGCCCGTGTTCAGAGTTGCGCCGCCGTTAAATTGAATGTCACCCGTGATGAACGAAGCCCCCACCGCGTTGGCGCCGCCTGCAGCCAGCAAGCCCATGACCAAGGTGAAAAGGCAACGGCCTGTGGAAATCTTGAACGGGTGACCGAGGAGCCCGCTAAAACTTTTCGCAGGCGTAGGAAGGTAGGTCTTCATGTTTTTAAGTATTTTTCCAGCACTTGACGTCGTGTCATTACAAACCACTTGGTGACCGGCTTTCTTGTAGGAAAGGATTAATGTTGATTCTTTATAAGTTGATTTCCCACACACGTCAAGTTTTATTTCAATATTATTGAACAAATATCGACGTGTGAATTCGCCCCATTTTACGCCCCTAAACATGCGGTTGCGAATACTTCCTAAAAGGGCCAAAACAGCCGTTATCGGGATGGCGTTCCTGACCTCGCCCTTGATATTTCACCCCGTTCCTTCACCTGTCGGGAACCCAAAATAACCTCGCCAGTCCGGTCATTAACAAGAGTATTTAGGTATATTATTGATAATAAATCCCTTGCACATTAGATTGCCCGGACGAGAATCCCGTGGACCTGCCAAATCGCCAGCTACGCCGAGAATTCGCACCCGTAGTCGCGCCTTTCTCACGGGCTCGACTTCCGGTCGTAAGGGCTAAATCCGCCTGCCCGTCCTGACCTTGGCAACGACGGATGCCACGGCGGGACAATTCCCTGACGCGGTTCCCGGATCCAGAAAGCCCGCAACCTCGCTCTTGCCGCCGGCGATGAGGAAGGTGTTACCAAGGCCGACCTGCTCCTGAAATTCTCCGGACCTGGCCGCCCGTTTTGCGAGCTTCACTTGGTTATTGCCGGAATGGCTCCGGCCCCTCGTAATTCGCAAAAAAATCTTTCTCATTTTCTCTTTTCCCGTTGAACAACTTGAATCGGCGAGTACATTGAAAGCATGGTTGCCGCCGAACATCAGGATATCATCCTGTGGCTGCTGTCAGTCCTGTGCTTCGTCGTGGTGATGGCCGGACTCATGGTTTTTCTGGTCATCCAACGGCAGCATCGCAAATCTCTCCCCGGCTCCCAAGACCCCGACGCTGCCGAAGACCGGCTGCTTTGTTTGCCTTCCCCGCAACCGTCGCCGTTCGCCGCCAAGCGGGCCACCACCTGGCTCGCCATCAAAAGCAGCAGCGTGCAGGCCGTGCAGTCCACGCTTTCCTTGCACAACCCCAAGCCATGTTCCTGGGCCGAGGGCTTGTCCGGCGAACACGAACAATCCCTGTTTGTCTCGCCGCCCGTGGCGGGCTGGATTCTCGTCATCGGTCCCGCCCTGCCGGATCCGGCCGAGGACGTGGATGTCTGCTACCGATTTCTGGCTGATTTGAGCCGCAAGCTCGGGCATGTCCAGTTCTTTCACGTTCACAGCATCCTAAATCACCACGCCTGGGTGCGCATCGACGCCGGCCGCGTGATCCGCGCCTATGCCTGGGCCGGAAAAACTCTCTGGAACCAGGGGCCGCCCACCCCGGCCGAACACAGCCTGCACATGAGGTGCTACGATTACGGCGAATCTGCCACCCCCTCCCTGCTTGTATCGGCCGAAATGGTCCCCGCCAACGCCGAGAAGGTTCACATGCTCGCCGCCCGCTGGAGTCTGGATCCCGGCGAACTTGGCTTCCGGGGCGTCAACCGCGAACGAGGGATCATCGGCGAAGCCTCCGGTCTCTTTTGAGTTTTTCAAGTTTTGCCCCTTGCCGCGCCCGTTGGATTTCAGTACTGTTTGAAGAAACTCGAACCCGGGAGTTCTTTATGGCAATCGAAATTGCACTTCAAAAATTTCCCAAGACGCTCAAGATGAAGGACGGATCTTCCTGCAAAGTCCGTCCCCTGCGCAAGGACGACGAAAAGTCGTTCCACGAATTTTTTCTCAGCGTGCCCGCCCAGGAACGCATGTTCATCAAGCACCGCGTCACCGAGCCCGAAGTCATCCGCGACTGGTGCCGCAACATTGACCTCGGCCGCAATCTTCCGCTGCTCGCGGTGTCGGAAGGCAGAATCATCGGCGACACCACCCTGCACCAGCAACTGGGCGGCTGGAAACGGCACATCGGACGCATCAGCACGCTCGTGCATCCGCAATTTCGCGGCCGCGGCCTCGCCAGTGCGCTCGTCTCGGAAGTGGTCGAACTTGCCCGGCAGCTCGGCCTTGAAAAAGTCGAGGCGGAATTCATCGGGGAACAGGAGGCCGCCATCAAGATGTTTGCCCTGCTCGGCTTCAGCAACCTTCTGCGCATTGAAAATTATGTCAAGGACATGCAGGCCATCCCCCACGACTACGTGCTCATGGGTTTGGACCTGAAGACCGATGAAGAATACGCCGGCATGGGTTGAGGTGGTTGCCGGGCCGCCCGCGCGGTTCTCATCGCCGTCCGCCATTGTCCTCTCCGCAAACCTGACCTGACTGCGGCACGGCCACGCCGAGCAAAGACCGTGCCTGTCCGGAATGCGGCAGCAGTTCACTCCCAACGGAACTTTTGCGTCCTTTTTCAGATCCGCGGCAACTTTCTTGTGATTCGGTTGTTTCACAGTCTGAACTCGGTGAACGGGATTGCCGGGGAGGACGTTGGGGCATTGCACTCGCAGTGTGCGAATGAAAAATGGTGTGGAGACGGCTGTCATCAAGCCAAAATGACAACCCGCATCTCCACACCATTGTTTCAACCAACACCGGCGGCGCACATGACTTCACCACCGGCCAACCAACGCATACTCTGCGTTAAAATCTCGAACGCGGGCGACGGCGCAAATCCAAACTTCTGCGCGCAATGGGCACGGGTGCAAGCCGCACCCTGGGAAACAGCAGCCGCATCAAGGCGCTGGTCTTTAGCGCCTCCGCCAGCCGGGCCGCCAGAATCGATCCGCTCGTTTCAATTTTCATCGCTCCTTAACTTCGCACCAATGTCGGGGAATTCAACAAGGGCAACTACGGATGGTGCTTGGAATAATTACCGACGCCGGTTGCGTATCAGTACGGAAATGCCCGAGCTTCTCCCTATTGGATTGGGTAACCCTGCCAGACCCATTCCAGCGCCTCCGGCAGCGTTTGATTCCTGACCGGCCCGTCAACGTGCCCCGCATTCAAGGCGAACACATATTGATAATGATAGCCTTTCGCCTTCAGGACATCGGCCATGCGGTTGTTGGCGGCGACCCAATCGTGCATGTTGTCGCGCATGACATTCGGGTTAAGCAGATCGTGATCGCCAACCTCCATCCAGAGGCGGATCGGCTTCGGCTCGCTTTGTGGAATCAGTTTTTCATGAAAGTCCCAGGCGCCGTCCGGTGTTTCGGGATTGAACGGCCACTGTTGGTTCACATAGGTGCCGGAATAGGTGATGACGCGATGATACCATTCCGGGTGATACCACGCCATCTCCAGCGCCGCCGAACCGCCCGAACTGCCGCCCATGACCGCGCGGCCTTCCGGATCCTTCGTCAGCTTCACGCGGCAATTTTTCTCCACCTGCGGCAGCACCTCCGCCTCGATAAATTCCGCGAATTTTCCCGACATGGTGTCATATTCAAGTCCGCGCTCGCTGCCCTGGGCATCGCCGCCGCCGTTCGCAATCATGACGACCACCATTGCGGGCAGCCGGCCCTGTGCAATCATGTTGTCTAAAATATGCGGCAGGCTCATGTCCACGCGCCCCGGGCGCGGGCCGTCGTGCGTGACCATGAAAGGCGCCTCCGCGCCGGGAACATACTGGCTTGGGATGTAAACTGTGATGGTGCGCGTGTAAGGCTGCGGGTGCGTCTCTACGATGAGAGTTTTGGGATTGTTTGGATCCACCGTGCCAAAAACAGTTCGGGCGATTCCCGGATAAAACTTGCTGTCTGCCGAGTCCATGCTGAATTGCTCCACCCTCCCCTGCGGCACATTGGTATTGACGCTCAACTCCGGAGCTCGCACATAAACCGGGCCTATCAAAAAATTCCCATCAACCTTCAACGGCGGATTTGCTCCGGGCGCGGCTTCGGTGGGGTTGTTCGCCGCGTCAGTGTCCGAAGCCGGTTTCTTTTGTGCCGCCACGGCGAGTTCCTCGGCGTCAGGTCCGGCCGGAACCAGAGCTGGCGTCCCGGACGCCGTCGGCAGACGGGTCATCGGCCGCCCACCCGCGCCTGATACATTCCAGGCTGCGATTAAGCAAAAAAGACATGAGAAGGCCGTGACCACCGCGGGCGAGCTTGAATTCGTTTTCATGAGATGGCTTCTAAGCAAGCCGTAAATGCCGCCTGGCACAAGCAGAATTTGCGGGCGATGCTGCCGTTAACCGGTGTCTTGACAGATTGAATTACCCCGGCTACCAACACGCCCGGAATCGAATATGAACACAAGTCTCCACGGAAAAGTAGCCATCATTACCGGCGCCAGCTCGGGCATCGGCCGGGCCAGCGCCCGCGCGCTTGCCGGCGCGGGTGCCCGTCTCGTCCTCACCGCCCGCCGCAAGCAACGCCTTGAGCAATTGAAAAAGGAAATTGAAGCCGCCGGCGGCAAGGCCGTGATTGTCATTGGGGACGCCCGGCAGGAGGCCGCGGCCATCAAAACCATCAGGGCCGCCCTCAAGGCATTTGGCCGCATCGACATCCTGATAAACAACGCGGGCGCGGGCAACTACAAGAACCTCGCACAGACCAGC
>Ga0210398_10003996_pt1 | contig 13978 bp, 9 predicted proteins | sample IncBWC4OmetaG_FD_161047 | JGI IMG/M metagenome (GOLD analysis project Ga0210398, IMG submission 161047) | Forest soil microbial communities from Barre Woods Harvard Forest LTER site, Petersham, Massachusetts, United States - Inc-BW-C-4-O | ecosystem: Environmental > Terrestrial > Soil >...
CAGCGCCATGATGATGATGAAGGGGTCGAGCAGGGACTGAAAATTGACGACGATCAGCATGTAGACCAGGACGATGGCGCCTATCAGGCCGATCAACAAGCCGTTGAAGGAAGCCTTCATGGTCTGCACCTGGCCGCGCACGACGACGGTGGAACCCTTGGGCAGGTCTTTCTTCGCGGCAGCGATCACCCGATCGATCTGCGAGGCTACGTAGCCCAAGTCCGTGCCGTCCACCGAGCCGTAGATGTCGAGGGCGGTCGTTGCGTTGTAGTGAGACACCACGGCCGGCGCCACGCTGCGATGGATATTGACGAGATTGGAGAGCAGCTGCGAGGAGCCGTTGACGCCGCCGCTGAGCGGCGTATTGCCCAGATCATTGAGGTTTTCCAGGCGGTACTGCGGTGTTTGCGAAGCCACCTGGTACTGCGTGCCGCTGTTCGGATCGACCCAGAAAGCGGGCGCCGTCTGAAAGCTTCCCGACAAGGACACCAGCATGTTGCCGGCCACGGATTGTTCGGTGAGCCCCGCCAGCTGGGCTTTGGAGCGGTCGACATCGACATTGAACTGCGGATAATCGCCGGCTTGGTGGATATGCAAATCCACGGCGCCGGGGATGCCCCGCAGTTTTTGCAGCAACGCATTCGCGAATTCGCGATTGGCTTGATTGTTGAAGCCGACTATCTGCACATCGATCGGGGAGGGCAGGCCGAAATTCAGTATCTGACCGATCATGTCCGCAGGCAGGAACGAAAATTGCGTGGATGGGTAGGCGGCCGCCAATTTCCGGCGCAGCGCCCGGGTGAATTGCGCCGTCGGCGTGTGACCCTCATTCAAATTGACGTAGATGTCCGCGTCACCCGGACCCACGGGTGCCGAGGTGCTGTAGGCGAGGTTGATGCCGCTGTAGGGCAGGCCGATGTTATCGACGATGCTGGCAATCTGCTTCGAGGGGATCGTTTCGCGGATCGTGGCCTCGACTTGATCGCACAACGCGGCGGTCTCTTCGATGCGCGTGCCGCTGCGCGCCCGCATGTGCAACTTGATCTGGCCGCCGTCGACGGCCGGGAAAAAATCCTGGCCCAGCCCGGGCAGTGGTCCGATCGGGAACGCCAGCACGGCGGTGGCAATCATGGCCCCGAGGAAGATCGCTGCGAAGCGCGGTCCGGCCTGCAGCGCGGAGGCCAACAGCCGGTGATAACGATCGCGAAAGCGCTCAAAGCCTTTTTCGAAGCGAACTTGAAAGCGTGCCAGTGCCCCCGGTTGCGCGTGCTTGGCCGAGTCATGCTTCTTCAACCAGAATTTCGCGAGCGTCGGCACCAACGTTCGCGACAAGATGTAGGACGCCAGCATGGCAAAAACCACGGCTTCGGCCAGCGGCACGAACAAAAACTTCGCTATACCCGCTAACAGAAACATGGGCACGAAGACGATGCAGATCGCCAAGGTCGAGACCAGCGCGGGCAGTGCGATCTGATGCGCGCCATCGAGGATGGCGGATTCCACATCCTTGCCCTGCTCGAGGTGGTAGTTGATGTTCTCAATGGTCACGGTGGCGTCGTCCACCAAAATGCCCACCGCGAGCGCCAGACCGCCCAGCGTCATGATATTGATGGTTTCGCCGAGCGCCGACAGGCAGGCGATCGAAGCGAGAATCGACAGCGGAATCGAGATGGTAATGATCAGCGTGCTGCGCCAGCTGCCGAGGAACAGCAGGATCAACAAGCCGGTGAGGGCGCCCGCGATCGCCGCCTCGCGTATGACGCCGGAAATCGCCGCCCGCACGAACACTGATTGGTCGCTGAGAGCCTGGATTCTCAATTCAGGGGGCATGGCCGCGCGCACCTGCGGCAGCTTTTGATTGATGCTGTTGATGATGTCGATCGTCGAGGCTTTACCGGTCTTCAAGACGCTCATCAAAATGGCGCGCTTGCCCTCGACGCGTACCATGTTGGTCTGCGGCGAATAGCCGTCGCGCACGTGGGCCACGTCCCGGATATAGGTCACCGTGCCGTTGCCCGCGCGGATCGGCAGATTGTTCAGCTCATCGAGCTTCAGCGGGCTGGAATTGAGCTTGATGAAGTACTCGAGATCGCCGATCTTCTGCGTGCCGGCCGGCAGGATGAGATTCTGCGCGCCGATTGCGGTGACCACGTCGTTGCCCGACAAGCCATGTGCGCTCAATGCCTGCGGATCCAAGTCCACCTGCACCTGGCGTTGTTTGCCGCCGTAGGGGAAGGGTATGGATGCGCCCGCCACCGTCGACAGTTGGGTGCGCAGAATCGTGTTGGCGAGATCGTAGATCTGCGCTTCGGTCAGTGTCGAACTGGTGAGGGCGATTTGCAGGATCGGAACGGTGGACGCGCTGTACGAGAGTACGAACGGCGGCGTCGTGCCCGGCGGGGTGAAACCCAGCTGGGTTTGTGATACCGCCGTGATCTGGGCCATAGACAGGTCTTGATCGGCGCCGGGTTGAAAGAAGTATTTCACGACCGACGTGCCGACGACCGACTGCGACTCGGTATGCTCCACGTCGTTGACCACGGTCTGTGCGGTGCGCTCCGAGAACAGCACGATGCGGTTGGCGATTTCCTCGGGCAGGATGCCGTTGTAGCGCCAGATCACCGCGGCAATGGGAATTCTGATGTTGGGAAAAATGTCGGTCGCGGTGTTCAAGATGGCATAGCCACCCAACAGCACGATGAGCACGGCCAGCATCAGAAACGTGTAGGGCCGCTGTAAGGCTACTCTAACGATCCACATGCCATTTGCGAGGCGAAGCCCCACACCTCAGCGCTGACGGAATGAGCGCGCGCAAACTATGTGCTTCCCGTGATTGTATAGGGGCATATGCCCTTAATGGTCGAGGAAATGTAAGTGATGTATCCCGGCAAGTCAATTGACGGCTGGACATTTGGGCCTTGAATTGCCGCGCTCTTCAGCCTGCTCGATCAGCGCAACGGCAGCGAATTCAATTCATCGTTCCCCGCAATGTTGAGAAGCACCGCTCGAAGGTCAGCGGCGTGCTGTTTGCCGAAGATCGCCTCGAAACGTCCTTCAGCGGTGCGCCACAGGCGACGCGCGCGCTGCAGCGTCGACTTGCCTTTCTTGGTCAGCGTCACATGCCGCTTGCGCCGATCGGCGAGGGCGAGGCGCAGGCTGAGCAAGTCATCCCGTTCCAGCGGTCGTAAGTTGTGTCCGAGCGTGGATCTGTCCATGACCATCGCGGTCGCCAGGTCGCACATCGTGAGCGGGCCCTCGACGCTGCCGCGCTCCACCTCCGCCAGAATCGAGAACTGCGTGGATTTGATGCCGACCGGAGCCAATGCCGCGTCGTAGAACTGCGAAATCCGCCGCGACGCCTTGCGCAAGCTGCCGCAGGTGCAGGCACCGCGCGGCACCGCTGTGGCGTACTTCAGGTTCTTCGGAATGCGCGCCGGCATGGGCGCGCATTATAGGACTTCCCCGTCTAAGCTGCCCGCTGCAGTGAGCGCTCGTCGTTCGAGGGCCGGCGGGTCACGATGTCGTTGGAGACGTCCCACAGACGATTGGCCAGAACGCCATCCTCCAGCAGGGGACTGCCCGCCGCGATCCGGCAGTCCGACCAGTATTGGCCCGTGATCCCTGAAGCCTGCGGACTGGCTGCCACGAGGGCCTGGGTGGAGGCGGCCTGGGCGGCTGATTTGGCGAACAGCCGCGCCCAATATCCTTTACGAAGTCGGGTGCGTGCCGCGCCCGGATCCACCGCGTTGACCGCAATGCCGCGGCCGCTCAGGCGGCGGGACAGTTCCTTGGCGTACAGCGCGTTGGCCAGCTTGGATTGGCCGTAAAACGTCGCGGGGTCGTAGAATCGACGGCCGTCAAGATTGTCGAACATGATGCCCTCGCGGGGTGCGTGCTCGATAGCGGCGCTGCCGCTGACGATGACGATGCGTCCGCTGTTGTCGCGCAACAGATCGGCGATGCCGTTGACCAGCGCGAAGTGCCCGATATGATTGGCCAGAAAATGCATTTCGATGCCGTAGCGGGTATCCAGAGAGGGCAGGTTCGCCACGCCGGCATTGGCCACGACGGCATCGAGAGGTCCTCCCATCTCGCGGATCGTGCGCGCGGCGCCGGCAATGGATTCCAAATCTGTCAGATCACAGGCGATCGGCGTGCACAGGGGGCTCGCCTGTGCACAGCTGCCGGTTGCGGCGGGAAGCGTTCTTGCCAGTCCTATGACCGCCGCGCCGTTCGCCGCGAACGCATTCATCGTTTCCAATCCGAGGCCCGAGTTGCACCCCGTCACCAGAATGCGTTTACCATTCAGGTCAATGCCGGCGAGAACCTGATCCGCGGTGGAGCGCCTGCTGAAGTGGACGAATTGGGTCATCGATGACTTCCTCAAAATTAACCGCGTTGATTCAACGGGCGGCAGATCATTCGCACAGCCGCCGTCATACCCTTAACAAATGCTTCTCGACTATTGGACCTTTGCTTCAGTCCCTGCGCGGTCGCATGCAGCGCCCGCGCCAGATCTTCGGTACTCAAGTCCGCAGCGGCACAGACATCGGCCAACGGCGATGCGGCGATGGCCGAGGCGAGTGCTTCCTCGAATTGCCACTGGTACTCGCCGAGCGTTGCGCCTGCCAATGAGGTGCTGGCACACATGAGATCGCCGGCATCGACGCCCACAGACCCCACGAAGCGCCCCGACCACTCGACGCATGCGGCGATCAGTCGGACCTCCAAGGGATCTTCGGCCCGCGACAGCGCACCGATTGCAGCCGCCAGTTGGTTGCGCAGGCAATGCGTCACCGCGCGCCGGAACAACTCCTCTTTGTTGGCGAACAACAGATACAGCCCTTGGCGGGATACACCGGCCGCGCGCGCCACATCATCCATGGAGGCCTTTCTGTACCCGAAGCGGGCAAACACTCCCACGGCCGCTTCCAGCAGTGCGGCAACCTTGGGTTCGCCCACATCGGCCGGCGGGGGAGGGGTTATGTTCACATAAACAGTGTAGACAGATGAGGCCCATGCTGTCCATTCAGTCGAAATTGTCAGAGAAGGAAGAAAGAATAAGCACTGACGACTCAAATGGATAGGTGATTTTCATCGCGTAAGAGCTTACATGAGATTCAACCCTTGCGCGTCATTGGGGCTTAGATAAGATTCAACGCTTTAGCCAATAAGCCAACTCTTTAGCCAATAAGCCAACATTCCACCGAGGCTTCGGCATAATGCGCTCCCATGGCTGAAGTCCCCCGGATCTCCGTTCCCAGCATCCCGATCTCGGGTTCGGAACTGCAATTCCCGGTGCGGCGGATATATTGCGTCGGCCGCAACTATGCCGACCACGCCAGGGAAATGGGCGGCGATCCGCAGCGCGAGCTGCCATTCTTTTTCAGCAAACCCGCAGATGCCGTGGTCCCCAGCGGTTGGCGGCTGCCGTATCCGCTGAAGACTTCAGACCTGCATCACGAAGTGGAGTTGGTTGTCGGGCTGCACCAGGGTGGGACAAACATCCATGCCGCTGACACCTCGTCGATGATTTACGGCTACGCGGTCGGGATCGACCTGACGCGCAGAGATCTGCAAGCGGAGGCCAAGAAAACCGGCCGCCCTTGGGATATGGCCAAGGGGTTCGATCACTCCGCGCCCATCGGTGCATTGACCCGGGGACTTCCTCCTGCGAGCGGATCGATCAGCCTGACGGTCGACGGCAATGTCCGGCAGCGCGGAGACCTGAAGGACATGATCTGGAGCGTCGCCGAGGTGATCGCGGCGCTCTCCACGTTTGTCGAGCTCGCACCCGGCGACTTGATATTCACCGGCACACCCGCCGGCGTCGGTGCGATTCGGCGCGGTGAAACCGTGCGCGGGATGATCGTGGGAACCGAGCCGATTGAAATAACCTTTGAACCATGAGCTACCACCCAATGCTTCGCATCGCCTTTTTGATGTTGTGTTTTCCCCTCTGTGCTTTCGCTGCGGATGACTATCAGCATCGCGTCGAGCAAGTGCTGGTGCGCACGCCGCTGATCGATGGCCACAATGATCTGCCCTGGGAAATCAGGGAACGCTTCAAGAGCGATCTCGCCACCATCGATCTGGCATCCGACACCCATCACCTGCCGGTGGATGCGGGACAAGCGGCCTTGATGACCGATATTCCGCGCCTGCGTGCCGGACACGTCGGCGCGCAGTTCTGGTCCGTTTGGATACCGGTCGAGACTCCGGGGTTCCAGGCCGTGCAGATGACCTTGGAGCAGGTGGACCTGGTCAAGCGCATGGCTGCACGGTATCCCGCCGATTTGGCGATGGCCTATGGCGCAGCGGATATCCGGCGTATTCACGACAGCCGCAAGATCGCCTCCCTGATCGGCATCGAAGGCGGTCATCAGATCAACGGTTCGCTCGCCGTGCTGCGGCAGATGTATGACGCGGGCGCCCGCTACATGACGCTCACGCACACCATCAATACCCCCTGGGCGGACTCGGCGACCGATACGCCTGCCCATCACGGATTGACGCCATTCGGTGTGGACGTGGTGAAGGAAATGAATCGTTTGGGGATGCTGGTGGATCTGAGCCATGTTTCGCCGGACACGATGAAGGCCGCGCTCGCGGCGAGCCAGGCGCCGGTGATTTTTTCGCATTCCTCGGCGCGAGCGCTCGTGGATCATCCGCGAAATGTGCCGGACGATGTCCTGCGCGCCCTGGCGGCCAACGGCGGCGTCGTGATGGTGAATTTCGCCACCATCTACGTCTCTGCCGCGCGCAATCAGTGGCAGGCGGACCGCGCCGCCGAACAGACACGCTTCAACAGTCCGCCGTACGCCGGCCTTTACATCGGTCAACCGGACCGTGCCAAGGCAGCGCTCGCGCAGTGGGATGCGCAGCATCCGCGGCCGGTCACCACACTGGCCCAAGTGGCCGATCACATCGAGCATATCCGCCGGGTGGCCGGTATCGACCATGTTGGATTGGGATCCGATTTCGACGGCATTCCCGATGCGCCCGTCGGCCTCGAAGGCGTCGATCGATACCCGGCGCTCCTCGAGGAGCTGATGCGCCGAGGTTGGAGTGATGCGGATATCGCAAAACTCGCCGGTGAGAATCTCCTGCGCACGATGGCCGCAGCGGAGCAGGTGAGCCTGAAGTTGCGGGAAACGCCCAGGCAGCACTGATCTTTCGTGCGCTTCATTGGACTAAGAGTCTACTTGCGACCCGTCGCACGCGCTCTGCATGGCAGAGCCGAAATGACCTGCAATTTTGTTGATATATCAACAAGCCGAACTTCACACGCGACACGATTCGTTGCTCTTGATTCGTGGTCTTTGAATTTTTGAGCTGACATAAGGAAACGGCGGCGCCGAACCGTCGTGGCTTTTACGCTACGTCGCAAAGGCATTTCTGCGCGAGCTATTGACATTACGATATCAAGTAATCGAATAATGCGTGCCGCGGTGCGACTTCGAACTATTTAGCGCACCGAAATGAGGCGGGACGACCATCTGAAAAGGCTGAAGCGATGGGGTTGCATCGCTTGGGTTGGTGACCACGGGAGGCTGCGGTTGCGATCTGGTGGGAGCGGGATTTTTAGTGGACAAACGGTCTATTAACCGTTGCGGGGGATTAAAAATGATGACAAGAACAGTGGCACTGTTGCTTTCAAGCGCAGTGTCGGTGGCATTCTCACTAGGTGCTTTGGCCGAACCCGCACCGGCACCCGAACCCACGCCGGCCCCCGCGCCGGCACCCGCAGCCGCAGCACCCGCGGCAGCACCCAGCGAGGATAACTCGATTGCGGAAATCGTCGTCACGGCAGAAAAACGCAACCAAAGCCTGGAAACGGTGCCCGTCGCCATTTCGGCCTACACCTCCAAAACGCGCGACCTGATCGGTATCGACACGATTCAGGACGTGACGAATTTCACGCCCGGCCTGGCGTACTCGACCTCACTGGACCGCGCCTTCATTCGCGGCGTCGGTCGAGAGACCAATAATCTGTCCACGAATCCCGGCGTCGCGACTTACTCCGACGGCGTCTACAACTCCAGCGTCGTGGCGGCTTCGGGCGATGAGTTGTTCGAAGATCGGATCGAGGTTCTGCGCGGACCACAGGGCACCTTGTACGGCCGCAACGCCATCGCCGGCACGATCAATTCCATTTCGAAGCGCCCGACCACGGACTGGACCGCTGAAGTGCGTGTGAAAGCCGGCAATTTCGGCGTCCACGATTTCGAAGGCGCGGTATCGGGTCCTATCAATGACACGATGCGATTCAAGTTTGGCGGCTATCGCAACTCTCAAGAGGACGGCTACTACCGAAATCTGTTGAACGGCCAGAGCGAGAGCAGCAACCTGGGCCGCGGTAATTTCTTTTATTGGGAAGGGCAGTTCGAGTGGGACATCACTCCCGACGTCGAATTTTGGACGAAAGTCTTCCAGTTGGGATACAACGATTCCTACCGGGTGCCCGCCAACACGATCGGTTCCTACGATTATTCGGCCTATCCCAATTCGGCGCTTACGCCGGGTGCCGCATTCGGCGCCGCCGGCACGGTATTCGGCCAAAACCCGCTGCTGCCCGCGAGCTTCCTGCCGAATGTCCCGGCCTGTGCGACGAATCCGGCCAACGTCAATGTGAATCTTTACTGCAACGACACCGGCAACACCGCCAAGCTGGCGAGGACCTATTCGGTCACTCCGCAACTCACCTGGCATACGCCTTGGGCCGCAGACGTGAAGTACCTCGGCGCCTACACCTCGTACTACTACAGTTTGGTCGGTGACTACGACAACACCGCGATTGAACAGTACACATACCCGGTCATTCCGGGATCAAAAATGTGCGGTGGATTTGATTGTCCGCCGCTCACCGTGTTTCCGGAAACCTATTCGGTCTACGTAGAGACGAAGAAATACTTCAGCAACGAGATCAATATCACCTCGCACAGTGATTCATCGCTGCAATGGATATTCGGCCTGTTTCAATACAACGAACGGAATTTTCAAACCCCCGGGGACCTGTATCAGCCCAATCAACCGCAGCTCGCAACGCCGACCAATATCAACGTGACCGGGCCGGCCGCGCCGAATCCGACCAACTCGGTCTACACGCAGCAAGCGGAAATGCACAACAACTCCTATGCGGCGTTCGCGCAGACCGACTGGACGTTCCTGCCGAGCTGGAAGCTCACCACGGGACTGCGGTACACGTACGACATACTCAAAGGCAGCGAGCAGTGGCGGGAACTGTGCTTCGGATTGCCGTCCTGTCTGGCCCTGCCCACCGTCGATAGTCTCCCGGGCACTGCGCCCAACCAGATCGTGACCGGTCCGTCTCTGTTGGGCGCCTTTACGCCCGTCAATGACATCTCAGCCTCCAATCCGGCCATTGCGAATTGCTTCAACGGCAAGGGCTGCCTCTATCCGGGCGTGAAGGGAATCCCGAATCTGCTGGCCAACGGTTTGTGGAACCGCAATCTGGGTGCCGACTGGCATGCGCCCACCGGTACCCTCGGCCTCGAATGGACGCCTGACCCGAACACCCTCGGCTATTTGAGGTACAGCCGCGGCTATAAATCCGGCGGCTTCAATGCCAGCACGATCGCCGTCAATCCCGAGTCGCAGGCAGAACATCTCGATGCCATCGAATTGGGCGGCAAGGAACAGTTCAACCGGCAGCTGCAAATCAACGGTGCGCTGTTCTTCTACGACTACAAGGATCTGCAGATCCCGCTGACCACGCTCGGCGTCAACGGCGGCCCGAACGTTTCAACCATCGTCAACCTGCCGACGGTGCATGCGTACGGCGCCGAATTCGAGTCGATCTGGCAGCCGTGGACGAATATGCAGTTCATCATCGATTATTCGTACCTGAGTTCGACGATCAAGGGACAAAACGGATCTTGCACGGGCGCGGCGCCTGCCTCTTCGTGCTATCAGAACGTGGTCAGCGGCCAATTCGAGAATACCAACGGGGATACCGTGCCGGAATCGCCGCGCAGCAAGGTTGCAGCCAATGCCAACTACACGTGGCGCTTCACACCGGGCTCGTTGAACTATTCGGTGAGCTACGTCTGGAAGGACATGACGCACGACAGCATCTTCGCCGAACAGTATTTCGTCGCGCCGTCATACACTCAGGTGGACATGCGCTTGACGTGGAACGATTCGGCGGATCGCTTCACGATCTTCGGCTACATCAAGAACCTGCAAAACAAGCTGGGGTATGACGATGTCGGGGCCACTGCGGTATTGCTGGCGGCGCCGGGCACCAGGGCTTGCGGCTTCAATGGGCCGTCCCCCTACTTCTGCGACCAGCAGTTGGGACTGACGCCACCGCGTACCTATGGCGTGGAAGTGCAGTATCGCCTGAAGTAAACCGGATCTAAGGGATCGTTAGAATCCCGGATAATCGATCTTGCAAAGGCCCTCTCATAGAGGGCCTTTTTTACGACGTCAGGTTCTATAGGACGGATCGATTCGATCCAGCCGCCGCAGCAAGCCCGGCCACACCAGCAGGTGCGGCCCCTGGTTGTTCGACACCATGCGCGCCTGTTCCATCGCCGTGTCGATGATTCCCTGCCGGATCGGTATCAATTCTCCGCCGCCGGCCTGCGCACGTACCTGAATGGCGCAGGTGGCCTCGAAGGTGTACATCAGCTGAAAGGCTTCGGCGACGCTGCGGCCCACGGTCAGCAGCCCGTGATTGCGCAGCATCATGAGATTCTTCTTCCCCATATCCGCGACCAGGCGCGGCTTCTCATCATCGCGCAGCGCCACCCCTTCGTAGTCGTGATAGGCCAGATTACCCAGTACAAAGATGGACTGCTGCGAGATCGGCAGCACGCCGTTTTTCTGAGCGGACACCGCCACCCCATTCAAGGTGTGGGTGTGCAGCACGCACTCGACGTCGTGGCGGGCGGCATGGATGGCGCTGTGGATGGTGAATCCCGCCGGATTGATCGGCCACGGGCTGTCGCCCACCTTGTTGCCCTGCAAGTCGATTTTCACCAGGCTCGAGGCGGTGATTTCGTCGAACATCATCCCGTAGGGATTGATGAGGAAATGATGCTCGGGTCCCGGCACGCGGGCGGTAATGTGCGTGAACACCAGGTCATCCCAGTGAAAATGCGCAACCAGCCGGTAGGCGGCAGCCAGGTCGACGCGAATGGCCCATTCCTCTGGGGAATAGCGCGCGCCGGCCTCGCCGGCAGGAACGGACTTCAGCATGGATTTCTCCGGTAGGGGGACTTTCCCCGCCGATTCTAATCCAACGTCCGGCATCTGGCTAAGGCGGCGGCGAGGCTAAGGCATAATGCTGGAACGCCGCGGGGTGCCGCCGGAGTAGAAGTTGACCTCTGAAGAGAAGATTGCGCCGGTCGCCGACGACTGGGTACAGCGAATGATCGACACGCCCGGCAGGTCCGGGCACGTGAAGACCGGCGATTTCCTGACGCACTACCTGGAGTGGGGCGACTCGTCCAATCCGCGCGTCATGCTGTTGCTGCACGGCTTTCGCGGTCACGCGCACTGGTGGGATTTCATCGCGCCGTGGTTCGCGCGCGACTATCGCGTCATCGCGCTTGATTTCGCGGGGATGGGAGACAGCCATCCCAAGCCCAAATACACGCCCAGCAGTTTCGTCGCTGAAGTACACGCGGTGCTCGAGATGACGGGCTCGAGAATGGTTACGCTGGTGGGTCACAGTTTCGGCGGACGCATCACCGTGCTCGCGGCACATCAATATCCGCAGTTGCTGACCCGGGCACTGGTCATCGATTCCAACGTTGGGTTTGCGGACCAACGCGCGCACCATCGCTTTACGCCGCGGCCCAAATGGGTTTATCCCGACCTTGAGTCCGCCTGCGCGCGCTTCCGCTTCATCCCCGACGAACCGCCCATCTTGCCGCGAATCATGCGGCATCTTGCGGTGCATTCCCTCAAGCGCCGGGGCGATGGCTTCGTCTGGAAGTATGACGAAGAGCTGCTGAGCAAAATCGACTGGGAGCGGATCGCGGAGGGCGAGCTGCTGAAGGAAATGGAGCTGCCGGTGGATTTCATCGCCGGTGAATTCAGCGCGGTGGTGCCGCCTGAATTGGCGGCTCGCATCGGCAAGGCCCTGCGCCATGGCCGTGGGCCCATCGTGATTCCGTCGGCCTACCACCACGTGCCCGTGGATCAGCCTCTGGCCCTGGTCGCGGCCATGCGCGCGCTGCTCCGCTAGCCGGCGCGCAAGGCCTCGGCCACGGGCAATCGGGCCGCCCGCAGCGCCGGAAAAAAGCCGCCGAGCAGGCCGATGATGCAAGCCCAGACAATGCCGGTGATGATCAACGTCTGGGTGACGGTCAGTTGGAAAACAACTTGTGCGAACGCGGCGCCCAGCGTGCTCACGGTATGTCCATTGAAGAACATCCAAGCCAGTGAAGCGCCGATTACCCCGCCAAGCAGGGACAGAAGCAATGACTCGATCATCACACCGAGCAGCACCGGGAATGCGCCGAAACCGATCGCCCGTAGCGTGGCGATTTCCAAGCCACGCGCCGCGACGGCCGAATACATGGTATTGAGAGCGCCGAACATGGCGCCGATCGCCATGATCACGGCGACCGTGGTTCCGACAATGTTGATGGTCTTGGTCAGTCCCGCGGATTGCTTGGCGTAGTACTCCCGCTCGCGTACAACATCGACCTTGAGCTGTGGGTCGCTGGTCAGAGAATCCTTGAAGGCCGTGAACGCGGCGGCGCTCGACAACAATCCCACGGCCGAGCTATATCCGGTGCGTTCGATGGAAGAGCCGACGGTGTCGACATCGGCCAGCAGTTCAGATTCGTGGACGTCGCCGTTACTGGAAAATATACCGGTGACGGTCCAGTCAGCATTGCGAAGGCGCAGCACGCTGCCGGCGGTAAGACCACGAAACAGTTTCGCGGCGCCGGCCCCGGCGATCAACTCGCGCACCGCCGGACGAAACATCCTTCCGCTCACGATCTTCACTTCCGGTCGAACCTCGGTGAGCTTCAGACCGACGCCCCGCATGGTCACATTGGCGTCGGTGCCGGTATCGATCTTCGGCACGTTCACGACCGTCACCAATTCGCTCGACAGCAGCGCCTTGCCGTCGGCGTCCTTGGCCAGGCCCGGCGCATTGCCGATGGTGTCGATATCGGTACGGGTCAAATTGCTGTTCAGCTCGGCATCGGACCCGCCGCGCAAGATGATCACGCGATCGTCGCGGCCGCTGTCCGCCAAGGTATGCTGAAAACCTGCGCCCATCGCCAACACCGACACCAGCACTGCAACCACGCCGGCAATGCCGATGACGATGACGCTGGAAGCGCCCAGGCGCTGCGGCACCGTTTGCAGGCTCATCGAGATGACGGCGATCAGCTGTTTGAGCACGTGGATTCCCTTATGACGGCGGCCGTGCGGAAGTGCGCGCTCAATGCATGCCCGCCAGCGCATCGACGATGTTCAGCCGCATCGCGCGCAACGCCGGCGGCAAGCCGACGATCAGCGCGAGCAGCACTGCGGCACCCAATCCGGGAATGAGTGCCACCGGGTCAAGTTGCACGCCCTGCAGGGCCTGGCCGATGATCGGCAGCATCGCGTAGCTCAATCCGAGGCCAATGACGGCCGCGAACAGACACAGCAGCAGAGACTCGGCAATCACCAAGGCAAGTACCTTGCCGTCGGTGAAGCCCAGTGTCTTTAATACCGCAAGTTCCGGGATGCGTTCCCGCACCGACTGCATCATCGTGTTGCCCGTCAGGAACAGCAAAGTGAAAAATACCGCGCCCAGAATGGCCCGCAGCACGAAGCCGATGTCGCCGATTTGCTTGATGAAGGTCATGGCAAAATCGTTGGCCGGTTGAGTCTTGGTCTCGTTCGAGGAATTTGCAAACAAAGCGTCAATTTTGCCGGCAATCGCGGCGGCATTCGCGGGGTTGTCGATCCGCTCCTCAATCCAGCCCACGGTGCCCTT
>Ga0210398_10003997_pt1 | contig 13974 bp, 8 predicted proteins | sample IncBWC4OmetaG_FD_161047 | JGI IMG/M metagenome (GOLD analysis project Ga0210398, IMG submission 161047) | Forest soil microbial communities from Barre Woods Harvard Forest LTER site, Petersham, Massachusetts, United States - Inc-BW-C-4-O | ecosystem: Environmental > Terrestrial > Soil >...
GCGAGCGTCGGCACGGTAAAGAAATCCATCGCAGCGATGGCTTCCCGATGATTGCTCAGAAAGGCCGCCCATCGCTTTGCCGGATCCGAATTCCGTGGCGCTTTCCGCATCCAGCGCAACACCGTCCGTTCAGAAATGTCGAAGCCGAGCATCTTTAGTTCGCCATGAATGCGCGGCGAGCCCCAAGTTGGGTTTTCCGTAACCATGCGGAAGATAAGTTCGCGTAGCTCTTTGCTGACGCACTTCCTGCCCGCGCGAACTCGATGCCGCGAGAGCCAGGTCCAATACAGCCGGAAGCCGGCCCGGTGCCATCGCACAACGGTCTCCGGCTGGACGAGAATCAATGCCTGTCTCCCGGACCAGAACCGCCGCAATATGACCCAGAAAAGCCTGTCGGTGACGGCAAGGCGAGGATGGGAATGTCTCCGTTTCAAGACAGCAAGCTGCTGCCGGAGAGCTAAATTCTCCAAGAGGAGATCGCGGCGAGAAGAAAAGAATCGGATCACCGGAGCAAGCAGCAGCTTCACGAGGCGCAGCATGCGAGAGTTGTACACGGAGAGAGCCCAGATTGGATACTGGCTAATCGTCACGATTCAACAGCAGATCGCTATTTTGGCGAGCGACAGCTACTCGCCACATCTACCTGGGAATATGCGAGCCACGTTTCGTCGGGCGAGAGCGACAGGCCGCCCCACAATTTGGGCTGTTTGTCGAGCGGAATCCTTTTTGTAACCCGTTGCGAGGAAAAATCGAAGAAATCGATACCGGGTTGCTGGCCGAAGTCGACGAAGAAAATGCCTTTGGAGCCTAACACCCAGTCGTTCCCGATTCCGAGCTTTGGCATGCCCGCAAGCGGCCGCTGTTCTCCAGTAGCAATATTTAAAACGTAGATAATCGCATCTCTTTCTCCGACGGCAATGTAGAGCAGTCTGCCGTCTCCCGATTCCTGAGCAGCGATACCGGCCTGAGCCATGCGCTGAGGAGTTCCTCCCTGCGGCCTGTGCTAGGTGAGAGAGCGTCTACTCAGTCTCGCGGTCTGACTTTCGCTGACCAAATTACCTTTCAGGCTGCCCTCAATGAGAGAACTTGTGGATACGGTGTTTGCGTCCGAAGTATCCAGTACATCCGTATGGCAATGCAGCTGAGCACGCGGTGCCAGCCCGCCGGAACTATCGAGGAGGCTCCCTGACCGAAAGGATCTGATCGGCCTTTACGTCTGTCAGAACCTGCCGAATACCGCTTGGCCACCAAAGTTCAATTTTGTCGATGACGGAACTCTCACCAAGTCCGAAATGTATCCGCTTGTCACTCGACGAGTTATAGCCAACCGCTGTGGTGGCAGAATTATACTGACTACCGTGTGCTGTGGTGATCTTGACTCTGGTTCCCAGCCCATCCCGATTGGACTTCGTTCCGGTTAGCTGCAGGATGATCCAGTGGTTCTTGTTTGGGGACAGATTCATGAGAATCTGTGGCGGCCCGTTCAGCACCGTCACGACAACATCGATCTTGCCGTCGTTGTTCAGATCGCCAAACGCTGCGCCGCGGTGTGCGGCTGGAACCGCAAAATCTGCCCCGGCCAGAGCGCTCAGATCTTCGAAATTAAGGCCGCCCTTGTTGTGAAACAAACTATTTGGCAGTGCGAAGGGTTGGTGTTGGACCTCCATGGAATTGTCCAGGATCGCCGAATTTGCAGTGAACAGATCCTTGTATCCATCGTTGTCAAAATCAAAGGTGCCGGTGCCCCAGCCTGTGAGCCGGCTTGTGAAAGCAGTGAGTCCGGCGGCGGATGTGGCGTCCTCAAACTGGCCTCTGCCCAGATTTTTGTATAGCGGAAATGTGTCGCCAAACATGGCGGTGTGAAAGATATCGGGCTTGCCGTCGTTATCCAGGTCGCGGAAATCAGCGCCCATACCGGCGACCACTTTGCCGTTGTCCGTGTACGCAACTCCCGAAACCATGGCAACATCCGTGAACGTGCCGTCGCCATTGTTGTGGAGCAGATAATTGGGGAAGGTATCGTTTGAGACGAAAATGTCGGTAAAACCATCGTTGTCATAGTCGGCAAAGGCGACGCCCATGCCCTTTCCAGCGTATCGGGAGATGTGTGAGGCCTCGGAGACATCGGTGAAGGTCCCATCGCCATTGTTGCGATACAGGATGTTTGGCATCCCGCGAAAATCGTTGGGCGAGCAATAGATGGTGATTGCCTCGAAGTGGCACTGAGGTGCGGTGTTGATGTCGTAGTCCAGATAGTTCACAACGAAGAGATCGAGCAGCCCGTCGTTGTTGTAGTCGAACCACCCGGCTGTAACGGCCCAGACCTTTCCGTGGTTCGCAACCGTGCCAGCGACGCCGGCCTTTGCGGTGACGTCGGTAAAGGTCCCGTCGCCATTGTTGTGAAACAATTGGTTCCGGTTCACACCTGCAACATATAGGTCGACGAAGCCGTCGTTGTCGTAGTCTCCAGCAGCGGCCCCCATGGAGTAACCAAGTCCTTGCAAGCCGGCCTTTTCGGTGACGTCGGTAAAGGTGCCGTCTCCATTGTTGCGGTAGAGGCGGTTATAGTATTCCGGGCCTGTTTTTTCGAGAGATGGAATCTCGGCACCGTTGGTAAAGAAGATATCCAGTAAGCCATCGTTGTTGTAATCGAAGACTGCGACGCCCCCACCCATAGTCTCGATTGAGTATCGTTTTGAGCTGACACTATTTCTGAGTTTGAAGCTGATGGTAGAGCCCTCGAGGATATTGTCGAAGTGGATCTCAGCTCGCGCCGGTGGCTTTGCTGGATGCGGCTCCTTTTGGATGATTCCACGCGAAGCCGCAGGTGCCGTTTTTTGCGCCAGTTGCTGGCCTTGAATTCCAACGAAGGGATCAGCCTGGAAGACACCGCACAGAATTACGCTAGATAAGGCGCCTAACCTCCATCGCCGAAGAACAGCGCAGGACTTATTGACCATCCGGAGTCGCGCCGTGCAGCTTTTGAAACTCGCTCAGCTCTTCATGAAATTTCGCGTCATCGCCAGACTTTCGGTAAGCGAATGCCAGGCGGTAGTGGTACTCCTCTTTGTTCGGGTCAAGCGCGATGGCTTTCTTGAGGAGCCGAATTTCTTCCGCATAGTTTTTTTGCTGTTCGGCGATCAGACTTAACTGGAAATTGGCTTGAGGAAGCTTGGGATTCAACCGAAGTGCTGCTTCAAGGGAATCGGCGAAATGCGGAGGCGAAGGGTCCGTGCTATTCGACCATCGTCCAGACTGGACCATCGTATAGTCGTAAAGAATCAAGCCATCGTTTTCGTATCTTTTGTGCAGATCAGCCAAGAGGGAAATAATCCTCGGAGCCAACTCGGGGGGGACAATCTCAGTTTCTGCGAGCAACTCCATTGGATGCGGATCGGAAGGGTTCAACTCTTCGGCTTCACAGAGAAGTTGTGCGCCTTCAAGTGACTTCCCATCTGCGTACAGCACGGTTCCCAAGGCTACGTGGAGCTTGATTGAGCCAGGATACTTTTGCACGCCATAACGAAGGATCGTGATCGCTGCGTTGTGGTCCAGGTGGAACAAAGACATGCCGAAATCAAAGACGTTCGTTTCACTCGGATCCATCTCTGCAGCTTTCTGGTACTCGATCGCGGCCGCTTTGTAGTCCTTCTGTGCTGTTTCGGCACTTCCGAGGATGCTATGAAGTTCCGGCCGGTCCTGTTGCTTCATTAGAGAGGTCACGAGAGTTTTGGCGTTCTCGTATTGGCCCGCCTCTACCTCGGCATGGGCAAGGTCACGGCCATTTTCATAGCCGGGACATTTCGAATACAAATCGGTCAGCAGAGTGACTATCCGGGATGAGCCTCCGGCCGGGGCAAGAGAAAGAGCCTCGGCGCGTTTTCTGCTGCACGCCTGTTCAGCGGTCGCACTGGCAGCGGAGGGTGAAGCGGACTGAACTAACTGACGCGCGCCCAGGTACGCGGACTGTGCCAGTAGCATCGACAGGATGACGGTCTTTACTGAGGATAGTCTTCTCAAACCGCGCACACGTTCCTCAAGGGCCAGTTGGTCTTGCTCACGATCTCGTGCTGCTAGGCTCAGCGGCTACTCCTTCTCTTAATACGGAGATTCTCGACGCGCAAGCACGAAGTTTGACAATCATCCAGGACAATTTTATACGCAGGCCGAGGTGAGAGAGCAATGCGCCTGACGCCCGCAATACGCAGGCTACTTGTCCACCGGGTTGAACCATTCCTCAAGTCAACTGGATAGATAAGTATTTCAAAGCTGAAGAAGACACGGCCTCTGAACTCCTCCTAAAATGCTGCAGCCCAGTTTGTTCGCTGAGTGGCCACATCTGAAAACTGCGATTGGATCGGATGGTCCGATGAGACGGCGTGAATTTATCAAGAAAGCTGCGGTTGCGACCGGTGGAGTCGTGCTTGCTCCGTTCCCTGATTTGCACCGCGAGAAATTCCCGACGGACGCTCAGCGCTCTTCGGATTTGCAGGAAATCCCGGACCTTGACGAACTCGCGGGTGACTGGATGTTGGGCAACCTGATTGAGCATACGCCTGCGCTTTCGAACTTTCACGGAAGTCTTGAGAGTTCTCGGAACATTCTCGGCGTGCGAAATTTCACCATCCCACCATTTGCACAGGGCGGAGAACTGGGAATTCTGTCACTGAATGGGGCGACGGTCGCAGCCCAGGAATTCCGGTGGTATCCCTACCAGATCCAGCGCAGGTCGGCTCTGGAACACGTAAGCATTCTCACGACCGTGCGCATGCCATTTGAACAACGCGGTTTTCTGTTCGCAGTGGACATCACGAACCAAGGCCCGGCACCCTGCACAGCTACTCTGGAGATTAGCTTGCATGTGGGCATTCGACACTATTCAGGCAAGTGGCTATGGGAGACTCCTCGTCCGGGGGATAAGGATCAGGGGGATTTCCAACTCGGCACAATACACCTGGATGGCGGCGACTTGCTCTATACCAAAGACCTGCGAAGTCGAAGCGCAACCGGAGTGCTGTTCCTGTCGAATCCGGATCAAGCGCTGCCCTCTTCTTCCAGTGCAACCTGGAAGATCACCATCCAATCCGGCGAGACCTTCACGTTGCGCGGCGTGATGGCTGCCGGGCTGGAGATCGATTCAGTGGCGCGCCAGGCAGCAGAATGGAAGGCAAACTTCTCCAAAGTCTGGGAAGAGGCGCGAGGTGGTTGGCAGAAACGCTATGTGGCGGCCTTCGATCCCAGGAATGAGCACTTTTCCGGAAATCTGCCCGTCCTTGTCACTTCTGACGCCCACATTCGCAAGCTGTACTACCACAGCATTCTCAGCTTGCTGTGCCTGGAGAGAACGAATCTAAGCGCTCCATGCCCTCGCGTGTTTGTTACCGCGTCTCCGCGCTGGGCGACAACTCTCGTCTATTTCTGGGATACCAGTTTCTTTGCAACCCTCTGGGCGTTACTGGATCCGGTCTGCATGAAGCAGCAATTGATGCTGTTTCTGGCGAGCAACATTCATTCCTGCTATGCGATCGACTTCCAGAGTATGGAAACGGTTGGCCCCTGGTACTCCGCCAATGACTATTCGATCTTTCAACTCGTCAACATCTACGTCAACATCACTGGTGAGCAGCAGTTTCTTGACGAAACCGCCGCTGGAGACAAGAGAGTCATCGACTATCTGGAGGAGACGTCGCTCTACTGGAAGACGTTGACCAAGCCTCCAAGCTCCCTGGCGGACTATGGCGATGCATCGAATCTGCTTGAGACGGTACCCACGTATATCCACTGCGTTCCATCAATGAATGCCGCCAACGTGTGGATGATGCGATCCTTGGCACGGATCAGAACTGCGCGCGGAGAAGCTGACCGGGCGCGGGAACTGAACCAACTCGCAGACAATCTCGCGAAGGAAGTCCTTGATCTTTATGTAGATGGCCAGGGATTTTGGGCCTGCGAGTTGCCTGACGGCAAGAAGGTTGAAGTGCGGCACTGTATCGACTTTTTCACGACGATCGCTGCTATGGAGAACGAACTCGGCCCGAGAAGGATTGAGGAGATGATCTCCTTTGTGACTCGAGAGTTGTGGACGCCAGAGTGGTTGTACGCGCTCTCGCCGCGTGACGGTGCAGCCAGGGAGTCTACCAGGCCAGATCACGGATCGACTGGTGCTTACGACGCGTGGCCAGCACTGACTGTCGAGGCATTCTTCAAGACACGGCGGAAAGTGGAGGCACTCGAGCGCCTGCGAAGCGTGGGGTCAGCTACCCGTGAGGGGCCATTCGGTCAGGCTCATTACGTTGCAACCGAGGCTTATCCGGTGCGAAAAGCCTTGGACCTGCAGGATTATTTCGAGAGCGCTTCGGGAGCTTTTGCGGAGGTGATCGTGCGAACGATCTTTGGTCTATCGCATCCTGATGCGGGGGATTTGCTGCAGACCGTGACCATCCCGGGATTTGAAGGGAGCCTCAAGAATGTTCGGTATCGCGGGAAGCTTCTGTCCATCACAGCTACACGCTAGTCGATCTGACGACTAAGCGTAGCCCTTCTCCGCGGCAATACCCGGTTCTTTACAGTGTTCGTCGATCCCTCTCGACTTTTTCGCTATTGGGGAAATCTAAAAACGATTGACTCCATTTGTGACAGATGAACGGCTCAGTGAGTCAACTGAGTGCATAAAAATGTCAATCCCGATGAGGACAGGACTCCCGGCCCGCGCCTACGATTTTTCCACTTTTGGAGTCCAGCGTAATACTGACGAAATCTCGTTCAAATGCAAGGGTGGCGTGCCATGACAAGGCAAGTAGTCAATAAGGTGTCAACAATCACGGAACTGTCGCAGGCCGTGTGGTTTTTTTTAGAGAAGACGCTGACAGAGTTACGTAAACACGCTGCAGGGATAGTTTTTTTCGTTTGCGCCTTGGCAGTAACTGCTTCGATCTCCAATGTTTCTGCCCAGATCGCAACCGGCCGCATCGTGGGAAGAGTGACCGACGCGAGCGGCTCTGTGATTTCTGGCGCTACTGTGACGATCACGAACAGCGATACTGGGGTAACCCAGACAGAGCGCTCCAGTGCAAACGGTGATTACGTCTTTCAAGCCGTGAACCCGGGCTCTTACACCTTGAAAGTTAGCGCCCCTGGCTTCGGGCAGTTCACCCGTCCTGGAATTCAGGCTCACATTCAGGATTACCTGACAATCGACGTGAGTCTTGCCGTCGGGACAGTGAGCCAGCAAGTCGCTGTGACTGCCGCGACGCCCTTGCTGCAGCAACAAGATGCATCGGTTGGTCAGACGATCAACGAAGAGCAAGTTAACAACATGCCACTACAAAGCCGTGACTGGACAACACTTGGATTGTTGGCCGCCGGCACCGTCACCGTCGGAGGCGCCAGCAACGCCGAGTTCAATGTGATGGGCATCGATTGGACGCAGAACGACTTTCGCCTGGATGGGATTGACGACAACGTCGAGATTTATGGGGGCGGCAACATTCAGGGAGCCGGCGGCAACAACGGATATACCGCGTTCGTGCCACCACCCGATGCCATTCAGGAATTCAAGCTGCAGACTGGCAACTTCGACGCAGAGTACGGCCACTCCACGGGCGGGATCGTTAATGCCGTACTCAAGTCGGGGACCAACAGCCTGCATGGGGATCTTTGGGAATACGTTCGAAATACAGTCTTCAACGCCAACGACTACTTCGCGAATCAAACCGACACGCCGCGCCCTCCTTATCACCAAAACCAGTTCGGCGGAACAATCGGAGGACCCGTTTACATCCCCAAGCTCTATAACGGCAGGAACCGAACTTTCTTCTTTTTTGATTACCAGGGCACCAGAATCAGTACGCCTTCAGGCAGTACATCGAGCGTTCCAACTCCCTTGATGCACAGCAGCAACTTCACCAATTTTCAGGACTACTTTAGTCTGGTGAGCGGTACAAAAACCGACGCGCTCGGCCGGATATATCCTCTCGCAACAATTCTCGATCCTGCGACTACTCGCATGGTTGCGGCTAACGCGGTTGATCCCGTTTCCGACCTGCCCAACACCTCTGGCAGTGCCATTTATGTCCGTGATCCGTTCTACACCAACGGCAGTATCTCGGGGATCAAGGATTTTGCGAGCCAGCCACAGTATCTGAATATCCTTCCTCCGACACGCCTCGATCCCAACGCGGTGAAACTCCTCGCGCTATATCCCAACCCTACGCCTGGCCGGACTACCTTTCCCAACTATTATCAGTTTCCTTCCGGGACCAACGACATCAATTCGTTCGATGTCCGCATCGATGAGAACATCAGCAGCAAGGACATCATCTTCGGCGTATACAACTACAGCAACGAAACAATATTTCAGCCACCGGCCCTGCCAGGGTATGCAGAGGGTCAGGTTTATGGGGATGGACCTGAACAGGGTCCGCGGTATGCGATCGTCCTGGGTTACACGCATGTCTTTGCGCCCACTCTGACCAACGAATTCCACATCGGGTACATCCATAACATTGAGAGATTAAACGCGGTTTACGGCAATACGCCTGGGATACCAGAGCAATTTGGAATTGCGGGAGTACCACAGTATCCGGGAAACGGCGGTCTGCCGCCCATCGCTATCGCCCCTCTTACAGGTATGGGGGTTGCCGGCTGGATGCCAACTCTTAATACGATCCGCACTCTGGAGATTATGGACAATGTGACCAAAATCTACGGGTCGCATACCTTCAAGACCGGCTTTCAGGTGGACAATTTTCACGCCCCGATTATCCAACCTACTTTTGGAAAAGGGAACTTCGGCTTCACGGGCCAATATTCTGACATCCCCAACCAGAATTCGGGCTACGAGGGCGTCGGTGACATGCTTCTGGTGCCCACCACTTCAGATGTTAAGGGCGGAATCAACAATGTCGGCGGCCTGGAAACCTATGGACTTTCCAACTTTGCCCAGGTGAGCGACCAGCGGTACTACATCGGAGCTTACTTTCAGGATGATTGGAAGATTACTCCTAAACTAACGCTTAACCTTGGCCTCCGGTGGGACCACTACACTCCTTATCAGGAAATCAATGGAAGGCAAGCAAACTTTATTCAGACTGGTGGAGGCGCGGGAAATTCGGGAACCTACTACATGCCGAAACGAGGCTGCGCGGTTCCGACTTCGTCAACTTTCCAGGCGCTGCTCGCTTCCTACAATATTGGCATTGACTGCACCTCGAATAACGCTACGGGAGATGCTCAAAACCTTAACTTTGCACCCCGCATTGGTTTTGCGTTCAGCGCCACTCCGCGGGTAGTGTTACGTGGCGGCTATGGCATCACCTACGGATCGCTAAACAACACCGGTTTCGGGTATAACATCGGAGGAAACTATCCATTCTCCTATACCGTGAACTATTACGCGGTCAACTCCCAAACCCCGCTTACGGTGCCCGGAGGAGAAACGGCAACTCTAAGTAATGCCCTGGTTGCACAGAACCTCGAGAATCCCCTTGCGGTGAACGGAGCCGGTCTCACACTCTACGGGAGGCAGTATAAGTTTCAGACACCCTATCAGCAGACATTTAACCTGACCGTCCAGGACCAGTTCACTCAACATGATTCAGTATCTTTTGCATATGTAGCTACCCTGGGAAGGCACCTTGACAGTCAAAGTACTCAGAATGCTCCGTCTGCCATCATGCCGCCCGGAACAAACATGTATGATCCCACAGTGCCGGGTCATATCCCGTTTCCGGCCTTCGCTCCGAACTCCACTTATCAGGCCACCGGAAGTATCAGCAGCTATAATTCCTTTCAGGCGGTGTATCAGCACCAGTTGACCGCCGGGCTCACCTTACTGGCGAACTATACTTATTCCAAGTGTTTTACGGATCAACGTTCACTGATAACTGCTTCATCACTCGGGAGCATACCGGCCTACAGAGCGCCCTGGCTCCCCGGCTTTGGCCAGGCGGGCGATTACGGGCTCTGCTTTACTGATACTTCGCAGGTTGTTCATGCCTCAGGAACCTATAACCTGCCTTTCGGTAAGAAGCAGGCGTTTCTGAATAATGTCAACTCGGTTACCGACGCTTTTATAGGTGGATGGATAACGAACTTCATCTATTCACACCAGACCGGACAGCCCTTCACAATTAACTGCCCGGTCGCCACCACAGCAGATTTTGGATGCTTTGCTGATAAAGTGCCGGGAGAGAATATCTATGGAGGTCCTCACAACGTTCACCAATGGCTCAACCCAAACGCATTTGCAAATCCTCCGGTGGCAACCCAGATTGGCCAGTTGGATATCGCACCACTCGGTGGTGGCCCCACTCCGGTACGAGGTCCTGGTTTCCAGAATCTCGATATGTCACTGTTTAAGCAGTTTCCAATTCACGAAAGCGTGAAGCTGGAATTCCGAGCAGAAGCATTTAACCTTCCCAATAACCATTCTTTTGCGAACCCCTCCGCAAACCTAAATTTCTTGAACACCTCAGGCTTCAGCCAAATCACTTCTTCCAGGAGCAATCCGCGCATTTTGCAGCTTGCGTTAAAGCTGTACTACTAAGTGCCAGTCCCGCCTGCGGAACTGCTCCCGGTTGATTCACTCGAGGAGCAGTTTCGCTAGAACATCAAAGTTTCTGAACTGTGGCCGTTCCCCCAAGGTGACCGTTGACACGGCGACGGCGCTCACTCCCCGAAGCGCTGCTTTTATTTAGAATTGGCTCCGCCAGACCAACTGCGGCCGAGCGTAGAGTGGACGTGATTAAATCAGGCTTTGTACAGTCTCGACACTTGGTATGACCGCTGATATTCGCATTCCGACGATTCTAAAGGTCGGTGCCGGTACCTTTAACGAAACTGCAGGAATCCTTCCTGGCTTGAAATGCAGCCGGCCATTGATCGTGACAGATGAGTTTCTCGCAGGTTCAGGGCTGGCGGGCAGACTCAGGGATCAAATCTTGGCAAGTGGCATCGACTGCGAGGTTTTCGCGGGTTCTGTCGCCGATCCCACCACCGAGGCCGTCGACCAAGGGGCACGCGCGTTTGTCGAGGGCAAACACGACAGCCTGGTCAGCCTTGGAGGAGGGAGTTCCATCGACACGGCCAAGGCCATCGGGCTCCTGGTTGCGAATGGAGGCCGCATCAGTGACTACAAAGTTCCGAGGCCGATACCTGCATCGGGCCCTCCCCACATTGCGATACCTACGACGGCAGGAACTGGTTCGGAAGTAAGCCGTTTCACTGTCATCTCCGATTCGGCGACCGAAGAGAAGATGCTGGTTGCCGGCGGTGCGTTGATACCTTCGGCTGCAGTCGTCGACTATGAACTAACCATGTCCATGCCGCGGCGACTGACTGCGGATACGGGCACTGACTCGCTAACTCATGCAATTGAGGCGTATGTGAGCTCCAAGGCGAATGCTTTTACGGATGTATTAGCGTTGTGGGCCATGAAGACCATCTGGGCGGCGCTGCCGATTGCCTTCCATCAACCAGAGAACCGCAGCGCACGTGAAGCGATGATGCTGGCGGCTACTCTGGCAGGGATGGCATTTTCTAATGCCAGCGTCGCCCTAGTTCATGGAATGAGCAGGCCGATCGGATTCTTCTTCCATGTCCCGCACGGGCTTTCGAATGCCATGCTGCTGCCTGCGGTGACGCGTTTCTCTGCGGAGGCCGCCGCTGCACGCTATGCCGATTGCGCACGCGCCATGGGAATTGCAAGCGATCAGGACGCGGTGGATGCGGCAGTGAGCAAGCTAATCGAAGGATTGTTCCGCAGGAATGAGGAACTCGAGGTCCCATCGCCTAAGCGTTTTGGAATCACCGAGGATCGTTACTTCGAGGTTATTCCAACCATGGCAAAGCAGGCCCTGGCGTCGGGTTCGCCACAAAACAACCCGAGGGTTCCGTCGGCTTCTGAAATCGAGCAGCTTTATCGGGAGATCTGGGAATAGCCATCCGAACCGATCAACCGCGCAACTGTGAAATCGTTCGCTTTCCGCTCCAGTGGTCCTCGATCTCCTCGAGTGTTTTCCCTTTCGTTTCAGGCAGGAAGCGCCAGGTGAAGATTGCCTGTAGGAGGGACATAAAAGCCAGGAAAGCAAATGTGGGAAGCTTGCCAACCTGATTAAACGCGAATGGGAACAGGAGAACTACAAAGGCATTGGCCACCCACTGAGTCACCACAGGAACGACCATGGCACGGCCGCGCACCTTGTTGGGAAAGATCTCCGGCACGAGCGTCCAGAACACCGGCCCGATGCAAGAGGCAAAAAATGCGATGAATAACGCCATCAGACCAACGACAAGGCCGCCGTCAAATCTCCCCGCTGCCAGCATTCCAATGATCAGCGCCAACGCAGCCGTCATGCCTATCGAGCCGACGATGTAGAGCGGCTTGCGTCCGTAGCGATCGATCGTCCAGAAAGAAATCAGAGTGAACGCAAAATTGATGCCCCCGATGATGAAGGTTGAAAAAAGCGCTGCATCGATCTTCCATCCAGCAGACCTCAGGACCAGGGGTGCGTAGTCGATGATGGTATTGATGCCCGATACCTGAATCAGGACTGCCAGGGCAAAGCTGATGAGAACGATACGGCGAATCGGCCCGGATGTCAGCGGTTCGATAACAGCCGATGACCCGGCGAGACTCGCTTCGATCTCAGCAGCTTCGATGGCTGCCTCTTTCGTATCCATGATGCGCGCCAGAAGAGCTAAACCTTCCTTCTTCCTCCCGATCTTGAAGAGGAATCGGGGAGTCTCCGGCGCGCGAATCAACGTGAGAAAAAACAGGACGCTCGGCAATGTACCGCTGATGAACATCCAGCGCCAGTTCCATTCGCCAAGATTGCGGAGCCAGTAGTTAATACAGTACGAAGCCAGGATGCCAAATGTGATGGATAGCTGGTAGGTTGCGCCCATTCTGCCTCGTATCCGCGGGGGCGAAACCTCTGCAATGTACATCGGCGAAAGGACCGACACGCCACCAACGGCGACCCCGCCCGCGAACCTGGCGGCGACGAAGAGGGCAAAGGTCGGCGCAATCCCGGTCGCGATTGAAGTAACGATGAAAAGGAGGGCAACGAAGAGAAGTATCTTCTGGCGTCCATATTGATCGGTCAACCGGCCGGCGATCACTGATCCCAGCACGCAACCAAATAGAAGCGAACTGTAGGCCCACCCTAAACCCAAGTCGCCAAGGCCAAAGTGTTCGACAAGGAACGGACCTGCGCCAACGATAATTGCCAGATCAAATCCGAACATCATTCCGCCCAGCGCTGCGGTCGCGCCGAGAAAAATGACGTAAGGCAGATTTGTAGAGCTCTTTACATCCTGCATTGAGTGACCCTGGTCTGCGCGCTATGAAATATGTATGTCAATCCACTCGAGCGGCTTTCCTGTCGCGCTGTGATCGGCAACTCTGATCGCAAGCCGGCCATCGTGGATCGACGCCTGCTTTTGGGCGGCTTCGCCTCCGAAGTAGTGGCTTACAATCTCGGCCTGTTTGCCGTTTTCCCGAAGGATTGAAATCTCTCCGCCGCCATAGGCGACCACCGCCAGCTCGTCGTCTTTCGAGATGCTGCTTTTTCCACGTGCAGCAACAACCACGGGCACGCTGGATTGAACGGCATTTCGAATGAGAGGGTTCGTAGCCTCTGACGCGAGCGGATTCGCTTCACCCGCGATTGGCGGACGATAGGCGAACAGGACAAGCTGGCCGTCTTCCAGCCTTGCCCACGAGCGCGCGTGCGCACCGTACGTCGGCGCCTCGGAGATTGAGCCCAGCGGTATGACTTCGAAGGTATTCGTCGGCCGCAACACCTTGCTCATGCCGTTATATTTCGCGACAAATTCCGGAGAGCCCTTTTCTCCCTGTTCATCCCCGTGAAAGTCGTTCAGCGATCCGATCGTTCCTGATGCGGCCGAGTCAAACCAGATATTCGGTGCGCTCGCCCAGTCGTATCCTGAAGACCGATACGTTGGAATGCC
>Ga0210398_10003998_pt1 | contig 13974 bp, 12 predicted proteins | sample IncBWC4OmetaG_FD_161047 | JGI IMG/M metagenome (GOLD analysis project Ga0210398, IMG submission 161047) | Forest soil microbial communities from Barre Woods Harvard Forest LTER site, Petersham, Massachusetts, United States - Inc-BW-C-4-O | ecosystem: Environmental > Terrestrial > Soil >...
CACTGAGAGCGGTGTTTATCACAAGAGCGGACGCTGGTATGGCAAGACCAAGCAAGGAAAGTTCATGACCGAAGCCGAAGCGAAGGCGGCCGGTTACAAAGCAGCGGCGAAGGAATAGGGAGAAGCGTTTATGAACAATATGACCGAGAAATTGATCACCAGAATTCTTGTCGCGGTCTTCGCTCTCAGCCTGGTAAGCGGAATGGCTGTGGCGCAAGCCGCCAAGACGACCAACGGCACAACAGCTGCGGCGTCCAATGCCGACTTGCTCGACATCAACTCCGCTACCAAGGATCAGCTCGATGCTCTTCCGGGTATCGGTGCAGTCTATTCACAGAAGATCATCGACGGCCGTCCTTACGCAAAGAAGACCGACTTGGTGAGGAAGAAAGTTCTTCCCCAGGCTACCTATAACAAAATCAAAGACAAGATCATCGCGAAACAAAAGTAACAGGTTGGAATAGAGCGCAAAGGGAGTTGGAGTTAGAATCTCCGTCCCTTCTGCGCTGTTTGAAAGCGATAACTCTCATGCGCAACAAGAATTTTTAGGGAGGCAGTTATGGGTTTACTCGACAATTTGGAAAACGAAGCAGTAGGCAAGGTATTAGGTGGAAGCTCCAATCCGCTGGCGGCGGGTCTCTTGCAGACGATTCAAAATCAGCCGGGCGGTTTGCAGGGGATGGTGCAATCGTTTCACGACAAAGGGATGGGCGGAATCGTGTCCTCATGGGTAGGCTCGGGAGAGAATTGCGCGATTACCGCTGAGCAGATTCACGCGGTTCTCGGTAGCGATCAGGTGAAAGCGCTCGCCGCTAAGGCAGGGATCTCTCCCGACGAGGCCGGTAACGCCATCGCACAATTGCTTCCCACTTTGGTGAACAAATTGACGCCGAACGGGTCGGTTCCTGACCACAGCAATGTTCTGGAGATGGCGTCAAGCATGCTCAAGAACTTTGAATCGAAGGCTTCCTGAATATTTTGTGGCGCGCGTTGGCTCTTATGCGTGCGCCACATTTTTCCCGTCATCCCCCGCGTTCTAACTTCTATCTCATCCAATCCGATCGAGCAACACGCTTCGCCGTGAAGTCCGTTTTGGTACGGCCAGGCTTACTTTATGGGATATTTATTTGACAACGGTCCTCCGTTACGTTGCCTTGGTTTCCGATGTAGAGGATAATCGAGCTGACGGACACCAAAGCCTTGGTCTAGCCATCGCGTGAACCTTCCTAATTCCATCACGCTCACCCGCATTGCCGCGATCCCACTTCTCATATGGATTCTTTGCACCCCACGCTTCTCCGGCGAGCAGACTGGGGAGAGAGAAATCCTGGCTTCTGCTGTTTTTATTCTGGCTTCGATCACCGACGGTATCGATGGCTATCTTGCGCGCAAACGTGGCCAGATCACCACCATGGGGATGCTTCTTGATCCGTTGGCCGACAAGTTACTAGTTGCTGCCGCTTTCATCACGTTGGTGCAGTTCAATCCCGCGCTGGTGCCGGCCTGGATGGCGGTGGTCGTTATCGGCCGTGAATTTCTGGTCAGCGGACTGCGTTCCATTGCCGCGTCTGAAGGTTTTACGATTCAAGCGAGCGAACTGGGCAAGTTCAAGATGTTGGTGCAGATCATCTCGGTGGTTGCGGTGATCCTAGCTCGCCGCTGGCATGAGTGGCCGGTATACGGCATTTACATTTTTCCGGTCTACTGGATTGCCTGGATCGCCATCTGGTTCATGATTCTGCTCTCTCTGGTCTCCGCGTTCGATTACTTCGTTGCCTTCTGGTCGCGGATCGACCGCAAATCGGAAAAGCGGCGACGTCGGTCTTTCGTTCTCGCCCGGCGGAGAAAACGAGATGTTCAAGCTGTCTGAGTGCAGGCCGTCCGAAAAGCGCTCTGAAAGTCCGATCGCGCATGATACCGCCCTGTTGTCGCAGAAATTTTCTCCCGAGCAGCGCCGAACACTCCTTCGCATTGCCCATTACGCGATTTCGTTCGCGCTGGATCGCCGGCCATTTCCAGAGACGCCGCTTTCCGCCGCGTTATTGGAGCCGCGAGGAGTGTTCACTACGCTCTATTTAGATCAAAATGTGGCTAGAAGTGACGATCTGCCAAAAGATGATCGGCACGCTGATCCTCACCGCGAACGTCATCGCGAATTACGAGGATGCGTCGGATATGCCGTGCCCATCGCGCCGCTACATCGTGCGGTGGCCGAAACGGCCCTAGCCGCGGCTTTTCAGGATTCCCGTTTCTTGCCGGTAACGAAGGAGGAAGTCTCGCACCTCGAGATTTCTCTGAGTGTGCTCTCTCGTTTGTTTCCAGTTCATCCCGATTCTGTCGAAGTGGGACGCCACGGCTTGGTCATCTCGGACTATGGTCACCGGGGCCTCCTCTTGCCCCAGGTTCCCATCGAAAATAGTTGGGACCGACAAACCTTCCTGGAACAAACCTGCCGCAAAGCCGGCCTCCCGCTGGATGCCTGGCGCAAGAACGCAATCATCGAGGCTTTCACCGCTGAAGTATTCTCCGATTCTGATCCTGAAGTTCGCTCTTAACTTGCTTCCCAAGGTTTTGTTCACGGACGTTGCCTTCTGCGTGAGGCCCCACTTTAGTACCCTTGTTTAATCTGCGGAAGGGCATAAGCTTGGTGCTGGCTGTTTGATCGCGAGGCAACATGGAACTCGTTTTTGTGATCGTTGCACTGATCGTCGCTGGCGCGATGATTCCTGGGAATCCGAAAATCCAATTCTTCCGCTGAAGGCAAGCGAGGGCAGATCGCGCGCGTTTCGCCCCGATTCATTCTTCCATTCAACGATGTAGAGGTTTGCCCTGCTGAACGACGAGAGCACTCGGTCAGTTGTTCCTGCGCGTGCACTCCAGACAAGAAAAAGGGGAGATTCGCTCTCCCCTCATTCCGAACAAATTTTGATTTTCTTATTGCTGCTCGTCCAGTTCCACCGTGTCTCCGGCGTGCACATCATCTAGCGCGAAGACGACCATGCCTGAGGAGGCGGTCGGGGTCACGTTTAAGACCACCACTTCGCCGACGGCACGGCGCGGGAGATCGCCCACATGAATATTCGGCCCTTTGCCTTTGGTGAAGCGATTGGCCTCAAAGGTCGGAGGCCGCACTTGCGTATCTTCGGATGTTGGAACGTCGAAAGAGAGCGTATCCACTGGATCGTTCAGGGTGGCGTTGTAGGAACGCACCACACGGAAATAGTCTCCTACTTTTACGCCCTGGTTAGAGCCCAGGTTCATATAAAGCTTCATGCCCGTGCCGAGGAATCCGTCAAAGTCTTTACCCAGCACAACTCGTCCGGTTAGTTTGCCATTTGCGGGTGCGAAGCGGTCAAAATGTCCAGGCACGTGGAACGCAATCGACTGTTTTTCCACATAAGGCACGACGACATCCCCGGGGTTGATGGGATCACAACTGAATTCCACCTGGGCGACGGCGCTGTGATTGCGAGTATCGACTACCCGCACTCTTCCAATTTCTCCATAAGGGCGTCCCGCGGCAGCCAGTATTTTTCTCTGCCCCGGGTATAGCTCGTACTCGTTGATGTCCCGCATCTCGCGGACGATGGAATATAGCTGCCCGGCCTGGTACCCACTGCCCGCCAGATAGACAATCTCCCCGAGTTCGAACTTGGTTGAGGTCGGGGTCTCCAGACCCCCGTTCACATAGTTGGCATCCGGAATGCGCTCTTTGGTAATAAACCCGGCGCAGTTAACGTCAGCTGCGGTTGGCGTCTGGTAACGCACGAATGGGACGTTGACTGACGTGTGGACGATACCATCCGCTTCGGGGGTGGCCACCATCGTCGATTGTTGGGCTACCGCGAAGGTCGCCGTCACTGCTAGTAGCAATAACAATCCTGTTTTCTTCATGTTACCTCCGACTCCCGCAGCTCCGGGGTCACCGTAGCTATCTATCTCGTAAGACAAGGGTTACAGCGAAAAAGTAACAAGCGCTGGGGGTCGGGTCAAGGTTACGAGGGTGTTTAGCCCCTTCGCGCAAGGGTGCTTCGAGAGCGATTTCGCAATCGTACAGTTGCATCTGTGCTTGCACCCCTGTAATATCGCGCCGTCGTTGAAAACAAATGGCCTTGGCTTTTTCCACTACTCTCGTGCCGCGGTTTTTGCCCATGCGCCTGCCCAAGGTCTGCCTGGCGCTGAGCGGCGACACCATTGAAGATATGTTGGCTACCGCCGAGTCGATGGCGCGCGACAACCCTTTTCTCGAGTTTCGTTTGGATTATCTGAAGCAGCCTCTCTCCGCGCTTCCCAAGATCCATCGTTTTCTGGAGACGCACCAATACATCACTGCCATCGGTACCTGCCGCCGTGCCGAAAATGGCGGCAAGTTCAAAGGATCGCTGGCCGCGCAATTAGAAGTCTTGACCAAAGCCCACGCCGCCGGCTGTCAGATCGTCGATTTAGAACTTCAGAGTGCATCGAAAGCGAAACCCGAAGCGATTGCGCGCCTACGCAGCCGCGCCGGACTCATCCTCTCGTTTCATGATTTTCGTGCCACTCGCAATCTGGATGAAACGCTGGAAAAGATGCTGAAAATTCCAGCTGACTTTTACAAAGTCGTCAGCACGGCCACCACGCTCTCCGACAACGTGACCATGATGAAGTTCTTGCAGACAGAGAGCGACAAGCACGCCATGATCGGCTTGTGCATGGGAGAGCAGGGTGTCATCAGTCGCGTTCTTGGTGTGCGCGCCGGCAGCGCATTCACCTTCGGAGCCGTCGATCCGAACGCCGGCCTCAAAACCGCGCCCGGACAGATCAGCGCGCGCGATCTTCGGAGCATCTACCGCATCGAACAAGTCGACGCCGCCACGCGCGTTTATGGAGTCGTGGGCGATCCCATTGAACACTCGCTCTCGCCCGTAATCATGAACACGGCGCTGCGTCGCGAAAATGTGAACGGCGTTTATCTTCCACTGCACGCCAAAACGCTCAAAGATCTGATGCATTGTGTGCGCGAGATTCCACTGCATGGGCTAAGCATTACCATGCCTTACAAGCAGGCGATTCTGACGCATCTCGATAACACCGACGCGCACACAACCAAAATCGGCGCGTGCAATACCGTCGTCCGCGGACAGGATGGCAAGCTTTACGGCTTTAATACAGATGTTGCCGGCGTCCTTCGTCCCATCGAACAGCGGCTCACCATCGAGGGCGCGAAAGTTCTCGTGCTTGGCGCTGGAGGCGCTGCCCGCGCCGCGGTCTTTGGCCTTAAAGAGCGCGGAGCTGAAGTCTGGGTCATGAATCGCACTTCCGCCAAGGGACAGAAGCTCGCGCGTCAGGCCAAAGCGCACAGCATTAAACGCGCTGACCTGCGCAAGGTTGCCTTCGACGTCATCATTAACGCCACTCCCGTGGGGATGGGAAACACGCGCGACTGTCCGCTTAAAGATGACGAGATACAAGCTCGGCTGGTCTTCGACATGGTGTATGACCCAGTCGAGACGCATCTGCTCCGAGTGGCGCGCACCAAGGGAGTCGCCGTGATTCCTGGCGTTGAAATGTTTGTGCAACAGGCAGCACGGCAGTTTGAAATCTGGACTGGTAAGCCCGCGCCCGCCAACGACATGCTGCGCGCCGTCACCATCACTCTGCAGGAGCGCGCGGCCGCGCTGAAGCAGCCGAAATCCTGAGCCAGATGCTTTCAAGCACGGCACGATCGGTCAAATGCGATCTGACAAGCTTGATTGGGAAAAATGATCGGACAAACCATCTCGCACTACCGCATCGTTGAAAAACTTGGCGGTGGTGGCATGGGCGTGGTGTTCAAGGCGGAGGACACGCGGCTCCATCGCTTTGTGGCGCTTAAGTTTCTGCCCGATGAAGTTGGCCGCGACCCGCAGGCGCTCGCCCGTTTTCAGCGCGAGGCGCAAGCCGCATCGGCGCTCAATCATCCAAACATCTGCACTATTTATGACATTGGCGAGCAGGACGGCCAGGCCTTCATCGCTATGGAATTCCTGGACGGCGTCACGCTGAAGCACCATATTGCCGGACGCCCTCTGGAGACAGACGTTTTGCTTGCGCTCGCCATTGAGATTGCCGACGCGCTCGATGCCGCGCATTCCGAAGGCATCGTTCACCGCGACATCAAACCGGCCAATATTTTTGTTACCAAGCGCGGCCATGCCAAGGTTCTCGATTTCGGGCTGGCAAAGGTCGCATCTTCGGGCGGATCGCTGAGCCAGGTGGCATCGGCCAATACGATGACCGCCGTCGGTCCCAACATTAACGAGCAACATCTCACTAGCCCCGGTTCCACGCTCGGCACGGTCGCATACATGTCGCCGGAGCAGGCGCGGGCGAAAGAATTAGACGCGCGTAGTGACTTGTTCTCCTTTGGAGCGGTGCTCTACGAGATGGCCACCGCTCAGTTGCCCTTTCGCGGAGAGAGCACGGCGACCATTTTCGAAGCGATTCTCAACCGCGCTCCCGTAGCTCCTGTTCGACTGAATCCCGATGTGCCTCCGGAATTGGAGCGGATCGTCAACAAGGCGCTGGAGAAAGATCGTGAACTGCGCTACCAGCACGCGGCCGACATGCGTGCGGACCTTAAGCGGCTGAAGCGCGAAACGGAATCGCGTCCGGTTCAAGCCGCAGATTCGGGATCAACCTCGGCCGTGCGGGATAGCAACGCTCCGATAGGCCAAGGGACAGGGGCAACGTCCGTGTCGGGCTCGACCGCAGCCCAAAACCCGGCGTCACCGTCATCATCGTTAGCATCAACGTCGAAATCGTCCTCAACCGCAAGCGGGACGGTGGAGCAGCCGGTTGTAGCGTCGACGCAGAGTTGGCTGTCGTCAAGAAATTTAGGAATGGTCGCCGGAATATTGCTTCTAGCCGCAGTTCTCGCAGGTGTTTTCTGGTTCGTGAAACAGCGCTCCGCGACGACAGTCCCTATCAGTGTGAGTGCCGCACAAAAGACCGTCGCCGTTCTTCCATTACAGAATATTGGCTCCGATAAGGATGTGGATTTTCTGCGCTTGGCTTTGGCCGACGAAATTGCCACCTCGCTGAGCTACGTTCGCTCATTGTCCATCCGCCCATTCGCTACCACCAGCAAGTACGACTCGCCGACGGTCGATTTGCAGGAAGCTGGCCGCGCCATGCATGTCACGGACGTCGTCACCGGGCACTATCTGAAAGAAGGCGACCAACTTCAAATCACGCTGGAGGCCGTTGACGTCGCGGATAACCGCACGCTTTGGCGTGACACCATGACCGTCGCCGCTCCGGACATGATTGCCATGCGGAACCAGATCACGGCGAAAGTTCGCCAGGGATTAGTCCCCGCGCTCGGTGCCGGAATCGATTCCGGAGATGCCGCGACGCGTCCCAAGAACGAAGAAGCGTACGATCTCTATCTCCGCAGCATTGCGCTGCCGCATGATCCTCTTCCGAATAAAGATGCGATCGTCATGCTGGAGCGCGCCGTCGGCCTCGACCCCACATACGCACCCGCCTGGGCGTACCTTGGAGTTCGCTACCACTACGATGGCGCCTATGCGGCAGGTGGCGGAGCCATGCTCGAGCGCTCGGATGCTGCTCTGGAGCGGGCGATCTCGCTCGATCCTAATTACATCTTGGCGGCTGCCTGGTTGATCACCAACCGCGTTGAAGAGATTCAGTTGGCCCAAGCCTACCAGGATGCTAAGGCGCTGGTGGCGCGGCATCCAGAAAATGCACAGGCTCACTTTGCGCTGTCGTATGTGCTGCGCTACGGAGGGGCCATGGAGGAGTCGGCGCACGAGTGTGACACCGCCTTGTCCCTGGACTCCGGAAGCTTCATGTTGCGTTCCTGTGCATTGACGTTCGATCAGCTTGGCAACTACGCCCGGGCGATGGATTTTCTTCAGCTTGATGCTGGGTCGCTATGGGCATCCAATATCCTTGTACCGCATTATGTTCGCGAGGGGAAACTGGCCCAGGCCAAGGAAGCCCTTCAGAAATTCGCCGATCAGCCGAGGTCTCAGCTGATGTTGGCGTGTGTGCAGAACCCCTCGTCTCCCGATCTTCCATCTCTCGCCCGAAAAGCAACGGACGAATTCCTCGCCGATCGTGATCCTGAACCCCGTTACGTCATAGCGGGCAACGTGCTCTTCTGCGGACAGAAAGACCTAGCCGTTCAGCTGATCAAAAGTGCGATTGCCGGACATTATTGCGCCTATGCGGGTTTGCAAAACGATTCCATATGGGCAAAGCTGCGCGGTACGCCCGAGTTTGCCGAGTTGCTTTCGTCCGCGAAGCGATGTCAGGAAGATTTCCTGACCCAAAGATCGCAAGGTGTCACCCATTAAACGAGAACTCACACTGAAGCCTTCGGTCATCAGGAAAATCGTACGGTTTCATCCACGAAGGGTTTACCCGATGGCTGACGACTGATGGCTGACGACCATGAGAAGCAAATAATCACCCAATTTCTGCTTGACAACAATTTGCAATTCGCATAAAGTCTGTCTCCTTCCCGCTTGTAGACCCCAGGAGTTGGTTTCTAGTCGTCGAAACCTGAACCAAAATTCCCCAACTAGAAATTCAATTCCTTTTGCCAGAAGCCGAACCTCCAGGTTTGACTGAGACCTCGAAAGGAGTTTTCCATGAGCAGTATTGCAAAAGTTCCCCCGAATCCAATTCTCAACGCGACCACGACGGCAGGGCTGTTGAATGTCGGCCCAGGATCAAACCCTCCTACTACTCCTCCCGACCCGACCAAGGGCAACGTAGCCGGTGTCTGGGGATATGTCGGGCCGCTCATCGAGATTCCTAATCAGACCAGCCAGCCGCCCATCACTTGTGCTGTGTACGGCGAGGGCGGAGTGGTTGGGGTAAATGGATACAGTGGCACCGTTGCGGACACGGCCCCGGACGGCGACGGAGTGGTTGGTTTCGGCGGGTCGAGTGGCGTGCACGGATTCGGCGCGCCAGGGCATGGCGTTCACGGTGTGAATAGCGCGGGAAGCGGAGTAACACCAAATCTGGGCTGCGGCGTATTTGGTGAGACCAACAACGGTTATGGGGTGTACGGCGCGAGCAGTCAGGTTGGCGTGTATGGAATCTGCTCGGCCGACAAATATGCTATCTGGGGTGTGAGCACAAACGGCAGCGGCGTCCGCGGTGACACCCAGGATGGTACTGCCGGAGTAATTGGAACCAGCACTGGGAAAGGTTTGGCTGGCCGATTCGATGGCCCGGTTAATGTGAACGGAGCCCTCAATGTGAGTGGAAACCTCAGCATCTCCGGCGACATCACCGCGGTGAATACCATCACGGTACTGACCGATGTGATTTTGAAAGGCGGCGATTGTGCCGAACAATTCGACATCCAGGATGCGGCGACGGCGGAACCGGGAACAGTCTTAGTGATTGACGATGAGGGAAAACTTCGGGAGAGCCAGGGCGCGTACGACAAGCGGGTTGCTGGAGTAGTGTCGGGCGCGGGCGAGTATCGTCCAGCGCTAGTGCTCGACCGGAAAGAATCGACGGAAGGCCGCGCGTCGGTCGCTCTGGTCGGGAAGGTGTACTGCAAAGTCGATGCCGATGCTGGGCCGATTGCGGTGGGCGATCTGCTGACGACTTCGGAGCGCCCGGGATTTGGCATGAAAGCAGTTGACTCCACGCGCGCCTTTGGAGCGGTGATTGGCAAAGCGCTGCGGCCACTGCGAAGCGGTCAAGGCATGATCCCGATTCTGGTGGCGTTGCAGTAGAGATCCATCTGAGCCACGGGCTGGAACTCTTCAAGACGGCTTCCAGCCCCCGAGGCTCTGCCCAAAACCCTGCTCGCCATCGCAGGTGAGCAGCCGCTTTGCAGGGGAGGTGCTGCGTGACAATCTCTTTCGGATCTTTCGCCAAGGCGTTGGGGTTTAAGCCGCCAATCAAGGCTTCGAACGTCGGTTTATCTCTAAAATTTTCCTATCCCATTTCACTCTACACGGTGGTCACCGACACGGCAGCACCAGTGGCGCCAGTCTTGTCACCTGAGGACAGCGGCCAGTTTCAATGGACCGATCCGAGTGCGGAATTCGACAGCCCGCCGCCAGCGACCGCAATTCGTAAGGCCACGTCGTTCAACCTTACCGTGTGGCCGCCTGACGCCGAAGTCTTTCCCGTTCTTGGACTTTCAGCAGAGGGCAAGGGCAACGGAATCAACTACTTTGTGAACGGCCAGGGTATGTGGGCTTATAACTATCCTGGACAAATTGCACACGGCATCGGCTACTGGCAGGTCACATCCATCAACAGTTATGGGAGCACGCCCTCAGCAAAAGCGCAGTTTGGCACGAACGCACCCGAGATAAGCTTCTCCGTAGATAGCGACCAGATGCACGCGACTGTAAAGGGCGTCGGGTTTGTTAACCCGCAGTGCAACGTGACGGTGAGTTGCACCGACTATCCAACGGGAAACTATAGCGGAGACATTTCAAAGGGCATTCGGGTCGCGATTCAGTGTCAGAATGTCGGTCAATATTGGAATGTGCAAGCCACGTCGGTGGACGGCCAGACGGCTTCGGGCGAGATCCATTGCAGCGGGGGCAGTTTGGCATAAAGCACGTTGGCCGTCGGCGATCAGCCATCAGGAAACCCGCTCCACCCGGAGGCTGACGGCTGAAGCTGACAGCTAAAAGGAGATGAGTCGATGCTGACATTGGCGCAGGCTCTAGCGATTAAAACAAATTCTTCCACGGGACCGTGGCGCGCAAGCCAGTTGGTCGGTCCGTCTACTCCGAAGCCGGCCCATCTGCTTCCGCTAGTCACTGCGGTGGGAGAACAAAGAATTCTGATGTTCGGCAAAGTTCGCCCACTCTCCGTTTTGCTCACGAATAAAACTTGGGCCGATCTTACAAATGCTTTCAATGGTCCGCCTCCGAGCGCGGCCGATTTTAAAGCTTGCCTCAACACTCTTTCGAAAGCACTGCCGCAAGGTTCTTCTATTGTCTACGTGTCTACGGACGGCCAAACGGTGGGGATCAGCGGAAAAATCAACGCTGTTCGTAAGTTGAAAGCTGAAACTCTAACCAAAGACCAAGCAGACGCGCAGGTTAAGGGATGGGAGGATACGGGAGAAGGACTGGGAGGTGTGGTCGCTTCTGGCGGTTTATTGCTGGCGGTAAGTTCTTCAGGTTTTATAGTGATTCTTGCGTTCATCGGTTTCGCGGCGGCGGGCGCCCTACTCGGAGTGGGGATCAACAATTTGGTGGACGGATACTGCCCTGCGGTTTCCAGTACTCCAGCATCCAGTTCAGCGTCGGAGCCGGGCGGCCCGGTGCTGGGAGATCCTCCGAGCCTCGGTGCAAACCTGACAAATCAAGACATCGAAAATTTATATCTGCAGCTTGAATATCTGGATATGGTCACGATTCCCGACCCCGGGGCATTGCCGGGAGCGGGTGATTTAACGAACGGCGATGGAGACGGCGATGGCGGTAGCGCCGCTGCTTGAGGCTAACCGTACGTCGTCACCTAAGAACCGAGGACTGGAGAAGTACCGAGGGGCAATTGTTCCGCAACCCGAGTCATGTTTGGCCGTCGGAGTTGCTCTTCCCACTACCACCGTTTAAACCCGCGCCAAGCGCCTTGATCCAGATGAAAAAATGGCCGCAGGATAAGGGCACTGGTTTGCGCCCTAGTCCCTGCGGCCGTGAGGTTCGTGCCGCGGTGCCGTGTAGGGAAGGAGACAATCGACACTCAGACTGTATTTACACGCTCCAGTTAATGTTAGAAATGCCGCCGCCGGGCGGTACGTTCCAACAGATCACTTGCATGCTCCAGCTGTTCGGCACGTTCACCGAGAATTGCAGCGATTGGACCGGTTCGCTGAAAGTGATTTGTCCCCCGTATTCGTATGATCCGTTGCCTGCATACGAATATGCCTGGCAGCTAAAATCGGTATTGTTTGGCCACCCATACCAGTAATCCTGAACAGTGATGGAATGGGTTCCCGAATTGTCGACGGGCAGGTCGAACTCGAGGCTGACAGCGTAGGAGCAGTTGTTCACTACCGCACCATATGATTCGCCGACGCAAGTATAGGGATTGGAGCTCAGAGTACCCTGGTTCTCGACATGGAAAGCACTGAACCCTGTGGTTGACCGGGCATGGGCAGGACTGGCTGCGACGGCGAAAATGGCGAGGCAGAGTCCTAGAAAGAGTGATGCTGTTTTGCGTTTCATTGTAGTCTCCTTATTTTCGGCAGCTTTGTGCCGATGATTGAATGGTTGAGGTTGTCGACTTGCCGATATGCGGGAAATTTGCCCACGTATCAACAGCCACTTACTTGTCCTGGTAAGACCCGAGTGGTACGACCGGAATCTAAGATCGTTCACTTCCATTCGGGTATCGCCTGGTTACATTGGGTATCGCCTCGTCCAAGCGGCCTCTAACAGGATTCGTTTCGGCCGGCCAACTAAGAACTGCGCGATCTCGTAGCGTTTTTCGCACGGACATAGACACCGCGCAACAATCCGGCTCTGTTCTACTTTTGTTTTTTTTCTATTCCACTAAGTGGTTCATGGCTTGGAAGTTAGTAAGCCATCTATTCCGGTTTTAGGGGCTGTGATAGACTCCCGGACCAATGGGGAAGGTACAGCTTGCAAGTAGCCCGGCCATCGAGAGGACCTATACGCTTCGGCGTGTTCGAGCTTGACGCTCATTCCGGAGAACTGCGCAAGCATGGCGTTAAGATCAAGCTCCAGGAACAACCTTTTCAAATCCTTCTGATCCTGTTGGAGCAAGCCCCCGAGTTAGTGACGCGGGAAGATCTGCAAAAGCGCATTTGGCTAGTCGACACGTTTGTCGATTTTGATAAGGGCCTATATAACGCCATCAAGAAGCTAAGGGAAGCGTTGGGAGACGAAGCGGGCACCCCACGCTATATAGAAACCGTGCCCAAGCGCGGTTATCGCTTTATTGCTGCATTAGACGGTCCGGTACAAGAAAGCGGAGCGACACAACCCGGTCCCGTACTTGTGACTTTGCCCGAAACCCTCCCGGCAGTCGCTCCCACGCTGCGGCGCCCCTCGCGCTCGATGATCGTGGGAGCCGCGGTTTCTCTTTTGGTCCTTGTGGTCATAGGCGTGTGGTATCTGCACCTTCGACTTACCAGTAGACTCACTGAGAAAGACACAATCGTACTCGCCGACTTTACCAACAGCACAGGCGACGCGGTGTTCGACGACACGCTGAAGACGGCGCTCAATATTTCCCTGCGGCAGTCGCCTTTCTTGAATGTGCTCGCCGATAGCAGGGTCGCGGAAGAGTTGCAACAGATGACCCGTCCGTCCAGTACGAAAATCACGCCCGAGGTTGCTAGGGAGCTTTGTCAGCGCGCGGGCAGCAAAGCTTACCTTGCCGGAGCGATTGGCAGTCTGGGCAGCGAATATGTGCTGGAGTTGAAGGCCGTGAATTGCGAGAACGGAGACACCCTGGCCGAGGAACAGGTAACCGCGGCGTCGAAGGAAAAGGTGCTGGGTGCGCTGGGCAAAGAGGCGTCCAAGTTGCGCGGTGAACTGGGCGAATCCCTAGCGACAGTGCAGAAATTTGATGTGCCGCTGGAACAAGCGACCACGTCTTCGTTTGAAGCATTGAAAGCGTACAGCTTTGGCATAAAGGCCTTTAATGAGAAAGGTACCGCTGCGGCCCTGCCTTATCACCTAAGTGCGATCCAACTCGATCCAAATTTCGCTCTGGGACACTGGGCCGTGGGCGACGACTACGCCGGTCTTGGCGAGGCGGGGCGGGCCAGTGAGTACTTCACCAAGGCATTCCAGTTACGGGAGCACGTCGGCGAACGGGAAAAACTTACCATAACAGGCGTCTACTATCTCATTGTTACCGGTGAGCTTGATAAGGCGGTCCAGACATATCAGGACGAGATCGAGAATTACCCGCGAGACACCGTTGCGTATGGACATTTAGGCGTAGTGTTCTCCGAGCAGG
>Ga0210398_10003999_pt1 | contig 13974 bp, 14 predicted proteins | sample IncBWC4OmetaG_FD_161047 | JGI IMG/M metagenome (GOLD analysis project Ga0210398, IMG submission 161047) | Forest soil microbial communities from Barre Woods Harvard Forest LTER site, Petersham, Massachusetts, United States - Inc-BW-C-4-O | ecosystem: Environmental > Terrestrial > Soil >...
CCAGACGCCAGTGCCGAGGAGGGGTTCAAAGTTGCCGCCGGCGGGCTGCAAGGGGTGGTTCTGCATACGCCGGGGCACACCGAGGGCAGCATCTCGCTGCACTTTCCGGTGGAGAAACTGCTGCTGGCCGGGGACACGCTCTTCGCCGGGAGCATCGGCCGTACTGACCTGCCCGGCGGCGACTTTCGCAAGATCATGGCCTCGCTTAAGGAGCGTCTGATCGTTCTGCCGGAGGAGACCAAGGTGATCGCCGGACATGGTCCGGCCACGACCATCGCGCTGGAGCGTGAATCTAATCCATTCCTTCAAACCAAGTAAAAACAAATAGATGAAGACTATTTCAAATGCTTTACTTTACTAGCATCGCTTGATGTAGTAACTACCTTGGTTCCGCCGCTACCCCTTGATCGCGGCTGATAGCCGCTCGATACCCTCAGTAAAAACCTGTGGTTCAGATAGCAGGCTCACGACAAGCCTCCCGGTCGGTGCCATGCCGTAAAACGAGCCGGGATGGACAAGAACGCCGGCCTCGCGCACCAGTCTAGCCGCCAGGCTCAGGTCGGCCTCACCAGCGGGAACGCGCAGCACGAGGCTCCAGCCCGCCTGCCACTCCAGATACTCCAGACCGGCGGCCTGCACTGCGGCGAAGTTCTGGCGGACGCGGGTGAGAATCTGCTGCTGGACCGGCTCTCGAGCGTGCAGCCACGCCGGCAGGGCGAGTTGCACCGGCGCGTTCACGGAGAGGAAGGTGTCGGCGATGACCTCCAGCCGGGCCAGCGCGGCCACCTTTACTTCTTCAGCCCCGCGGCAGACGAGCCAGGAGACCTTCATCTGCGGCAGCGCGGCGATCTTGCTCATGCCGCTCAGAACGAAGGTGAGTACGGGCGGATTCCCTGCTGTGAAGCTCATAGCTTCAGCCTTCGCGGCGGCGGAGATGGGCGCCTCTTTGGGATAGTCGAGAAAGACCTCGTCGACGATGAGGGCGAGGTTGTGGCGAGCGCAGATGGCCTCTACTTCCTTTCTCTCGTTCGCGCTGGTGTAGTGGCCGGTGGGATTGTTCGGATGCACGAGCAGAAGAGCGCGGGTGCGCGGCGTGATGCTGCGCTCAAGCGTCGCTACATCGATAGACCAGCTGTGGTCCCCGCCTCCCGGATCATAGAAGAGCGGGTAAGGCTTGAGTACGATGTTCTCCAATCCTGCAAGCAGGTCAAAGAGCGGATAGCTCGGCTGCGGGATCAGCACCTCGTCGCCGGGGTCGCAGAGCAGGCGGAAGAGGAAACTGTAGGCCTCGCTGGTGCTGGTGGTGAGCAGGATCTCGTCCGGGTCGACTGCCGCGCCGTGATCCGCATAGTACTGCGCCACGGCCTCACGTGCAGAACGCATGCCGCGAGGATCGGGATCGTAGACCAGAGCGGCGGGATCGCTGAGAGGCGCGAGGACCTTTTCCGCATCGAACGCGAAGCCGCAGGTGGTCGGGTTCGATGCGGTGAGATCGATGAGTTCCCTCTTTGAGGCTCGGGCCTCGCGCACGGCGAGAGTGTAGGCGTCCTTGGCGGACTCCCACTGCGTACGGGTTGAGAAGCGGTGCGGCATCCTCTTCTATCGTACTTGTGCGAAGCGTCGTTCACCGTCCACTACAATTTCCATATGACAACGAATAAGACCGGCGGTGCAGGCCCCTGCGCTGTGCTCTTTGACTACGGCAAGGTGCTCAGCCTGCCGGCAGACGCCGAAGCCTGGGCGCAGATAGGCAAGCTCACGGGTCTGAATGAGGCGACGCTGGGCCGTCTCTACTGGGCGCATCGCGACGCCTACGACAAGGGCACGCTAAACGGAGTCACCTACTGGCAGACGATCGCCCGCGAGGGCGGCTTCTCTCTTGATGAGACCAGGCTTGCCGCGCTGCACGCCGCAGACGTGGAGCTCTGGGGCCAGATGAATGAGCCGATGGTGGCGTGGGCGCTAAGCCTGCAGAGGCGCGGCATCAAGACCGGCATTCTCTCGAACATCGGCGATGCGATGGAGGCTGGACTGTGGAAGCGGTTCGACTGGATCGGCGGCTTCACGCATCACACCTGGTCGCACCGGCACAATCTCACCAAGCCGGATGCTGCGATCTACAAACACGCAGTCGAGGGTCTGGGCTGCCCGGCAGCTGGAGTTCTCTTCATTGATGATCGCGAGGAGAATGTGCGCGGCGCGATCGCTGCGGGATTGCAGGCGATCCTCTATACGACGCATGAGGAGTTCGAGAAGACCATGCGTGAGCGTAGGTTTGTTGACTTACTCGATACCTAAAGCAACGGCAAAAGCAGATTCCGCGCGTTTCGCTTCGGAATGACAAACAAATAGTTTGGATGGATGACAGTTAACTGCGCGTAGCGCTATTCGCCGTGCGCGCAGCACTCAACGGGATCGACTTACGCTCGACGATCTCTACGCCGAAGCCCTGCAGCGCGGGCACGTGTGTGGGCGTATTGGTGAGCAGGTTGATCTTGCGGATGCCGAGGTCGGAGAGGATCTGGCCGCCCAGGCCAACCTGGCGCAGCGTGCGCTGCTTGTGGTCCTGCGTGTCGCGGTGTAGCGACATGCGGTGCGGTGTCGCTGTGCGATCAACTCCAAAGCCCGCTGTTGCGTTATGTAAATAGACGAGCGCGCCGCGGCCCGCCTCCGCGATCATGCGCAGCGACTGTTCCACGATGGCGCGGCAGTCGCAGCCGGCGGAGCCGAAGACGTCTCCCGCAAGGCAGTGCTGGTGCACGCGGACGAGTACCGGCGAGGCAGCCTGCTCCTCTTCACCACCGATATCTCCGCAAACGAGCGCGACGTGCGACTCGTCGCCTTCAACCTCGCTCTCGTAGGCGATCATGCGGAAGTCTCCGTGCTGGGTCTGCAGAATGGATTCGGCCACGCGATGGATGTAGCGCTCGTTCTGCAGGCGGTAGCGTATGAGCTCGGCGACGGTGAGCATCTTGAGCTTGTGTTCGGCGCAGAACTTGATGAGGTCGGGGACGCGGGCCATGGTGCCGTCGTCGTTCATGATCTCGCAGATAACGCCGGCGGATTTGAGTCCGGCCATGCGGGCGAGGTCGACGGAGGCTTCGGTCTGCCCGGCGCGAACGAGTACGCCGCCCTTGCGGGCGCGTAATGGGAATACATGACCTGGTCTTGCCAGGTCAGCGGCTGTAGTCCGGGAGTCGATGGCGACCTGGATCGTATGCGCGCGGTCCTGCGCGGAGATGCCGGTGGTGACGCCTTCGCGGGCCTCGATGCTCTCAGTGAAGGCGGTGCCGAAGCGCGAGGTGTTCTCCGATGTCATGGGGCCGAGGCGCAGATAGTCGGCGCGCTCTTCGGTCAGGGTGAGGCAGATGAGGCCGCGGCCGTACCGGGCCATGAAGTTGATGGCCTCGGGCGTAACGAACTCGGCGGCGAGCGTGAGGTCGCCCTCGTTCTCGCGGTCCTCGTCGTCGACGACGATGATCATGCGTCCAGCGCGGATCTCATCGAGCGCTTCGGGGACGGTCGCGAAATTTTTATCGTTCTGCGGCATAGGCCTGTACCAGCTCTAAGGATAAACCTGCTGCGTCAATTCGATTCATGGAACAAGGTTGACGATGCAGGTTCAAAGGAAACGCCGCCCTTTCGGACGGCGTTTCGAGAAGCAAAAGCAGATTCCTTCCCCTTCCCCTTCGCGCTGCTCAGTGTCAGGGTGCGGAATGACAATAATCCTAGAGGGTCGATTCGATCTCGAAGCCCCAGGCCTCGAGCAACGCCTCGGGGATGTACTTGGAGTTCTTGTTGCGCCGCGCCCACTCGCGCAGGCGGGTGGAGCGGATGTACTGGTCGGGGGTGAGCTTGAACTCCTTCACCACGAGTTCGAACGATGTAACGGTGGGGACGACGGGGCCAATCGGCTCCGGCTTGCCCCAGTTTGGATTGCCACGACGCTTTGCCATGTTTCTGTGCCTCTGTTTCTGTAAACGGCGGGAGTTCGCTACGAGCTGCGGCTCTATTGCCCAACCTTCTAATTCTAAAGGGATTTTGGCTTAAAATCAAGCCTTTTGCTGGCATTTCCCTGCTTATTGCGCAGATGACGCGTAGAAAGTACTCAGGTCGGCGCGAAACTGCTTCAGCGCGTCGGGATTGAGGTAGATCATGTGGCCGGAGGGGTAGTAGCCGAGCTGAACATTGCCCTGCAGAGCCGGAGGGAGCTGCATGTGGGCCAGGTCGTACTCGGTGGCGAAGAAGGGCGTGGCCAGGTCAAAGTAGCCGTTGGCGGAGAAGACCTTCAGCTTCAGGTTCTTGCGCATGGCGTCGGCCAGATCGACGGCGGTATCGGCCGCGGCTTGGGGGCCATCCGGCGAGAGGTGCTTGAACTCCCACGCGCCGATGACGCCGGGGCCAAAGACGAAGAACTGGTCGGTGGTCGAGAACTTCAGCTCACGCGACAGATAGTCGTTGAAGAGCGCGACATAGGCGCCGGTGATGCCGGTTTCGGATGCGTCATAGTCCGGCGTCTCGCCGGCGGAGTCTGAGTCCCAGCCCTCGTAGCGCGCGTCGTAGCGGCCCAGGGTACGGTCTTCATCGCGCAGCAGCTCCTTGCGGAAGCGGGCGGGGGCGACGCGCAGGTCAGCCTGCTTCACATACTTCACGGAGAGCCCGGTGAAGTAGGCGATGCGCTCGGCCGTGGCATCGAACTCGGCGGGCGTGAGTTTGTCGCCGCTGAAGAGCGCCTGCGCATAGGAGCCGCGGGCGAAGACACGCACCTGCTGCAGCCAATCCTTCAGCTCGCCGGTGTGCTTCACCTTGTCGTGGTACCAGGCGATGGCGGCGTAGCTGGGCAGGTAGGAGATGTAGGAGTTGTCATAACCCTCCGCGCGGATGCCGTAGTTCAAAATACTGGAAAGCAGAATGACGCCGTTGCACTGCACGCCGTCTGTCTGCAGCGCGTCCACGAGCCCGGCGGTGCGCGTGGTGCCGTAGGATTCGCCTAAGAGGTACTTGGGTGAGTTCCAGCGCTGGTTCAGCGTGATGTAGCGGACGATGAAGCGATCGAAGGCGTGGATGTCCGGGTCGGTGGCGGTGAAGTCCTTCAGCGTGCCCTTGCCCACCGCGCGCGAATAGCCGGTGAGTGGCGCGTCGATAAAGACGAGATCGCTCTGGTCGAGCAGGCTCTGATCGTTCGGCACGAGCTGATACGGCGGGTTGCCGCTGGGCTGCGGGCTGGCTGTTGCCACACGCACCGGGCCGAAGGATCCCATATGCAGCCAGATGCTGGCCGAGCCGGGGCCGCCGTTATAAAGGAAGGTGATGGGACGCGTCTTCTGGTCTGCGCCGTCTTCGGTATACGCCACGTAGAAGATGCTGGCATCCGGCTTGTTATCCTCCGCGTCTCCGCCGGTCGCGGCATGGATCAGCAGATTGCCTGCCGTCGCGGTGTAGTGCACGGTGCGTCCGCCAAAGACGCCGTCGTGATGGGTCACACTCGCAGTCTCGGGCGGAATGGGCTTCAACTCTTCCGGCGCGTCGGACTTCTTGCCGCTGTCGGTTTTGCTGTTGTCTGGCGAGGATTTGGTGTCCTGCGGTGTAGCAGCTGCCGGCGATGTTGCAACGGTGGCCGGTGACGTCTGCGCAGACACGAAGCCGCTCAAGACCACGAGCAGTGTGGCGAGTTGCAGAGGACGTAGAGAGATGTTGCGCATGGGAACTCAGTGCTCAGAATACTGCTTTTCGCGCGGTGAGGCGAGAGTGCGGTGATCCGGGAAATAGAAATGCCGGTGAGAGACATCCTCACCGGCGGATTGATCTGTAATCACCTTCTAGTCAATCTCAGGCGGATCGATGCCAAGCGCCGTGGCGAGCGCGTTGTGGTGGTCCTGCTCATCCACCAGAATGCCGCGCAGCGTCTCCGAAAGGGCGAAGAGGTTGAGCGCATCCGCCTGTTTGACGCGGATGCGGTAGTTTTTGATCGTTTCGCTCTCGTTCTCAAGATCGAAGCGCAGCATGTCCTTGGCCTTTGCGGAGGTCTTGACCGCCTTCGGCGTCACATTCGGCTTGCCGCCGAGGTAGTCGATCTGGTCGGCGATCTTGAGTGCGTGCTGCAGCTCTTCGCCGGCGTGAACCTCGAGCTCGGCGGCGATGTTCATGAACTCCGCGCCCTTGATCGTCTTGGAGTAGACAATATAGGCAATGATGGCCTGGTACTCGCGAGAGAGATCCTCGTTCAACCCGTTGATAAGCTCTTCTTTACTAACTTCCTTTGCGCTGACTGCCTTTGCGTCTTTCTTGTTCTTTCCTGCCATGGTCTGTACTCCTTGTGAGGGATTAGATGCGTACTGCGGCAAAGCGTCTACTCCGAAAGCATAACTCTTTCTCAGGCGAAGAGGATGAACATGGGGTGCGGCACAGCGATGGAGTTACCCGTCGCGCTGAGCGCGCCGGTCGCAACGTCCCGCTGAAAGACGTTCACCGTGGAGGAGTCCTGGTTGGCGGCGAGGAGCCAGCGGCCATCCGGCGAGAGCGCGATGTGGCGCGGCGTTCTGCCGCCGGTGCTGATGCGCTGCACGAGAGTCAGGCTGGAGTCCTTCGCGCTAACGGCGAGAACGGCTACGCTGTTGTCGCCACGATTGCTGGCGTAAACAAAGCGGCCATCCGGCGAGACGAGTATCTCGGCACCGGTATTCGTTCCCGTGAAGCCGCTGGGCAGTATCGACACGGGACTGCCCAGCGTGGTCAGCGTGCCTGCCGTCGCATCCCACTGCAGCACGTCGACGGTCGATACGATCTCATTGATGTTGTATACGGTGCGGCCATCCGGCGCGAAGACCAGATGCCGTGTGCCCGAACCCGGTATGCCGTGCCACGAACCGTTCTCTGCGAGCTTCGCGGGATCCCTCTTGTCGATGCAGTAGATGTGGATCTGGTCGAGGCCGAGATCGTTCACCAGCAGAAAGGCTCCGTCCGGCGAGACCACGGCGCTGTGCGCGTGTGGCACGATCTGCCGCGGACCAGGGCCGCGTCCGGTGTACTGGAAGTGCGCCACCGGTTCGGTGAGACGGCCACCGGGGAGAATGCCGAAGCTGGTGATGCTGCCGCCGGCATAGTTCGCCACATACGCGGCATGGCCGGAGGGATGCAGGGCGACGTAGGCAGAGCCGGGCCCCCTTGCCGTGACCGCATTCAGCTTGCGCAGCGTGCCGTTCGGCTTGCGCGCGCAGGCTATAAGAACTCCGTCGGTGTCGTTGAACTCGTCAAGAACATAGATGAAGCGGCTGGAGTCCTTGAGGACATCGCGCGCGAGGAAGGTCGGACGGAATGACTTCAGCGCGAGACGCGGCGTACTAAAGGTTCCGGTCGCCGGATCCCACAGCGCTTGGTAGACGCCCTTGGAGCTTTTGTCGTCGGTATCGGTGTCCGTTCCGAAGTAGACGGAGACAGCCACCGGCGAAGCCTTGGCAAACGCTTCGAGACCGTACGGCAGAGCCGCGGCCGTGGCGAGAAATCTTCTGCGGGATAGTTGGAGCATTGCTGTCCTCACCTGATGAGCATAGTGCAGAGGACGCGCCGTGGGTAGTGCCGCCGTGCTGTACAACTTGTACATGACGATTCAGGAACAGTTCGGGCAGATCGACATCTACGTCTTCGACCAGATCCTGCGCGGCAACATCACCGGCGGCATGCGCGTGCTGGACGCCGGATGCGGGTACGGGCGCAACCTGGTGCATCTGCTGCGCGAAGGCTGCGAGGTGTTTGCGGTGGATGCGGATGCGGGTGCGGTGGAGCATGTGCGGCAGCTCTCTGCGTCGCTGGGGCGCGAGCTGCCTGCGGACAACTTCCGCGTCGGCGTGCTGGAGAAGATACCGTTCGCGCTTGGGCTGGCGGAGGTGGTGCTGTGCAACTCAGTGCTGCACTTTGCGCGCGACGAAGACCACTTCCGCGCGATGATGGCGGAGCTGTGGCGCGTGCTGAAGCCGGGCGGGATGCTCTTCTGCCGGCTTGGCTCGCGGATCGGGATGGATTTTGAGCCGGTGGGCGGCGGACGGTTTATCGTCGGCGACGGGTCGAAGTGGTTCCTGGTGGATGAAGAGATGCTGATGGAGTGGACGGAGGAGCAGGACGCGGTGCTCGTCGATCCGCTGAAGACGACGATCGTGCAGGATTACCGGTGCATGACGACGTGGGTGATGCGGAAGCGGAAGAATTGAGGATTCTTAAATGAGCGATAAGGTTCAAAAATCCTGGGAAGATTTCCTTAATCCGGATATCCTCCGGCCAAATCTCATCATCGCATCCCTGTATGTGACGGCTTTTGAAATGCTGAAGGGCATAATTGTTGATCGAATTAAAGGATTTTTTACTTTGGGTTTCGGCCCTACAGGGGCCTCTGTGGATCCGGCCTACCAAACGGATGTACTAGCAAAGAACCGCAGTCCCCTCTATGCATCTCTTGAATGGTTTAAAGAACAAGGAGCCATTGACGATCAAGACCTCGCTAAATATGAACGCGTCAAAGAATGCCGCAATGAACTTGCTCATGAAATCCCACGGTTGTTGATGAATGGATTTCGCAACGATTTTCCTAAACGCTTTACGGAAATCATCGAATTAGTCGACAAAATCGAGCGGTGGTGGGTTGTAAATGTAGAGATTCCAATAAATCCAGACTTCGATGACAAAGAAGTCGATATAGCAGGTATCGTGCCGGGCACGACAATGGCACTTCGCCTGTTACTGGAGATTGCGTTAGGGTCCGAAGAAGAATCGCGGAAGTATCTTGACGAATTTATAAAGCGCACGCGTCCGAAGAATCCTTCTTAGTGGTGATTCTTAAGCTGGTGCCCGGGACAGGACTTGAACCTGTACGTCGCTTTCGCAACTGCGGATTTTAAGTCTATCTCGAACTGATGCAGGGTCATGTATGACCCTGCACTATGTCTTAACCGGGCCATAACCCACCAGCAGAATCTGCACAGGCTCTCCCCAGACAGCACACAGTGACAAAATTATAGGACACCATAGGGGACACCTGTTCAACGCCTTCCTACCTGCTAAGTAAACGCTGCGTGGCTTCAATAATTGAAGACGGCTTCACAGCCAAGGCATCTGCCAGATTAAAAAGTGTCCGAATGGAAGGACTCTTCTCACCTCGCTCAATATGGCCGATGTAGTTCCGGTGATAACCGCTATGGTGAGCGAGATCATCCTGACTAAGCTTTTGCGCTATCCGGAGCCGACGCAATATAACTCCTAAGGCTTCCTCGGGACTCGACGGGCTAACCGCTTTGGGAGGCTTTACAGGCACAGCCTACATCGTGCGGCTTGCACACTATAGAGGCTACCCACTATAGTTGTCATACTGGATCAAGGGCTCAATGATCCCGAAGACACTCCTTAGTGAGGCAGAGATGATCCGCCACGGGCTCAAGCATGTAGCTAAAAAAGTCGGCCTGTTCTATGCAGCCAATCCCCACAAGATTGTTCATCACGGTATAACCGCTGTTCAGATAGGCAGCTTAGCTTGGATGCACAGCCAGAAGGCTGCCAAGCATTCAGTGAAGTTCATGGCGAAAGCCGCATCCAAGGGGTTCACACTGTTTCGCTCCTAGATACTTGGGTCAAGAATGCACCAAGACCAGATACATCTGACATTACGACGGCTTGCTGGCAGCTTGGCGATAGCGGCAGTTGCTGGGATAGGTATTGCGGCTGTTAAATGGCTCCACAAGAATGAATTCTTTCGGATTGATAAAGAGGTTCTCTCCTATGGAGATGTCATAACCTACTTTGTAGAAGAGCGTCCCGCAGATGAGCGGATTCGCTCAGGCGCACTACTAAAAGAGCAGCAAGCGAATACTTTAGTTCTCACCTTTGTTTTCCTAGATGAATCGGGTTCAATCTGTACTCGCCCTGACGGAACTAAATATGGACAGCGGCTTCGGGTTCGCAAGTTGGACGAAGAGATGTTGGAAGTCTTTGCAGCCAAAGATTTGGTCGTTTTTGAATGATGGAGAGCGATGATTGGCCTAGGCATTGGCGTCACAATTGTATCCGCAGTCAAGGCCCTCTTTGTTACAGGGGCTATTTTAGCCGTGGTCAGCGTTCTCACTTGGGACCGCATTCAGGCTTGGTTCAAGCAGCGCGAAGCTCTTTACAAATCGGATACAGACAATATTGCATTCAGCCTTGTGGAGAAAATTGAACAAGGACAATTCAAGGTTGTCTATGGCCTCTTCAATAAGCGCACTCAACACTTGATAGAGGCTGACGCTGTTGCTGCCGAGTCACTTGATCAGACATTGCTGGAGTATCACGATAAAGAGCCACTCGTTATCTACCCATGTCCCTAACTATCGCTCTAATTCTCATCCTCGCAGAAGTTCTATTCACGGTGGTTATTTCACACCTGAACTGGAAGCGAATTGCGGACTGGTTTCTTAATCGAGAAGCTGCGATCGAAACAGACGATTCCAAATTACGCATCACCCTTCATGAAAAGATGAAATCCGGCCAGCACCGAGTCGTATATGGGATTTTCAATAGTGCAACAGAACAGTTCACCGATGGTGAAGTTGTTATTGCTGACAGCATTGATGAGGAGCTTATGGAACATCACAAAGATATGCCGCTCGTGGTCTACAAATAGGTCGCGATGATACATCTCCTCGCATTAATACTTAAAGCTCTTTTCGTAGCAACCGCTACAGCAGTTGCTGTAGCGGTACTCAACTATGAAGATTTATTGAGCAGGTTGCGCCGTCATAAGGTTCACCAGAAAGACATCGGCATTCTAGTTAGAGAACATCTGAAGAATGGGAATGTTCGCGTTATTAGCTCAGTCCTCTCTAAAAGGGCCTTTCTTATTGGCCCTCGTACACTTCGCCACAAAGAGGAATTTGAAGGGCAATTGGACAGCAAATTAAAACATCTATTTACAGAGACAGATAAGGTGAAGGTTACTCTATGAACAATTCAGTCATTGAAATCACTGGAGTTCCAGATTCAGTCCCAGATGCAACGGCAGCTATATTTCGTAGCCGACTGGATCGCCTCGTACGAGATTTTGCAACCGAGCATCGCTTGGATGAAGTTGATATCAATTTAAGAAAAGGCACTTTCTCTCCTCTGGCTAATTCTGAGAACTCCAAGGCTGTTCCATCTCAAGCCAATCAGCGCGAGAGTAAGTCTAAATATGTATGCCAGGAGCCTCTATACACTAGAGATTTTTTAGTCGTCTCAGCAGAAGTTCGCGAACGATTGGAATCCGCCATACAAATTATCGAACTGCAATCATTGCTCTTCGATTCTTGGGGACTGAGACAGATTGAGCCTCATCCCAAGAGTGCCTTGAACTTTCATGGCCTTCCCGGTACAGGCAAAACACTAGCGGCTCATGCCGTTGCTGCTGCCACATCACGGAAGATTCTCTGTGCCAGTTACGCAGATATCGAAAGCATGTATCACGGTGAGGGGCCAAAGAATGTGGTGGAGCTGTTCAAAACAGCAGATAGAGAGAAGGCTGTGCTCTTTATTGACGAAGCGGACTCTCTGTTGTCGAAGCGATTGACGAACGTAACCCAAGGGTCTGAGCAGGCTATAAACAGCATGAGAAGCCAGTTGCTTATCTGTCTAGACAACTTCCACGGCATTGTTATATTCGCAACGAACTTGATATCAAACTATGATTCTGCATTTGATTCTCGGGTTAAACATATTCATTTCCCAGCACCAGACAAGGAAGCGAGATCGCTTCTTTGGAAAAGACATCTTCCAGAACTCCTGCCGCTGTCTGGTGTGTCTGTAGACGCTTTAGTCGAACATTCTGAAGGTATGGTTGGCCGAGAAATCAAGCTGGCGGTCATTGACGCTGCGGTTACTGCTGCCCGAGCCAAAGAGGATAGCGTTACACAACAGCATTTCCTTACGGCTATTGAAGTAATACGACAATCACAGAATCAGAAGGATTCAGAGAAGTCACTTCTCTCCTAGCTGCATTCTGCAAAGCGATGCCTTGCTAATGAGTGGCCGTGCTGAGACCGGCACGGCCTAGTATCCTTTTTCGAGATAATGATGGACAAAATAAAGAATATTGAGCCAATACAGTGACTTGGTAGCCATTTATTATCAAGCACTTATGCGAATATTATATCTGGCCGCCAACTAGGTAGATCTTATGTAAATAAATACGCTACACAGGGATCGAGACCTAGTTTGGAAGTCCGTGACGCGAGAAGATTTTGGTTATCAAGTGGAGAGAGCAGGTGTGTATCGTTCACCATCTGCTGTTGAAATCATCCATGCCCACCCCCTCCAGTCAGAGGATTGTTCCGCTGACTGGAGGGGGACACTAGCAACCGTTGAGGATACAAATTATGAATACAGGTGGCTTTTCGTGGAAGCGATTACTTGGAATTACCGCGTTCAAGTCTAGAATATCGAGGAAAGTAGGTATCCCTCTCACGAAGACTGGGCGTGAACGGAAGGTCGGTGCAGCATTAGGCCCAATGGTTCCAATAGTCATATTGATGATGGCTGGAGCCAAGCTGTTTCGATATCTTCTGCGTCGTTAGCGTTGAGTTCAATAAATATCGCGGTAGGGTGACGGGTTAGAGGAACGTCGGTAAAGACACGAATGCCTACCCTAGGCATTCGCTTTGTGACGGTATAAGTATCAGCCGTATAAAGTCGAGGTTCCGGTCTCTCTGAACTGCTGTTTCGACTTGCATAGTCGATGGGTGCTAACGATATCCAAAGAAAGTTTCCGTGCTGAAGACTTAGCAGGAAGCAGCCGTACTACTCAACTCCCCTTCGTGAGCAGTCGATACTCTTAACGTCATGTATCGACTTCGCTTCTCAACAGACCCGCTGGCGAGTTATGCCAGTCATCACTTCCAGAGCCGCCTGAGTGCGTTACTCTTCCCGGATCGAACAACTTCTACCCTACCGCCTCGTCTCCATGAAACTGTGACGAGGTGCCGCTTCACTTCAAATGCAACGCGGCTAGATGAACAATAACTCTTCATCCATATCTATATTTTAATTTATTAAATAGATGAATTTTTACGTTATGTGATCTGTTGTCGCATAACCCTGCACTGAGCTACCCCGTGCTCAAATAAATATTTGTACATGCAAATTGCATTTGCTTTACACCGCTTTGCATCTGTATGCTTTTAGCAGGATGAGCGTAGCCCGCCAGTATCACCTAGATGCTGTGGGGTATCAGCGGGCACCACAATGTCAAGGGCTAGAGCGAACTCGAGCATTGCTCGATGGAACGCATGGCACATTGGACGCTCATCTAGGCATCACAGGGACTCATCAGCAATGCCGTGAGCGGACACCGTAAGGTTGCCGAGAGAATAGGACAGGTCTTCCCCCTTCCAATCAATTACAAATTTGATCGAAGGGGAAACCTATGTCTGATTCAGGCAAGACGCCAGATGAGGCGCGTCCAGCACCACTGTTGTATTCACGCAAGGAAGCAGCAAAGCTGCTTTCCATTTCTATCCGCAAAATTGACTATTTACTCGCCGAAAAGCGACTTATCGCTCTGCGAATAGATCGTCGTGTCCTCTTTAGCAAAAAAGAGCTTATACGCTTTGCTCGTAATCCAGGAAAGGAGTCCCCTCTATGAGTCCGTAACCGCTCATGGTTCAAGAGCTATTCAGATCTCAAGCCTAATCATAACCATCGAACGGCAGCTATTTAAACAGCTGCCGTTCTGCATTTAACCCAGCAAAAGGAGCTTATATGAACAATACGATCAGAGGGATTTACGAACGAGATAAAGGTTCAGGTGTTTGGTGGATTCGCTATACCGATGCGGCAGGCAGGAAAAGACGTGAGCAGATAGGCAGACGTAGCGATGCCATAAAGATGCTCGCCAAACGTAGGACGGAGGTATTACAGCGTAAGAAGCTCCCTGAGAACTTCCGTAAGCGTGAGGTCAGCTTTGCTGACCTCTGCATTGATGCG
>Ga0210398_10004001_pt1 | contig 13969 bp, 14 predicted proteins | sample IncBWC4OmetaG_FD_161047 | JGI IMG/M metagenome (GOLD analysis project Ga0210398, IMG submission 161047) | Forest soil microbial communities from Barre Woods Harvard Forest LTER site, Petersham, Massachusetts, United States - Inc-BW-C-4-O | ecosystem: Environmental > Terrestrial > Soil >...
GGGCGTCCGCGACCTCGGCCCGGCTCTTACCGCTGACCCTGGCGCGGGTATCGACCGCCATCGGCGTGTCCATCAAGCCGGGCAGGATGACATTGGCGCGCACGCCGAATTCGGCGTTCTGGATGGCGACCTGCTGGGTGAACGCGATCATGCCGGCCTTGGTCGCCTTGTAGGCCACATAGGGATAGTTCTCCAAAGCGGAGATCGACGAGATCATGATGATGACGCCGGAGCGCTGCGCGCGCATCGCCGGCAGCACGTGCTTGCACGCCATGATGGCGCCGCGCAGGTTGATGGTGGAAATGCGGTCGAATGCGGCTTCGGTGAATTCGTCAAGCGGCGCGTCGCCGCCGGCAAGGCTCAAGCCCACATTGTAGTGCAAAATATCGACGCGGCCCCAGCGCTGCCGCGCCGCCTCGACCGTGGCCTTGAGCGTCGCCTCGCGGGTCACGTCGGCTTCGAAGGCTGCGCATTCGCCGCCCGATTGCCGCGCCATCGCCGCCGTTTCCTCGGCGGAGCCGAGATTGTTGTCGACGGCCAAAACCTTGGCGCCCTCCTCCGCAAACCGCAAAACCGTAGCGCGGCCATTGCCCATCCCGGTGCCCGGCGACTGCCCGGCGCCGACCACGATGGCGATTTTGTCTTTGAGACGCATGTCGGACCTCGATTGAAAATGGCATTTAAGCCTGAATCGTTATATCTGGAAACGCAATGATCGAATGCGGGCAACAGGGCAGGACACGATGAGCGGCACCGACATCGATATGCGGCTATTCGCCAAGAAGGCCGGCACCAGCATCAATTTTCCGGCGGGCAGCGTCGTCTTCAATAAGGGCGATCCCGGCGAGTGCATGTACGTCGTGCAGTCCGGCGTCATCGAGATGGTGATCGGCGACCGCGTCATCGAAGTGTGCGGGCCCAACGAGGCAATCGGCTTCATGTCGGTGATCGACGACGCGACGCGCTCCTCGACCGCGCGCGTCAAGGAGGCCTGCGAGGTCTCGGTCATCGACCGCCGCAAATTCCGCTTCATGGTCGACGAGGTGCCGAACTTCGCGCTCTACATCATGGGCGCCATGGCGCGCCGCATCCGCGGCATGGGCCAGGCGATGTGAGGGGGGTTCGCAGGCTAAGCGTGTCGGGATTGAAAATTGGTCGGAGCGGCAGGATTTGAACCTGCGACCCCCTCGTCCCGAACGAGGTGCTCTACCAGGCTGAGCCACGCTCCGACTGTGGCGGCTTATACTAGCCGCGTTCCGCAGCCGCAAGCGCTTCCGGTTCGCGCCGGTTGCGCTTGCGTGCCTCGGCTATTTAGGCACTGATCCTTCGCCATGACAGCCCCATTGGTGACCCGCGTGTCGAGGGCCGATGCCGCCGCCGTTGGCGACGCGGTGCGTTGCCTCAAGGCCGGCGGGCTGGTCGCGTTTCCGACCGAGACGGTTTACGGCCTCGGCGCCGACGCCACCGATGGCCGGGCGATTGCGCGGCTCTATGAGGCCAAAGGCCGGCCGGCGTTCAATCCGCTGATCGCGCATGTGGCCGATCTCCCCGCGGCGCGGGCGCTGGCGCGGTTCGATGCGGAAGCCGAAAAGCTTGCCGAGGCGTTCTGGCCGGGGCCGCTGACGCTGGTGCTTCCCAAAACCACGGGCTGTCCGGTCGCCGAGCTGGCAACGGCCGGCCTCGACAGCATCGCGGTGCGCGTGCCCCATCACCCGGTGGCGCAGAAAATCCTGACCGCTTTCGGCCGGCCCATCGTGGCGCCGTCGGCCAATCGCTCCGGCCACGTCTCGCCGACCACGGCGGCGCACGTGCTCGCCGATCTGCGCGGCCGCATCGATCTCATCGTCGACGGCGGCGCTACGCCGGTCGGCGTTGAATCCACGATCATCGCTTGTCTTGGCGCGCCGATGCTGCTGCGGCCAGGCGGCCTGCCGCGCGACGACATCGAACGCGTGCTCAAGCGACCGCTGGCCGAGCCGCCCGCCGGCATCGCCGCAACGGACGATGCGCCGCTCGCGCCCGGCATGCTGGCCTCGCATTACGCGCCGCGCACGCCGTTGCGGCTCGACGCGCGGCACCTCGCGGCCGGCGAAGCGCTGCTTGGATTCGGACCAAAACTTGCCGCCGGGAGCGAGAGCGCGACCATTGCGCTGAACCTCTCGGATCGCGGCGATTTGATCGAGGCGGCGGCCAATCTGTTCTCGTATCTGCGTGCGCTGGATGCCGCAGGCGCAAAGAGCATCGCCGTAATGCCGATTCCCCACGATGGCCTCGGCGAAGCCATCAATGACCGGCTGGCGCGCGCCGCGGCGCCGCGCTGAACGACCGCTTGCGGAGAAATCGGCCGGCTGTCATCTATCTCCTGAACAGAAGCCCGCCGGAAACGCCCCGATGCTCGATAAGCCACCTATTAGCCAAGCCAAACAGCTCGACCCCGCTTTGCTCGCGCGCTTCGCCGCGATCGTCGGCGAAAAGTTCGCCATCACCGATCCGGACCTGCAGGCGCCGTATCTGGTCGAGATGCGCAACATGTTCCAAGGCCATACGCCCGTGGTGCTGCGGCCGGCGTCGGTGGCCGAAGTTTCGGCGATCTTGAAGCTCGCCAACGACACCGGCACCGCGATCGTGCCGCAGGGCGGCAATACCGGCCTGGTCGGCGGGCAAATTCCCCTGCACGACGAGGTCGTGCTCTCGCTCAACCGCATGGATCGCATCCGCGAGGTCGATCCCACCTCCAACACCATCACCTGCGAGGCCGGCGTCACCTTGCAGCGCACGCGCGAGGCCGCCGCCGAAGTCGACCGGCTCTATCCACAATTGCTGCCGTCCGAGGGCACCTGCACCATCGGCGGCAATCTGTCGACCAATGCCGGCGGTACGGCGGCAATCGCCCACGGCATCGCCCGCTCGCATGTGCTCGGCATCGAGGTTGTGCTGGCCGACGGCCGGGTCATGAACAATCTCAACAAGCTGAAGAAGGACAACACCGGCTACGACCTGAAAAACCTTTTCATCGGTGCCGAAGGCACGCTCGGCATCATCACCGCGGCGGTGCTGCGCCTGGTGCCGCGGCCGCGCTCGGTCGAGACCGCGTTTGCCGGTATCAAATCGCCGGAGGCGGCGCTGGAGCTGCTCGGCATCGCCACCGAGCGCACTGCCGGCGGCGTCACATCGTTCGAGATCATGACCCGGCGTGGCATCGAGCTTGTGCTCGAGCACGGCGCCGGCTGCCGCGATCCGCTCAGCTCCCCGCACGATTGGTACGCGCTGATCGAGTTGTCGTCGCAACAGCGCGAGGGGTTGCGCGAGGTGATGGAAGAGATCCTCGCGGACGGCATGGAGAAAGACCTCGTCGCCGACGCCACCATCGCCGACTCGATCGAGCAGGCCAAGATGTATTGGCGCATCCGCGAGTTGTTCGGCGAAGTGCAGCGTTACGCCGGCGGCTCGATCAAGCACGACGTCTCGGTGCCGGTCGCAGCGGTGCCGGCCTTCATCGCCGAAGCCAACGCCGCCGTCATCAAGCTCATTCCCGGCGCGCGGCCCCTGCCGTTCGGCCATCTCGGCGACGGCAACATCCACTACAACGTCACCCAGCCGGTCGGCGCCGACAAAGCGGAGTACTTGCAGCGTTGGGACGACGTCAACGCCGTGGTATTTGCCGTGGTGAAGAAATACGGCGGCTCGATCTCGGCCGAGCACGGTATCGGCGTCGTCAAGCGCGATTTGTTGCCGTCGGTGAAGGACCCGGTGGCGTTCGCGCTGATGCGCGATCTTAAGCACCTGCTAGACCCGAAGGGGATACTTAATCCCGGCAAGGTGCTTTGATCGTCATTGCGAGTGTAGCGAAGCAATCCGGGACGGCGGCGCTGGATTGCTTCGTCGCTTCGCTCCTCGCAATGACGGGAACGCCTAAACTTGCAATGCGAAATGCTCCAACAATCCGCGCCGCCCGGCGGGCGTAATCGTCAGCGCGCGGCCATCGCGCACCCGCTCGATCCATTTGAGCTCAAAGCACCGGTCGGCCAACGCCGCGCCGACGGCACCGCCGATATGCGGCCGCCGTTCGGTCCAATCGAGGCATGGCCGGCAAAATACCCGGCGTTTGGCGCTCGCGCGGGAAAGATCGACGCCGAGCTTACCGAGGAATTCCGCACCGACCGCCGTTACCTCGCCGGCCTCGTCGCCGAGAATGACATGCTCGCGCTCGACCAACCGATCGGCCAGGCCGACACCGAGCGTACCGGCGATGTGGTCGTAGCAGGTGCGGGCGTGGCGCAGCTTGTCGTCGAGATGCGATTTCGGCTGGAACCGCGGCGGGCCTTCGAGCGCGACGTTCATGATGCTTTCCAGCATCTGCCCGACATGGGGACCGGCCAGGCGGTAATAGCGGTGCCTGCCCTGCTTCATCGGCACCAGCAGCCGCGCCGCGGCGAGCTTGCCGAGATGGCCGCTGGTGGTTTGCGGCGTCACGCCGGCGGCAAACGCCAGCTCGGTGGCGGTGAGCGCGCGGCCGCCGAGCAGCGCGCACAGGATATTGGCGCGGGCCGGATCGCCCACCAGCGCCGCGACTTCGGCCATTTGCGGTGCATTCGACATGCTTCAAATATGGACGCCGCGGCGCGCCATTGCTACCGGCAATGCTTCGCTCGCGGCCGAAGCAAAGCGGGTACAAACGGGTGGACAAGCGCGGCCGGCGCACCGATGTCGTGGCCATCACGCGGCTAAAATAGCGACGCCTGACCGTCGGATGGTTTTGGCTGTTTTGCTTTTTTCTCTTTCGCCGCGGGCAGGTTCACGACTGCATGCGCGGCGCCGGCTGGAACCGGTTCAATGAGCGCCGCGGAATCATTCGCCACGCGATTCACCGCGGCCGAGACCTCGTAGACTTCGAGCAATCCCTCGTCGGCCGGCGCGATCAAGGCAGCGGCGACATCGGCTTCGACGTTGGCGCAGTCGAGCCACAGATCGAACGCCTCCGGCGCAACGAACACCGGCATGCGCTCGTGAACGGCCGAAAGCGTGCGGTTCGCCGTCGTGGTGATGATGGCGGCGGTATCGAGCTCTTCGCCGTTCGGCCCGGTCCAGGTCTCGTACAGGCCGGCAAACGCCAGCGGCGGCGCGATACCGTCGGCGCCGCGTTTTCCCCGCACGAAATACGGCCGCTTCGGCGGGCCAATTGTCCCCGAGGCTTGCCACTCATAAAACCCGTCGGTCGGAATGAGGCAGCGCCGCCGCCGCATGGCGTTGCGAAAGGCAGGCTTGTCCAGCACGGATTCGCCGCGCGCATTGATCAGGAGCGGAAACGTCTTCGGATCCTTGACCCAGGACGGCAGCAGGCCCCAGCGCATCAGCGCGAACGAGCGCTTGCCGTCGACGAGGCGCACGATGGGGACCGGCTGGGTCGGTGCCACGTTATAGCGCGGCGGGAAATTCGGCTGCTCGCCATAGCGAAACAGCGCCCGGATTGCTTCCGGCGTCGAGATGATGACATAGCGTCCGCACATGGTCTAAGTACCTGGGAATCCAGCGCGCCGTTCGCAAGCGCGCAACACTAACCGAAATCACGCGAGCCGCGATGAGCAACGACGAACGATCGCGCACTTATCCAACGCGGCCGTATCTGGCGGTGAGCGCCGCCATCTTCCGCGACGGCCGGGTGCTGATCGTACGCCGGGCGCGGCCGCCGGCCCACGGCCTCTATACGCTGCCCGGCGGCGGCGTCGAGCTCGGCGAGACCTTGGAGGAAGCTGTCATTCGCGAGGTCCGCGAGGAGACCAGCCTCGATGTCGAACCGGTGGCGCTCGCCGGCTACCGCCAGGCCATCACGCGGGATGCCGCTGGCGGGGTCGAGCGCCATTTCGTGATTTTGCCGTTCGCGGCGCGCTGGATCGCCGGCGAGGTCGCGCTCAACGAGGAATTGGCTGAAGCGCGTTGGCTCGATCCGTCGGCGCTCGGCGACTTGAACACCACCGAAGGGCTCGGACTGATCGTCAACGCCGCTTGGGAGCGGATCGTGGAAGCGCGGTAATGCCGCCTGCCTCAACCATGCCGCCTTGTCATGCTTGCTTGACCCTCCACTCGACCCTTAGGTTTGCGCCGCCGATGCTCCGTTTTTTGCCCACGCTGCTGTTTGCAATGTGCCTGGCCGCCGGGCCAGCCAGCGCGCAATTTTTCCAGTTCGGCCAGCCGCCGCAGCAGCCCTATCAACAGTATCCTCAGCAGTATCCGCCCAGGCCGCAGGCCCCGGCCCAGCCGAAGCCCGGACTGCCGCCGCTCGGCAGGGCCCAGCCCCCGGGTGCGCCGCAGTCGGCGGCGCCGGTGGCGCCGCAAGTGGTGTCGGCGCCTTATGATCACGATCTGCAGCGGCTGTCGGAAATCCTCGGCGCGCTGCATTTCCTGCGCGGCATTTGCGGCAGCAACGAAGGCCCGAAATGGCGCACCGAGGCGCAAGCGCTGATCGAGGCCGAGGCCCCCACCGGCGACCGCCACGATCAGATGGTGGCGAGCTTCAACCGCGGCTATCGCGGCTTCCAGCAGAGCTACCGCAGCTGCACGCCGGAGGCCGGCGTCGTCATCCGCCGCTACCTCGAAGAGGGCGCCCATATCGCCCGCGAGATCACCGCCCGCTACGCGAATTAGAGCATGATCCCGAAAGTGGACACCGGTTTTCGGATAAGATCATGCGCAAAGGAAAATCCAGGCCCTGATCCGCTCTAGCGGAACAGGGCCTGGGCCGAAAGTGGCTGTGCCGCAGGCATTAACCCTGCCCCGAGGTAGGATTTTTGCCCCCGAAATCCCATGCTAGTTTGATTTCAGGACAGGGACGCCGCCGGGGCCGGCGCGAGAGAAAACAGAAAATGAGTACGGCGACACCAAATTTAGCCGCCCGTGAGGCGGTGCCCGAGCATGAGCAGAAACGCATCGCGCTCGGTTATCTGCATGACGCCTGGATCGAAGCCCTGCACGACGGCATCGACGGCGATTGCCTGGCGCAGACCGCGCTGTTTTTGGCGCTGGCCGAATTGACCACGACCTACGGCGAAAACGCGGCCGCCCGTTATGCGGAAAATTTGGCCGCGCGCATCCGCAACGGCGAATTCTCGGTTCAGATCTCGCGGCAATAGCCGCACCTAACAAACCAATGCCGGCTCTCAAGCGCGCTTCGGATTGAGCGCGGTCAATCCGTAATGCCGCGTCAGCACCGCCTCGATATCGGCCGGGAAGAACGGTTTTTTCAAAAACGCCGCGCCTTGCTGGCGTACCCGCTCGGCCAGCGTCGCGTCCTGCGCCGAGGACATCACCACGACGGTCATGCGCCGCTTTTCGCGCTTGAACTCGGCCAAGGTCTCCAGGCCGTTGAGACCCGGCATGTTGTAGTCGAGAAAGACGATGTCGAATTCGCGCTCGCGGGCGAGCGTGAGCGCGCTGGCACCCTCCGCCGCCTCGCTGACCTCGAAGGGAAAACGCGTCGCGCCGAGAGTTTTGCGCACGATGCTCCGCATGGTCGAGGAATCGTCGACGACCAGAACGCGGCTCGGTACTCGCACCCGCATCGAGCGCTCGACCAGGCGCCGTGCCTCTTCGAGCCGCATCGGCTTTGCCGCCGCCGCATCGGTCGGCAGCGGCTCGACGACCAGGTCCGGTGCCGCGAGCAGGACCAGGAACGGCGGCCTGGGCTGAGCATACGCAGCTGCGACCACTTGGGTGGTCGCAACGTTGGCGATCCCACCGTCGATGAAGACCAGATCGGCGCCGCCGCTGAGCGCCTGGCAGGCCGCGGCCACGCTCTTGCATGGGGCGATCTCGATGGGCACCCGTGCCGTCGAGGCCGCCTGCCGGAACATCTCGTGATCGTTCTGCACCGCGGACAGCAAGACTGCCCGCAACGACACCAACTGGTCGGTCATGCGCTCACCCCCCTTGAACGCGTGCTTTCGAATTCCCGCGATCGGCCCCGTAGAACGATTTGTTTTGAAAAATAGTCCGGCGATCCCCACAGCCGCTGTGTCATTTTACACGTGTTGCCGAAGGATTTACAACGTAAGATGCTTCAGGCGGCGTTTTTGTTTGCTGAGCGCACAGAAACTTCCACCGTATATCCGAACCTTGAGCGAATTCGGTCGGTATCCTACGTTCCCGGTGATATTTGGAAAGTTTTTGCCATGAAGGCTGCCCTGCTCCCGGATCGTGGCGTGGTCAAAGTCGCCGGTGACGGCGCGCGGAGCTTTTTGCATGGGCTTGTCACCGCTGACATTCTCGAGCTCGCGCCCGGAACGGCGCGGTTTTGCGCGCTGCTGACGCCGCAGGGCAAGATCATCGCCGATTTCATCGTCGCCGAGGCGCCGGCGAAGGACGGCGGCGGCTTTTTCCTCGATGTGCAGCGCGCGCTTTGTGCCACTCTGGTTGCCAAATTAAATATCTACAAACTCCGCGCGAAAGTAAGCGTCGAAGACCTCTCCGAAGTACTCGGCGTGCTCGCCGCCTGGGACGGCAGCGGAACGGCCAAACACGGTCTCAGCTACGCCGATCCGCGGCTGCCGGCGCTAGGGCTTCGCGTGATGCTGCCGCCACATCTTGCCGCCGCAGCGGCGGCCGAGCTCGGCACGACGCTGGTCGATGCCGGGCAATACGAGGCGCACCGCATTGCGCTCGGCGTGCCGCAGGGCGGGCTCGACTTCAGTTACGGCGATGCTTTTCCGCACGAGACCGACATGGACCAGCTCGGCGGCGTCGATTTCACCAAAGGCTGCTATGTCGGCCAGGAAGTCGTCTCGCGCATGGAGCATCGTGGCACGGCGCGCACCCGCGCGGTGCCGGTGCGCTATGAGGGCGCCGCGCCCGCCGCCGGCGCCGCGGTGACGGCCGGCGATCGCCAGGTCGGCACCATCGGCTCCGCCGCGGCCGGCCGCGCAGTCGCGCTGCTGCGGCTCGACCGGGTGGCGGAGGCGATGTTACGCGGCGAGCCGCTTGTCGGCGGCGGCGTGCCGATTCATCTGGTCAAGCCGGACTGGGCGCGCTTTGCTTTTCCCGGCGAAACCAAAGCCGCCGAATGAAAGCTTGCACCCAATGAAAGCTCCCGTATACGCCGACGGCCTCGTGCGCTGTCCCTGGCCCAAGGACGACGCGCTCTACGTCGCCTATCACGACCAGGAATGGGGCGTACCGGAATACGACGACCGCGCGCTCTACGAAAAGCTCATGCTCGACGGTTTCCAGGCCGGCCTGTCGTGGATCACCATCCTGCGCAAGCGCGAGAACTTCCGCCGCGCCTTCGACAATTTCGTTCCGGAAAAAATCGCTCGTTACCGGCCGGCCAAGATCGAGCGGTTGATGCAGGATGCCGGCATCGTGCGTAACCGCTCCAAGATCGAAGGCGCGGTGCGCTCGGCGCGCGCCTGGCTCGACATCATGGACAAGGGGCCGGGCTTTTCGAAGCTGCTGTGGGACTTCGTCGACGGCAAGCCCAAGGTCAACCACTACAAAACGCGAGGCCAGGTGCCGGACGAGACCGCGACTTCGCGCGCGATCTCCAAGGAGCTGGCGCAGCTCGGCTTCAAATTCTGCGGGCCGACCATCGTCTACGCCTTCATGCAGGCGGTCGGCATGGTCAACGATCATCTGATCACCTGCCATCGCCACGAGGCGTGCGAAAAACTCGGAGCGCGCGGCCGTGGCTGACACGGCGCAACGCGCCGGGCGGGTGACGCGACCGGCGTCGGAGCCACGCGCCTGGCAGCGCATGCTGTCGGGACGCCGGCTCGATCTGCTCGATCCGTCGCCGCTCGACATCGAGCTGGAAGATATTGCGCATGGGCTAGCACGGGTGGCGCGCTGGAACGGCCAGACCAAAGGCGCGCACATTTTTTCCGTCGCGCAGCATTGCCTCCTGGTCGAGGCGCTGGCGCGGCTGCGCGCGCCGCGGCTCGATCGCGGCGGCCGGCTCGCGGTGCTGTTGCATGACGCGCCCGAATACGTGGTCGGCGACATGATCTCGCCGTTCAAGGCGGTGATCGGCGGCGATTACAAAGCGGTCGAGCTGCGGCTTCTCAGCGCAATCCATCGCCGCTTCGGGCTGCCGGCGGAGGCCTCACCGGAGATCAAAACGCTGATCAAGCTCGCCGACAGCGGCGCCGCCTATCTCGAAGCCACCCGGCTGGCCGGGTTCGAAGCCGCGGAAGCGCGGCGCTTCTTCGGCCGGCCGCCAGCGGTCTCCGGCACCATGGAGCGGGATTTCCTGAAACCCTGGCCCGCCGAAGCGGCCGAGGCGCGCTATGCCGAGCGGGTCAAAAAACTCGCCGCTGCATGATCGTCACACTTGCGCCCTGCGCAATACTTATATCAAAGACACCGCAGTAAACGATTCCTGATGCCATGATCCACGTCTGCTCGCTCGCGCGCCTGCATGAAATCGTCGAAGACACCGGCGCGCGCCATGTCGTGTCGCTGATCGGCGACGAAGGCAATGTGGTGCGTCCGCATGCCGTCGCGCCGGAAAATCATCTGTGGCTGCGGCTGCACGATATCTCCACGCCGCTCGACGGTTACATCATGCCGGGCGAGGAGCACGTCGCCGATCTGATCCGCTTCGTGCGCGGCTGGGACCGGCGAAGCCCCCTGGTGGTGCATTGCTACATGGGCATCAGCCGCTCGACGGCGAGCGCCTATGCCAGCGTCTGCGCGCTCAATCCGCGACGCGACGAGCTCGGCATCGCGCAAGCGCTACGCCGCGCCTCGCCGACGGCGACGCCCAATATCCGCATCGTGTCGCTTGCGGATCGATTGCTCGGCCGCGACGGCCGCATGGTCGCCGCCATCGAGACCATCGGTCGGGGCCGTCTTGCCGAAGAAGCCGCGCCGTTCCGCCTCGACCTGGAGTAGGATGCGCGACGCCGCATTCTAGACTCGCAACGGCGGTGGTGGGCGGGGGCTCCGATGGACTTGTTCGCACTGATCGTGCTGCTGTTGCTTGTTGCACCGATCATCGGCATCGTCGCCCTGATCAGAAGCATCACCGATCGCAATCTGTTGCGGCAACTCGACGCGAGAGTGAAGGCACTGGAAGTCGGGCGGCTTGCTGCGGCCCCGACATCGGCGCAGCCCGCTCCGCCGCCGACTCCAATTGTTGCTGCAGCGGCTGAGCCTGCGCCCTCGCCTGTCCCACCAACGCCGCCACCAGCATCGGTCCCGCTTTCGTCGCCTTCGCCTGTCAAATCATCGCCGCAAAAGATCGGCTTCGAGGAAAAATTCGGCACGCGCTGGGTGGTCTGGGTCGGTGGCGTGGCGCTCGCGCTCGGCGGCATTTTTTTGGTGCGCTATACGATCCAGCAGGGCTTGATCGGCCCGGGGGTGCGGATTTTTCTCGGCGCCTTGCTGGCGCTTGCGCTGGTCGCCGCCGGCGAATGGTCGCGGCGCACCGAGAAACTGTCGGCGCTGCCGGGAGTGCCATCGGCACATATTCCAGGCACGCTGACCGCGGCCGGCACCACCGTCGCTTATGCCACTGTGTATGCAGCGTATGGGCTCTACGGCTTCCTGCCGCCGGCAGCCGCTTTCATCCTGCTCGGCGCCGTGGCGCTGCTCACCTTGGGCGCCGCGTTGCTGCATGGACCCGCGCTCGCCGGCTTGGGCGTGATCGGCGCCTATCTGGCGCCGATGTTGGTCGCCTCCGCCGAGCCGGACTTCTGGGCGCTTTATATTTACATCGCCGTCGTCAATGCGGCCGCTTTCGCGCTGGCGCGGTTACGCCTGTGGCGCTGGCTCGCCATCGCGGCGGTCATTCTCGGCGCGCTGTGGACGCTGCCGGGAATACAGGCCGATACCGTCACCGCGCTGGGTGCCCACGTCTTCCACGCGCTCGCCGGCTTCGCGCTTGTCGCCACGTTTTTGGTCTGCGGCCTGATCTATGGCCCACCGGCCGTGCCCGGCATGATCGACCGCGTCTCGACCTTGGCGCTCGGGGTCTATCTGTTGGCCGCGGCGTTCCTGGTGCTGACGAGCCGGCATGATCCTGTCGCGCTCACGGCCTTTGTCGTCTTGACCGCAGCGACGATCGGCATCGCCTGGCGCACCGAGGCGGCAGCCGGCACCGTGCCAGTGGCCGCGGTCCTGGCCGCTCTGGTGATGGCGCATTGGGCGGTGCACACGAATGCGCAAGGACTGCTGGCGCCGTCCGGCCCGACGGCGCCGGCGATCCCGGAGCCGGAGCGCTACGATTTTGGCTCGCACCTGTTCCTCGCCGCCGGCTGGGCCGCGTTGTTCGGCGCCGGCGGATTCTTGGCGCAAGGCCGCTCGCCGCGCGCGCTGGTGCCGATGCTGTGGAGTGCCGCCGCGGTGTTTGCGCCGCTCGCCATGCTGGTCGCGCTCTATTATCGCATCGCGCAGCTCGATCGATCGCTGCCGTTCGCGGCGCTGGCGCTGCTGGTCGCCGCGATCTTCGGGCTCGCGACCGAGACGCTGACGAAACGCGAGCCGCGGCCCGGCGTGATGGCGGCGAGCGCGATGTTCGCCACCGGCACGCTCGGCGCGCTGGCGCTGGCGCTGACCTTCGCGCTGGAGAAGGGCTGGCTCACCATTGCGCTGGCTCTGACGGTGCCGGGCATCGCCTGGGTCGTTGAACAGCGGCCGCTGCCCTGGCTGCGCTGGCTTGCCGCCATCATGGTCGCCGTGGTGGCCGCGCGCGTGGCTTACCAACCGACGATCGCCGGCGCCGATCTCGGCACCACGCCGATCTTCAACTGGCTGCTCTACGGCTACGGCGTCCCGGCCGCGGCGTTCTGGATCGCGGGCTGGCTGTTGCGGCGGCGCGCCGACGATATGCCCGCGCGCATGGTCGATGCCGGCGCCATCCTGTTCACGGTGCTGCTCGCGGTCCTGGAGATCCGCCACTACGTCACCGGCGGCGATATCTACCGACCGACGAACGGCGTCGTCGAAGCCATGCTCTACGTCAATGTCGGGCTGGCCATGACCATCGGGCTCGAGCGTGTGCGCGGACGCACGCGCAGCGTCGTGCATAACGCTGCGGCGCTGTTGATGGCGGCGATGACCCTGTTTGCGATCCTGTCCGATCTCGCGCTCGCTAGCGTCCCCCGTCTCCACAGCATTCCGGTCGGCGGCGCGTTCTTCAATCTCGTGCTGTTGGGTTACGGCCTGCCGGCGGTGCTCGCCATCACGCTGGCGCTGATCGCACGCACGACGCGGCCGATCTCCTATCGAGTCACCGCTACGATCACCTCGGTGACGCTCGCCTTGTTCTATCTGACGCTCGAAGTGCGGCGGCTGTTTCACGGGCCGGTCTTGGACGGATCGACGAGCGACGCCGAGCAATATGCCTATTCGACGGTCTGGCTCGTCTTCGGCATCGTGCTGCTCACGGTCGGCTTCTTTCTGCGCTCGCAGCCGGCGCGGCTGACCGCGCTCGCCGTCATCGCGCTGACCATCGCCAAAGTGTTCATCATCGATACCGCGAGCATCAGCGGCATCTATCGCGCGCTATCGGTGATCGGGCTTGGCGTGGTGCTGCTCGGCATCGGCTGGGTTTATCAGCACGTGCTTTATCCGCGGGCGCGGAGCGAGGAAGCTTCGTAGCTTGCCGGCGCGCTAATCGTCCGACGGACGCGCGGTCGCAACCGATGTCGCCGATCCCGGCGCCGGCGCAATGTCGCGCTTGACGCTGGCGCCGGCGAGGCCGCTGCGCGGATTGCGCTGATAGAAGTCGCAATAGGCGAACGACAGGCCCGAGATCGAGCCGCGGAAGCTGCGGTAATCGATTTTCTGCACCCGAAAGCACGGCTCGATCGGCAAGCCGGCGAGATGCGCGCACATCGAATTGCTGTTGACCTTGATGGTGCCGGCCGGCAGCGCGGCGAAGCGCACCTGGGCCTGGCCGCCCGGCCGGATGGTGCCGACCACCGAGCCGTCGGAGAAGATGCGGCCCATGCCGGCGGTGCCGTCAAAGCACGTATAG
>Ga0210398_10004002_pt1 | contig 13968 bp, 11 predicted proteins | sample IncBWC4OmetaG_FD_161047 | JGI IMG/M metagenome (GOLD analysis project Ga0210398, IMG submission 161047) | Forest soil microbial communities from Barre Woods Harvard Forest LTER site, Petersham, Massachusetts, United States - Inc-BW-C-4-O | ecosystem: Environmental > Terrestrial > Soil >...
GCTGGCCTTTTCGTTGATCGCGCGGCAGGAGCGTCGGCGGCTCGCGGCCGCCTGAGATGCGGGGTCTGGCGATCGCGGCCCTGCTGGCGCTGAGCCTCGTCGCGCCGGCGAGTGCCGCCTCGCTCGACCCCGCTCAGATCGCCGCGATCGACAAGGCGGCGTCCGACTTTCTGGCCAAAGCGACGGACGCCAAGAAAACCGGCATGGTGCCGCGCGAAACCGATCCGGCCGTCGCGCCGCTCTTGGATACCGTGTTCGACACCAGCGTGTTGAGCCACGGACCGATGGATTTCGCCGACCTCGACAAGCTCGGGGACTGGCTCGACCGGCTGAACGCGGTCGGCCTCGTCTATCAGAACGCGGCCCGCCAGGCCCATGATGTCGGCCTGTTCAGCGCCGAAATCGGGCGCTTTTTTGATGCCGCGCTCGCCGTTTTGCAGGCGAGTGTCGATTGCGATGTGGCGAATTCGGACGCGCATCCCGATGTGAAGCCAACCGCGAAGGACCAGGCCCGCCTCGCCAAAAAGCGCTCGGACGTTGCCGGGTCCCTCGGCAAGATGATCGGTGTGTTGCGGGTGGACGGTGGCATGGGTCGACGACCGCTTGCGCGCTCTGTCGGCGGCGGCGCCGAGCATGGCACGGTTTCTGCTGCCGGCGCAGCTCGCGCAACTGCGTGCCGAAACGTTGCGAACGGCAGCCGCGATCCGCGACAAAAAGCGGCGGCCGATGTTTGATCGTCTCGCGGTGGCGCTGGCGGAGCCGCCGCCGCAGATGGCGTCGTCATCGCTCGCGCCGGCTGACGGCGAGATCGCGCTCGAAACCGATGGTCAGAGCTATCGCGTCCCGGTGCGGGTCAACGACGCCGTGACCGTCGATAGCGGCGCCGGGGTCGTCGTGCTGCCCAAAGACATGATCGACGATCTGACCAAATCCGGCGCGATCCAGCCAAGCGACCTGCTCGGCCGCGATACCTACATCACCGCCGACGGCAGGCACCACAGAGGAAAGCTGCTGATGCTGCGCCGCATCGAGGTCGGCGGCCATGTCGCCACCAATGTCATGGCGAGCGTCGCGCCGGAGCATGCCGAACCGCTGCTCGGCCTCAGCTTTCTCGCCAAGTTCAAGTCATGGACGCTCGACAACAAACGGCATGTGCTGATCCTTGGCGAATAACCCGGCCACATAACGGAGGGCGTAGAACATGTATCGTATCGTACGGCCGATATGCATCGCGCTGCTCGCGACGTCTTGGCACATCGCCGAAGCGGCTCAGCTCGACCCGGCGCAGGTCGCGGCAGCCGGCAAAGCCGCCGACGCCCTCGCCGCACTCGGCAAGGACGCCTACCAGACCGGCAAGCCTCCACGGCAGTCGGACCCGAAAGTCGCCAAGCTGCTCGATGACGTCTTTAACGGCACCGCGAAGCTCAATGACGGCCCCGACCCGGTGCCGCTCGCGCAGCTCGAAAAGCTCAACGACTGGCTGTTGGCCGTTCTCAAGGCCGGCTTTGTCTATATCGGCGCCGGTACCGGCATTTCCGATATCGCCGCGATCGCGTCGTCATCCGACCCGAAAGTGGATCAGCAAATCAACGCGAACCTTGTCGCGTTCGCGCCGGAGATGGGGCGCTATTACGACGCGCAGCTGGCGGTGGCGCACGCCGAGGCCGACACGGTAGCGGTCGAGCTCGCCGCGCATCCCCAGCGGTTCGTCATGGGCCCGGCGGCGCAAGGGCTGGCGACGACACGCGAAGGCCTAGCCCAGACACTGGTCGGCGTCGTCACCAGTTTCCCGACACCGGGTCTCGACCCGGCCTGGATCCGCGACCGGGAGGCGGCGCTCATGGCAATCGCGCCGTCCGCCGCCAAGTTCCTCAAAGACGATGAGCGGAAGCAGGTAGCCGCCTCGGCGTTGCAGGTGGCCGGGACGATGTCGGATCAAGCGGTCAAGGACGGGCTCACCGCTTTTGCCAAGGCTGTTTCGCCCTAGGCAGGCGCCCTCGTCGCTGCTGGCGCGGAACGTCCCCTAGGGCCGCGCCGGCCAGACTGGCTGGTGATAGCCGAGCGGCACGGTCGGGCGCGCCCAATAGGGCTGCGTCTCCGACAGCTGCAGGGTCGGCGCGAGATGGCGCAGCTTGCCAGCCGGTGTCACGCTCTCCATCGACCATTTCTCGATCTCGGCCGGGGTGAACTCGGACGCGACGTCCTGGAGCTGCGCTACAGGCACCTCGCCGCGACCGACCAGCCAGCGCCCGGCTTGCGCTAGCGAGATGCGCACCAGCCAGCTGCCGCCCTCGGTCGCCCGTTTCTTCAGCGCGACCAGCGCGCCGAACGCCATCAGATATCCGGTCAGGTAGTCGATCGCCGAGACCGGATAAAATTGCGGGCCAGGCTCCTTGCCGGGGAACAGCTCGCCTTGGCGGGTGGTGATGCCGCTGACATTTTGTACGACGGTATCGAAGCCTCGCCTTGAGGCGAACGGCCCGACATGACTGAACGCACAGAGCGAGACATAGACGAGACCGGGGCGCAGCTTGGCCAACTCTTCCGGCGATAGGCCGCGATCGCCGAGCGTGCCCGGCCGGTAGCCCTGGACGAACACGTCGGTCTCGCGCGCGAGGTCCTTCAGCGTCTGCAACTGCGCCGGGTCGCGCAGGTCGAGCTGCGCTGACAACTTGCCGTGTCCGGTGTCGAATTCCTGGTAACCCAGGTTCGGCAGATGCGCCGCGGTGATCTTCAGCACATCGGCGCCGTGCTCGGCGAGCGTGCGCGCGCTCGACGGGCCGGCCAGCACGCGCGTCAGGTCGAGCACGCGGATACCGGAAAGCGGCCGGTCGCCGTCGGACAGCTTTTGCGCCGGCGCGTCGCCGATCTTGACGATCTCCAAAAGCGGCAGCGTCGCCAGCGCCTTGGCCTGCGGGTGCTCGGCCCATTCGGCCATGCTGCGCACCATGCCACCGGCGCCCTTGGCGGCGATGATCGCCTCTTCGAGTTCGAGCGCGTCCCATTTGGCGACGGCCTTGCGGACTTCGTCCTTGTCTTCGGCGCAGCCCAGCACTTTCAACGCCGCCGCGCGGTGGTTCGGGAAATTGGCATGGATGTAGCTCCAGCGGCCGTTCTTCGCCGGGTACATGCCCATGACCGGGTTGCGCTCGTGCGAGACCTGGGCCTGCTCCATCTTGAGGTAATGACCGCTGCGCAGCGAGGCGGTGGCGCGGCGCACGCCGACGCCGATGCCCTGCTTCTTGCCGCCGCGCAGCTCCCACAGGTCGGACACCGCGAGACCGATCCCGCCGAGGCAAGCGGCGGCAGTTTCGCTGATCTTGAACGAGGTCGGCAGCATCGGGTCCGTGCCGCCGGTGAACTCGACCGTGCGCGCCCGTTCGGGATCGAGACCGGCGACCGGCAGGATGGTGCGCAAAGCGTCATGCGACATGGTCAAAATCCTCCCAAATGCCTGCGCGCTTGCCAGCCGCGCCATGATGCCGATGATGCGCTGAATTTGACCGTGGAGAAAAGGCCGATGCCCCGTCTCATGATCGTCGTCGAGTTCGAATTGAAGCCGCAGCACACCGCTGACTTTGTCAAGCTGATGAAAAGTCACGCTGAATTGTCGCGCGCCGAAGATGGCTGCCAGCAATTCGACGTGCTGCAGGCGCAGGACGATCCCAACAAGGTCTTCTTCATCGAGTCATGGCGCGACGCGGAAGCGCTCGCCGTGCACTCGAAAGTGCCACGCATGGAAGAGAACCGCGCGATCTATACGCCTTGGCTCAATTCTCGCAAGGCGACGCGCTGCAACGTGCCGTAAGCCGGTCGCGCCACCACCCCTGAAAGGCGCGTCTCGCGGCAGGTTGTCGCATCACAGAACTGTGCGTCTGAGACAGCGGGTGCCGGGCTTGCGAATAATTGGCTTTATCTATAATAGACCCCGCCTATTGCGCGCGCAGCGCGGGAGAAAGCGAATATGAGGAAAGTGGTGATCGCCCTCGCCGGCGGCGGTGTTGTCGCGGCAGTGGTTCTCGCGGCAGCCATCGACCCGCAACTGCGCGATCATATCTGGCCGCAGGTCAAGGCGGCTGATGCGCCGGCGCCCGTGCAGCCCGGCATCCCGGTCACCCCCGGCACCGTCACGGCGCAGGACGTGCCGGTCTTTCTCGCCGGCATCGGCACGGTGCAGGCGTACAACACGGACCTCATCAAGACCCGGGTCGACGGACAGATCATGAAGGTCACTTTCCACGAGGGGCAGGAGGTGCAGGCCGGTGATCCGCTTGTCCTGATCGATCCGCGCCCCTACCAGGCGGTGTACGACCAGGCCGCCGCCAAGCAGGAGACCGACCAGGCCAATCTCGATAACGCGCAGCGCAACTACGATCGCGACGCGCAGATCGTAAAGGCCAACTTGGCGGTCTCGCAGCAGCAGTTCGACAACGACAAGGCGACCGTCGCCGCCGACAAAGGCATGGTCGACAGCGACAAGGCGGCGGTCGAAGCGGCCAAGGTCAATCTCGACTATTGCGATATCCGCGCGCCGATCGCCGGGCGGCTCGGCGTGCGACTGGTCGATGTCGGTAACATCGTCCACGCTGCCGATCCCGGCGGGCTGGTGTCGATCACCCAGACCAAGCCGATTTTCGTCACCTTCACGATGGCGCAGGAACACCTGCACAAAATCCACGAGAAGCAGGCCGACGGCGATCTCGTGGTGCAGGCCTACGGCACCGACAACAAGACGCTGGTCTCGACCGGCAAGCTCTCGGTAATCGACAATTCTGTCGACCAGACCACCGGCACGATCAAGCTCAAGGCCACCTTTGACAACACGGACGAGCGGCTGTGGCCGGGCGAGTTCGTCAATGTGCGGCTCATTCTCAACACGCGCAAAGACGTCCCGACCGTGCCGGCAGAGACCGTGCAGGAAGGGCCGGATGGCAAATACGTCTACGTGATCAACCCCGGCGACACGGTGGCCCGGCGGCCGGTCGAGGTCTCTGCCGTGCAGGATGGCATCGCCGTGATCGACAAGGGGTTGCAGGCCGGCGACAGGGTTGTCGTCGACGGACAGTACCGGTTGACCGAGGGCGCGCGCATCCGTGACGTCTCAAAGTCGGGGGCGTCGGGCTGATCGCCCAAACCCCGCAGCCGTAACGTAAACCGCGGCGCGTTCAAGCGCCCTAGCAACGGGTTCCCATGAACATCTCGGAACCATTTATCCGCCGGCCGATCGCAACCTCGCTGTTGATGCTCGGCATCCTGGTGTTCGGCATCGGCGCGTACGGCCTGTTGCCGGTCGCGGCGCTGCCGAAGGTCGATTTCCCGACCATCGTCGTCTCGATCAACTATCCGGGCGCCAGCCCGGACACGATGGCCTCGGCCGTCGCGACCCCGCTCGAACAGCAATTCGCCGCGATCCCGTCACTGGCCCAGATGACGTCGCAAAGCGGCATCGGCTCGGCGCAGATCACCCTGCAATTTGACCTCGAGCGCAGCATCGACGCCGCGGCGACCGACGTGCAGCAGGCGATCAACGCCGCGAGCGGTGTCTTGCCGCCTGATCTTCCCGCGCCGCCGAGCTACAAAAAGGTCAATCCCGCCGACCGCGCGGTGCTTATCTACGCGGTGTATTCGGACGCGATGCCGATCTCTCGGGTCGACGACTATGCCTACACGATCCTCGCGCAAAAGCTCTCGACAGTGCCGGGTGTCGGACAGGTCTCGATCTTCGGACAGCAGACCTACGCCGCGCATATCCAGGTCAACCCGGGCGAACTGGCGACCCGCGGCATCGGCCTCGAGGATGTACGCACCGCCATCAGCAATACGACCCTGGACCGGCCGAAAGGCACGCTGGAGGGCGATCAACAGACCTTTACGCTCGATACCAACGACCAGCTGATGCGCGCGGCGCAGTACAACGACGTGATCATCGCCTACCGCAACGGCGCGCCGGTTCGCATCAGGGATGTCGGCCGGTCGATCGACGGCACGCAATACGCCAGAACGGGGGCGTGGTTCGCCGGACGGCCGACCGAGGGCGTCGCGATCCAGAAAGCGCCCGGCGCCAACGTCAATCAGCTCGTCGACACGATCCAGGCGATGGTGCCGCATATCCTGCGGTCGTTCCCGCCATCGATCCATGTCGACCTGGTGTCGGATCGCTCGCTGGTCGTGCGCGCCGCGGTGCACGACGTGCAATTCACGATGATGCTGACGGTGCTTCTCGTCGTCATCGTGATCTTCATTTTCCTGCGCACGCTGTGGGCGACGGTGATCCCCAGCGTCGCCGTGCCGCTGTCGCTCCTGGCGACGTTCGGGGTCATGTACGCGGTCGGGTTCAGCCTCGACAACATCTCGCTGATGGCGCTGACGATCTCGGTCGGGTTTGTCGTCGACGACGCGATCGTGATGATCGAGAACATCGTCCGTTACATCGAGGAAGGTGACCCGCCCTTCGAGGCGGCGCTCAAGGGGGCCGGGCAGATCGGTTTCACGATCATCTCGATCACCTTCTCGCTGATCGCGGTGTTCATCCCGCTGTTGTTCATGGGCGGGATCATCGGCCGCCTGTTCCGCGAGTTTGCAGTGACCGTGACGATCGCGGTGGTCGCCTCGGCTTTCATCTCGCTGACGCTGACCCCGGTGATGTGCGCACTGTTCCTCAAGGGCGCGCATGAGGGGCGCCAGCCCGGCCGGATCAGCCAGGCGGCCGAACGCGGGTTCCAGTGGTTTCTCCGGCTATATGACCGCGGGCTCCACTTTGTCTTTCGCCATCAGTTCATCACGCTGATGTCCACGCTCATCCTCATCGGCGTGACCGGTTATCTCTACGTCATCATTCCCAAGGGTTTTTTCCCCGAGCAGGATACCGGCTTCATCTTCGCCCAGGCCGATGCACGCGAGGACATCTCGTTCAAGGCGATGGCCAAGCTGACGCAGCAGGCGGTCGATATCGTCCGGCAGGATCCGGATGTCTCCGGCGTGGTGTCGTTTACCGGCGCCAGCGCGAGCAACCCGACCGAAAACACCGCGCGCATCTTTATTCAGCTGGTGCCGCATGCGCAGCGCGACGTGACCTCGAACCAGATCATCCGGCGGCTGCGTCCCAAGGTGGCGGCGGTGCAGGGGTTGCGGTTCTTCATGCAGTCGGGCCAGGACATCACCGTCGGCGGCCGGCTGAGCCGCACGCTCTACCAGTACACGCTGACCGACACCGATAGCGGCGAACTCAACGAATGGGCGCCCAAGGTCGAGGCGGCGATGCGCAAGCTACCGCAGCTTGAGGATATCGCCTCGGACCAGCAGATCGCGGCGGCACACATGGCCCTGGAGATCGATCGCGACGCGGCTTCGCGGCTCGGAATCTCGCCGGCATTGATCGACCAGACGTTCTACGACGCGTTTGGCCAGCGCAACGTTACCAACATTTATACCTCGACCAGCCAATACAAAGTCATCCTCGAGGTTCTGCCGCAATTCCAGAGCGACCCGAGCGCGCTGTCGAAAATCTATATCTCGGCGCCCAACGGGGCCCAGCTCCCACTCAGTACCTTCGCGCACGTCAGCTCGAAGGCCGAGGCGCTCTCGATCAATCACCAGGGCCAGTTTCCGGGTGTGACACTGTCGTTCAACCTCGCCCCCGGCTATTCCATCGGCCAGGCGGTTGAGGTGATCCAGAAGATGCAGGACGAGATGCGCTTGCCGCCAACGGTTGACGGCAATTTCCAGGGTACGGCGCAGGCGTTCCAAGCGTCGCTGTCATCGACGCCGCTGCTCGTCGCCGCTGCGATCCTCGTCGTCTATATCGTGCTCGGTATCCTCTACGAGAGCTACATCCACCCGATCACAATCCTGTCCGCGCTGCCTTCGGCCGGTGTGGGTGCGCTGCTCGCGCTGATCATTTTGCGCTACGACCTCAGCGTGATCGCGATGATCGGCGTCATCCTCCTGGTCGGCATCGTTAAGAAGAACGCGATCATGATGATCGACTTCGCGCTCCAGGCGGAGCGCAATGAAGGCAAGAGCCCGCACGACGCGATCCACGAAGCCTGCCTCTTACGCTTCCGCCCGATCATGATGACGACCTTTGCCGCGTTGTTCGGGGCCTTGCCGATCGCCCTCGGCGGCGGCGCGGGTTCGGAGCTGCGCCGCCCGCTCGGCATCGCCATCGTCGGCGGCCTGCTCGTGTCGCAATGGCTGACGCTCTACACGACGCCGGTCATCTACCTCTATCTAGAACGGCTCGCCCGACTGCTCGGCCGCAGCCACCGTCGCCAATCGCGGCTGGCCACCGCACTGACGCCGTCCGCGCCGTCGCATGGCAGCGCTGAATGACAGATTCGCAGCCCGCAACGAATTAACGAGGCGGTCGCATCCCGATGAGTATTTCCGCCCCCTTTATCCGCCGCCCGATCGCGACCTCGCTGCTGATGCTGGGCGTGCTGGTGTTCGGCATCGGCGCCTACAACCTGTTGCCGGTCGCCGCGGTGCCTAATGTCGATTTCCCGACGATCACCGTAACCGCGCAGTATCCAGGCGCCAACCCGGGCACGATGGCGTCGTCGGTCGCGACGCCGCTCGAGACGCAGTTCACGTCGATCCCGTCACTGAGCCAGATGACGTCGTTTAGCGGCGTCGGCATCACCTCGATCACGTTGCAATTCGACCTGAGCCGCAGTATCGACGCCGCGGCGACCGACGTGCAGCAGGCGATCAACGCCGCGGCTGGCGTGTTGCCGGTGGGCATGCCCACACCGCCGACCTACAAGAAGGTGAATCCGGCGGATTTCCCAATCCTGATCTATGCCATCCATTCGGATGCGATACCGCCGTACAAAATCGACGATTATGCCAACAACGTTATCGCCGACCAGCTTTCGACGCAGCCTGGGGTCGGGCAAGTTTCTGTCTTCGGCTCGATGACGTATGCCGCTCGCGTCCAGATTGATCCGGCCTCGCTAGCGGCGAAGGGGCTCGGCCTCGAAGACGTGCGCAACGCGCTGATCGCCGCGACAGTCAACAATCCGAAAGGCGCGATCGAGAGCGAACATCAATCCGTGTCGCTCGATACCAACGATCAGCTGTTCAACGCCGCGCAATTCGGCAGCGTCATCGTCGCTTACAAGAATGGTGCGCCGGTCCGCGTTAAGGATGTCGGCGACGTCATCAACTCCGTGCAGAACCTGCGGCTTAACTCGTGGTTCGGCGACCAGCGGGCGGAGGGCATCGCGGTCCAGCGGGCGCCGGGTGCCAATACGATCGACGTCGTCAACCGGATCCAGGCGTTGATGCCCAAGCTCGAGCAGTCGCTCCCGCCGGTGGTGCATGTCGATCTGATGTCGGACCGGTCGGAGACGATCCGCGCTTCGGTCCGCGACGTGCAGTTCACGATGATGCTGACGATCGGCCTCGTCGTCATCGTGATCTTCCTGTTTTTGCGCACTTTATGGGCGACGATCATCCCGAGTCTGGCGGTGCCGCTGTCGCTGGTCTCCACCTTCGGCGTCATGTACGCGGGCGGCTACAGCATCGACAATATCTCGCTGATGGGGCTGACGATCTCGGTCGGGTTTGTCGTCGACGACGCGATCGTGATGATCGAGAACATCGTGCGCTATATCGAGCAGGGTATGCGGCCGTTCGATGCCGCCATGAAGGGTGCCGGGCAAATCGGCTTTACGATCATTTCGATCACCTTCTCGCTGATCGCGGTGTTCATCCCGCTGTTCCTGATGGGCGGCATTATCGGACGTCTGTTCCGCGAGTTCGCGGTCGTGGTTTCTGTCGCGGTCATCGCTTCGGCGATGATCTCGCTGACACTCACGCCGGTGATGTGCTCGCTGTTTTTGAAGCCGGAAGGATTGCATCCAAAGGGCCGCTTCAATCGCGGCGCCGAGCGTGTCTTCGACGCGGCGCTGCGCGGCTATGACCGAGGTCTCGTTTTCATTTTCCGGCACCAGTTTTTGGCGCTGCTGGCGACGCTGATGCTGATGGTGGCGACCGGCTTTATCTACGTGAAAATGCCCAAGGGCTTTTTCCCGCAGCAGGACACCGGGTTCATCTTTGGCGAGCTTGATGTACGCCAGGATTCTTCGGTCGCCCTGACCGATAGTATCCGGCGGAAAGTCGTCGACATCGTCATGCACGACCCCGCGGTGCAAGGTGTTTTCTCGTACGACGGAGCCACGCCTTACAATCCGGCCGAGAACACGGCGCGCATCTTTTGGGGTTTGAAGCCTTATGAGGATCGCGACGCGACCGCCGAACAGGTCATCGCCCGCCTCCGCAAGAAGGTATCCGAGATCCAGGGCGCTCTTTTCTTCATGCAGGTGCCGCAAAACATCACGGTTGGCGGCCGCCTGTCGCGCACTCAGTATCAGTACACGCTGACCGACACCAACAACGAGGAACTCAACCACTGGGCGCCGATCCTCGAAAAGGAGATGCGGCAGCTACCGCAACTGCAGGATGTCGCCTCGGATCAGCAGATCGCCGCGGCGCATTTGGCGATCGACGTCGACCGCGACACCGCCTCGCGTCTCGGAGTGTCAGCTAATCTGATCGATCAGACGCTGTATGACGCCTTTGGTCAGCGGCAGGTCACGACGATCTACACCGCGACCAATCAGTACAAGGTCGTGCTCGAAGTGCAGCCGCAATTCCAGCGCGACTCAAACCTGCTGTCGAAGATTTACGTGGCCAGTCCGACCGGCGCGGAAGTGCCGCTAAGCACCTTCGCCCGTTTCACCGAGAAGAGCGAGCCGCTGATGATCAATCATCAGGGCATCTTCCCGGCGGTGACACTGTCGTTCAATCTGGCGAACGGCGCCGCGCTGGGGCAAGCGGTTGACGCCATTCAGGCGGTGACCGACCGGCTCCACGTGCCGCCGACGCTCAATACGACGTTCCAGGGAACCGCACAGGCGTTCCAGGCCTCGCTGTCGTCGATGCCGCTGCTCGTCGCCGCCGCGATCCTCGTCGTCTACATCGTGCTCGGCATCCTCTACGAAAGCTACATCCACCCGATCACGATCCTTTCGGCGTTGCCGTCGGCCGGCGTCGGCGCACTGCTGCTGTTGATGCTGTTGCATTACGACCTGTCGGTCATCGCGATCGTCGGCATCATCCTGTTGATCGGCATCGTCAAGAAGAACGCGATCATGATGATCGACTTCGCCTTGCAGGCCGAGCGGATCGAGGGCAAGAGCCCGCAGGAGGCGATCCATCAGGCCTGCGTGTTGCGCTTCCGGCCGATCATGATGACGACCTTCGCGGCGCTGTTCGGCGCGATGCCGATCGCTTTTGGCAGCGGCGGCGGCGCGGAACTGCGCCAGCCACTGGGCGTCGCGATCATCGGCGGGCTGCTCGTGTCGCAATGGCTGACGCTTTATACGACCCCGGTCATCTACCTCTATCTCGACCGTTTCAGCCGCTTCCTGGGCGGGTCGCGCCGCCAGTCGCGGCTTTCGAAGGCCTTAACGGATGCGCCGGCGGGCGCCGTCCCGGCGGAGGATAGCCATGGCGCTGCCGAGTGACGCCTTGCCGGTCGTCGTGCCGGTCGGCGATTGGCTCGAAGAAGGCGTGGACCAGGCGTACGCCCCGGCGCTTCAGCCTGGCATCGGTCATCGCGTGCATTCCGTGGCGCGGCTGATCCGCCGCCGTTTCGAACGCAGCGTGCGTCAGGCCGGGCTGCCGATCACCCGTCTTCAGGCGGCGCTGATGATCCGCGTCGCGCGCCACCCGGGGGTGAGCCAGACCGCCGCCGCGACCGATCTCGACATCGAACCCATCGCGCTGGTGCGGATGCTCGACCGGCTCGCCGAGGAAGGCTTGGTCGAACGCCGCGCCCATCCGACCGACCGGCGCGTCCGCACCTTGTGGCTGACGCCGCTCGCCTTGCCGGTCGTCAACCGCATCCTCGAGATCAACATGGTCGTGCGCGAGGAGGCCTGCACCGGCCTGTCGCCGGCGGCGCGCGACCTGCTGATGGATACGCTCGACCACATGAAGAACAATCTGCTCGCGGCCGAGCTAGCCTCCGAGGAGCCGGTCGACCGGGTGGCGGAGTAGCTCATCCGGGTCCGGTGGTGACGCTTTCGATCACCTCGGCTTCATGCGTTTTCAGGTTGAACTTGAGCCGCGGCACCAAGTCGAGATCCTGACCGGTGACGCGCACAAAGCGCGCGCCGTCGGGATAGTCGATCGAGTGGATGGCGCGGATGTCGTAAGTGCCGGCATGGCCCGGCTCCAGCCGGTATTGCCGCGCGATCTCGATCTCCGCGGGGCCGGGGCCGTCGCCCTGGGTACGCCGCCATTCCGTCATGTCGGTGTATTCGGTCGCCTGGCCATAGATCGCCCAGGACGCGCCGTGGTCGTGCGGCGGCGATTTCGACGCCTTGGTGTTGACGTGCGACAGCACCACAAAGCCCAGATCGGAATCTTCGTAGAGCGTGTGGCGGCCCGGCGGCATCTGGAGCACATGCGCGTCGAGAAACGCTTTCTCGGACAGCAGCTTCTCCAGGTTCTTGCGCACCGCCTCGCGAGCGCTGGGGCCTTTATCGGCCTTTATCGCGTCGCGGCAATCGTTGCAGAACGCGTCGAGATCGTAAGCCATTGCGTATCTCCTTGGATCAGACCGCGAGAAACCCGCCATCGACATAAAGTTCGGCGCCGGTGATGTAGGATGCCTCGTCCGACGCCAGAAACAGGACGGCGTTGGCGACTTCCTCGACCCTGCCGTCGCGGCCCAGCGGCACCTGTTCAAGCATCTTGGCGCGTACGACGGGATCAGCGGTGCGGCCGGAGGTGCGCATCGGCGGCATCAGGCCCGGATGCACGGAATTGACGCGGATGTTGTGCCGCCCGTGCTGCACCGCGCCGACCTTGGTCAGCGTGCGGATCGCGCCTTTCGACGCGTTATAGGCGGCGTGGATGCCGCGCTGCCCGGTGACCCCAGAGATCGACGAGATGTTGACGATCGCCCCGCCGCCGACCTTCCGCATCTCAGGAATCGCGTATTTCATCCCGAAAAATGCACCGCGCGCGTTGACGTCCATGATCTTGTCCCAGGCCTCGGTGTCGTAAAGGTCGTCGACCGCGCTGCCGCTGATCCCGGCATTGTTGACGAGGATGTCGAGCTTGCCGAATTCCTTGACCGTCGCGGCGACGGCATCCTTCCAGTTCGCCTCGTTCGTGACGTCGAGATGGTGGAAGCTCGCCGCGCCATTGGCGGCGACGATCTCGGCCGCGATCTTCTTCCCATCATCGTCGAGCTGATCGGCGACGACGACCTTCGCGCCCTCGCGCGCGAAGATGCGGGCCATGCTGGCGCCCATGCCCGACGCGGCGCCGGTGATCAGCGCGACCTTGCCGTCTAACCTCATCGCATCCTCCCGATTTAGTTGACCCCGGCCGCCTCGCCCAGCGTGTCGCCGATCGGCTCATGCAGCACCAGATCGGCGATGCGGTCGAGCCCGGTTTCCTCGCGGTTGACGATGACGAGCCTCGCGCCGTTTTCCTTGGCAATCTGCGGAAAGCCGGCCGCCGGATAGACCACCAGCGACGAGCCGAGCACGATAAAGAGGTCCGCCGCCAGCGTCTCCTGCTGCGCGCGTTGCATCGCCAGCACTGGCATCGCCTGGCCGAACGACACGGTGGCGGTCTTTACATGGCCAAGGCATTTGTCGCAGGGCGGCACCGCGCCGTCGCGCTCGAAGGTCGCGCGCAAATCGGCGATCTCGTAGCGCTCGCCGCAATCGAGGCACGTCGCGTAGGTCGTGTTGCCGTGCAACTCGACGATCTTGTCGCGCGGGATGCCGGACAATTCGTGCAGCCCGTCGATGTTCTGAGTGATGACGCACGACACCTTGCCGCGGCGCACCAGCGCGTCCACCGCGCGATGGCCGCGATTGGGCTCGGCGGCCTTGAAGATGTCCTCCATCGCGAAGCGGCGCCGCCAGGTCTCGTTGCGCG